>ERZ780207.367-NODE-367-length-52225-cov-7.377573_pt1 | contig 52225 bp, 36 predicted proteins | sample MGYA00510977_ERZ780207 | MGnify/ENA primary metagenome ERZ780207 (study PRJEB29588, sample SAMEA2151383) | human gut metagenome | biome: human gut; feature: human-associated habitat; material: faeces | place: Denmark | collected 2008/2010 ...
GGAGCTGGCCGACGCCCTCGCGGCACTGCCCTACCGCTTCGACTTCCTGCTCTTCGACGACTGCTTCATGGCCAACATCGAGACGCTCTACGACCTGCGCGCGTCGGTCGATCACGTCATCGCCTCGCCGTACGAGATCATGGCCGACGGGTTCCCCTACGACCGCATCATCCCGCAGATGTTCACCGACGAGGGACGCTCGCACGACCTCGGGGCCGTATGCTACGAGTTCTGGAACCTCTACCAGAACGACTATGCCTCGACCATCTACCGCATGCAGTCGGGATGCATCACGCTGGCCGTCATGTCGGAGATCGACCGTCTGGCCGACGTCATGCGCCGCATCAACCGGACCCCGGCCGCGGAGTACGACCCCAACACGCTGCAAACCTACGAGGGGCTCTCGCCGCACCTGTTCTACGACATGGGGCAATACGTCTCCGTGCGGTGCAGCGACGCGGCGCTGCTCGACGAGTTCGCGGAGTGCTTCGACGCAGCCTTCCCGCCCGAGAGCCGGCTGCACACCGACGGTTTCTATTCGGCCTACAACAACCGGATGAACCCCATCACCCACTACTCGGGCATCACGATCAGCGAGCCCTCGACGAAATTCACGGAGGAGAACCGCGCGACGAACTGGTACCGCGCGACGCACGAATAGCCCTCCATCCGCAAAACCGGGGTGGGAAGAAGAGGATGAAACCGGCCGGTTCCGAAACGACGCTCCGGACTCCACCCGCAGACCCGGCCCCGGCTTCCGCAAAAAGGGAATCCCCGGACGGAACCGTACCCTTGCAGGTACTTCCGTCCGGGGATTTCCCGTATGTTCCGGTATGTTCGGGCGACGCGGCAGGGCGGCATGCTGCCATCGGCGCGCACCCCCGCACACGAGTCCGCGGCCTTGCGGCAGGCCCGGCGCCGTACGCTACTCGTATTGTCCGGACTTGAGCCGCTCGACCTCCTCGCGCGAGAGGAAACGCCATGCGCCGCGCTTGAGGTTCTTCTTCGTAATACCGGCATAGTAGACACGGTCGAGCTTCTGTACCGAATATCCCAGATGTTCGAATATACGGCGCACGATACGGTTGCGGCCTGAGTGTATCTCGATGCCGACCTCCTTCTTGTTCTCGCTTGCATAGGCTATCTCGTCGGCATAGACCTCGCCGTCCTCGAGCGTCACGCCCTCGGCTATACGCTCCATGTCGGCACGCGTCAGCGGCTTGTCGAGTGTCACCTGATATATCTTCTTCTTCTCGAGCGACGGATGTGTCAACTGGCTGGCCACATCGCCGTCATTGGTGAAAAGCAGCAGTCCCACGCTGTTCTTGTCGAGACGTCCTACGGGATATATACGCTCCGTGCAGGCGTTCTTCACAAGATCCATCACCGTTTTGTCGGCATGCGGGTCGTCCATCGACGTCACATATCCCTTGGGCTTGTTCAATACGAGATATACCTTCTTCTCGCCCTGAATGCGCTCGTCGTTGAAACGTACGTCGTCCGTAGGCTTAACCTTCGTACCGAGCTCCGACACGACCACGCCGTTCACCGTAACCAGACCTGCCTGTATGTAGTCGTCGGCCTCACGTCGCGAGCAGAGACCCGACTGAGCCAGAAAACGGTTCAGACGCATCTCGTCGGGCATCTTCGACGGGGCGTACTTAGGATAGCGCTCCGGTCTGTCACCGGCACGGTATGAACGTTTGGGCGAATGCTCGCCACGCGTGTCACGGTTTGACGTGCCGCGACCTCCATCGTTACGATTGCTCCGCTGTGAAGACCCTCCGCGATACGGCTTGCGGCCAAATTCCGACGAAGAGGCTCCGCGCTCGAAGCTGCGGCCGCCGCGCTGACGCGGCTCACGACTCTCGAATCCCTGCTCGGCATCCTCCTGATGTTGACGATCCTCAAATGAGGACGACTCGCCTCGCCACGGACGCTCGCCGTATGATGCCCTCTTGCCACGATACTGGCGGTCTCCGTATGATGACTGTCCGCTGCGGCCCGAATGCGACGTCTGCGCTCCGTACTCTCTTGCGGAACGTTCGCCGCGTTCGCTACGCCCTCCGCGGAATGAACTCCTGTGTACCGGGCGCTCGCCACGCGGCTCGCGCGAAGTCTCGCCGCCATACTCGCCACCCTCATGCAGGCGGTTGTCGGCCGAAAAATTGGGATTGTACGATGCACGTTTAGCATGTGGGCGCTCGCCGCCACGCTGCGCATACCCGTCGCCGTCGGCTTCACGCCGTGGACGAGGGCCATGGTCGACTCTCTCGGCCGAAGCCGTGCGAACTCGCTTGTCGCGACCGAAACGCGATACGGCCGAAGTCGAATCCTGTTTGTTGCTGCTCATAACGATAGATTATAATAGATATAAGATTTATGCGGCAAAGGTAATCAAATTTCCTTACGTTGGCTCTCCGCCACATCGATTAAGCGGACAAAAAAACACTCCCCGCAGCCGCACTTGGCCTCCGTTAAAAGGAAAGTTGTATCTTTGCTGCGATTTATCGTATAACACCATGGGCATGAACCGCGAAATATTGCGATTGGCACTACCCAACGTCGTCTCGAACATCACCGTACCCATCATGGGTATCGCCGGAACAGTCATAGCCGGACAATGGGGCGGATCCGCCGCAACCATAGGCGCTCTGGCCGTAGGAGTCTCGATATTCAACTTCATATATTGGAACTGCGGATTCATCCGCATGGGCACAAGCGGCCTCACAGCACAGGCTTTCGGCGCCGGCGACATGAAGAACACCACACTCATGCTCGCACGCGCCGTATTCGTCTCGTTCATCGTCGGCTTCGGCGTCCTCATACTCCAACGACCCATAGGCCTTGCCGCCATACGGATCATGCACGGCGACGACCTCGTCGCCGCATACTTCTTCGCCCGCATCTGGGCCGTGCCCGCGGGTGTCATGCTCTTCGGCCTCAACGGATGGCTCACGGGCATGCAGAACGCAATAATACCGATGATCGTAGCCATCGCCGTCAACGTCATACACATAGCATGCAGCGTATGGTTCGCCTTCGGGTTCGACATGGGTATCGTCGGCATAGCATACGCCTCGGTCGTGGCTCAATGGACCGGCCTTACGGTCACCATCCTAATAACGTGGCTGCACTACCGCCGCCGTTTCGTTAGGATAACGTGGCGCGAGGTGATGGACTTTTCGGCCATGCGCGAGTTCTTCGTAATCAACCGCGACATCATCATCCGCACACTCTGCATCGTCGCCGCCTACACCTTCTTCACCGCCGCCTCGGCACGTATGGATGACCCCGTGCTGCTGGCCGTGAATACCATACTGCTGCAGTTGTTCACCCTCTTCTCTTACATGAACGACGGTCTGGCATACGCTGCCGAAGCCCTCACCGGCCGCTTCATCGGCGCCCGCGACCCGCATTCGCTGCGACGCTGCGTAAGGCGCTGCATGGCATGGTGCATGGTCGTAGCCATACTCTACGTAGGTATATATATCGGATGGTGGCAGGATCTGCTCCATCTGTTCATCGACGACAAAACGACCGACGCACAACTCATCATCGACTACGCCGGCCGCTACATCGGCTGGGTCATAGCCATTCCCCTGATTGCCGCCATGCCCTTCGTCATGGACGGCGTCATGGTCGGTGCCACCCAGTCTCGCATCATGCGCGACTCGATGCTCATAGCCACGATCGCATACTTCGCAATATTCTACGCCCTGCATCCCATCATAGGAAACAATGCCCTGTGGCTCGCCTTCACGTCGTTCATGCTGCTGCGCGGAATATTCGAATATCTCATGTCGCGCCGTCTGCAAATAGTCTACATACAGGCCGAAAGCAACAAGGAGAATCCACATCCTGACATTTTCTATTAAAATACCGGTACACGCCATATCACATCGACATAATAAGAGGCGAGATCTTAAAGGATCCCGCCTCTTATTATATTTCACGGAGCGCAGCCCCGCACATTGCCTCAGAACGTAAACTTCACACCCAGAAGGCCCTGTGCCGTATCGTAATAGTAGTAAGCCCAATCGTAAACGGTGCTGCCCGCGAGGTTGCGGCCCTCGGCATAGACAGCCCACCGCTCGTTGATGCGCCACTCGACATCCAAATTGAGGCAGAAGGTCGAAGGCGTACGATAGAGGCCCAACGTACCAGTCTCGGGATTGACATTCATCCACTTGATACGGTCACGGTAGTCGAGCGACAAACCGGCCGTAATCTTACGTCCCAGATAACGCAATGCTGCACCCACCTCGGCACTCGGGCGGCTGCTGTAGAAACTGTCGTAGTTCTCCCACGCATAGACTCCGGCGTGGATCTCGGCCTCGAACTGTCCCACGGGACGGAACTTCAACTGTCCGTCGATACGCAGGCTGTGCTGGTAGGCATTCACGCCGCCGTAGTCGGCATAGTCGTAACTGAACCAATAGAGATGGTTGTCGTTGAGCGACAACTCGGCCGAGATGTTGTATGCAAAGACGCCTCCGCCCAGATTGCCGCCAAAACCTACACGGCCGTTATATACCGACTCGTTCGGCATCGTGAGGAATGTCGTCTCGCCGCCCTCGGGCAATTTCAGATACGGGTTCTCATAGAGCAGCGACCCGTAATCGTGACGTTGCACGCCTCCGTCAACCTCCACATAGGGTACGAACTTCTCGCTCGTATTCTTCCACGAGATCTTCAGGTACGGGAATATCTTATGCGGGCTGTCGGTCGAGCCGTCGAGTTTGTCGTAATAGTAGTCGGCACCTATGAGGAACTCCATCCGGCGGCCGCTCACGCCGTAACGCAAGCCCGCCATCAGCGTATTGTCCGCATATTCGCTTAAGGCTCCCGACCCGAATACGCCCGTATATCCGGCGTGTATCTTGAATATGTGTCGTCCGCCCAACAGCTTGCCCAGCTCGAAGCGGGCATCGGCCTGCGACTGGCTGTGCTTGGCGGCACCCTCGGGAACATAGTTCTCGCCGAAGATATTTCCGCCAACCTCAATATTGAAGTTCCAACGGCTCATATCCGTAAAATCATCTCCGAAGCGGATCTTTCCCGCCACATTGCCGAATAGGATCTTCTCACCCGTAGTTGGATAACGATGGCGCAGCTGCTGGTCGCCGAATATATCGACCTCAAGCATGTGTCGCCGCACGATCAGTCCGGCACGGCCGCCCACGCGGTTGCTCATCTCCGAAACGCCCGACGTAACCTTCTCGCCCAGATAGTTGCGACGGTTGCGATAGTCGCCCCAATGGTTCACGTAGGCCATGGCATAGCCGCGATCCTTGTTGTAAGTCGAGACATATATGTCGGCCTCGCTCGTCAGGGGCACACCGAACGCACCGCGCGCATAGAACGGACGCGAACGGTTGTAATCCCAATATGTGATCGTCGCCGGACGGAAATTCTGCACCAGCATCGACGTCTCGTACGAACGCGGCGTAACCTCATACTCTATATCCGGCTGCATGGTGACCGTATCGGTCATGTCGGGTATGACGGAGAGTTTCTGCGCCGACTTGACCATAGGCACATAATCCTTCGTCACCTCCACCTGCTTGGCCACCTGCGCCGACGCCGCCACAGGCAGCGCCGCCATCAGCAATATATATGACAGTCTCTTCATAATCAATCAATTTTAGCGATTTTCGACTTGGCCTCCTCGACTATACCGTCATCCGCAGGCGAATATCCGTCCACGACACTCTGGTACGTAGCGCGCGCCTGAAAACTGTCGCCGCGGCTCATGTATATGTCTCCCAAAAGTATGAAGGCCTTGGCCAGCCAATAGTTTTGCGGCGTTTTGCTGTCCGAGAACTCGTATATCATCTTCTCGGCGCGGTCGTAGTTCTTGGCCGCATACTGCGCCTCGATCAGACGGTAGCGCGACTCGGCGCCCTCAGCACTCCGTACCTCGTCCGACAACTTCTCGTATATGGCCATCGCATCATCACCGCGGCCCTGACGCTGCAGCACCTGAGCCTTAGCAAATTCGGCCTTGCGGCGCGCCGTATCGTTCACCTCGGCCATCGACGCTACATCGTCGGCCATAGCCATGATGCCGTTGTCGTCGGCATACTTCAACGTCGAAGCCACATAACCCGAAGCGGCATTGATCTTGGCAGCCGATGTCGAGGCCTCGTCGTAGAGCGAACGGAACGCCCCGGCGGCCTGCTCATACTGTCCCGCCTCATAGTACATCGACGAGAGACGATCCAGCACCCGCTCCGAATACTGCGTATGTCCCTGCGCGCCCAACTCGGCCAGAGACTTGATAGCCTCGTCGTTGCGGCCGTCACGTATATGGCAGTCACTCAGGTAGAAGAGAGCATCGTTACGATAATATCCCTTCGGGAAGTTCGACAGATATGATGTAAACGATGCGGCCGCCTCGGTGGTCTTGTTGTCGAGGTAGAGCTTCTGTGCCGCCGTGTACGACAGTGAATCGCGCGTCATCTCGTTCATGTTCCCCTCCAGACCCGTCTTGCGGGCATAATCGAAGTAGGCGTCCACATCGCCTTGAGCGATATATATATCGCGTATGCCCTGCATGGCGCTCTTCGACTGCGACGACTGCGGTGCCGCCTTGACTACCATGTCATAATATTTCAATGCCTTGTCGCGATCGCCCAGATTCATGTACGCAAGGCCCAGATCGGACAATGCCTGAGCGTGATAGCGTGAATTGGGATACTGTCCCACGAAACGCTCCAGAACCTTTACTCCGGCCTCGTACTGCGCATCGCCGATATACGTGCGGCCCAACTCGTAGGTGGCGGCATCGACATAGTCGCCGCGATCCTGCTGCACGATACGCTGCAGGCTCTCGATCTTCTGCGGCACATTGTTCTGCGCCCCGAGCGTCACGGCTCGCTGAAACTGCGAATAGTAACGTTCGGCCGTTCCCAGCGCCGCAGCCGCATCGTAGCACTTGATCGCATCGTCGAACTGACGCGAGGCATAATGCACGTCGCCGAGACGGTTCAGGGCATCGGCACGATATGAGTCACGCTGCGAATAGAGCGACAGGAACTTGTCGAAAGCCTCGCCCGCAGCCGCATATTCGTCGTTATTGAAGTAGCAATATCCGATATTGTATTGCGCCATGGCATATTCGTTGCCCGTACGGGGTGCGCGCGCCATGAAGTTGCGGTAGCGCTGCAACGCCGTCGACGTATCGCCCGAAGCGTAGGCTATCTCGCCGAGCCAGAATGACGCCAGAGCGTTGTACTTGGCATTGAGCCCGACACCCAAAGACTCCTCCAACGAACTCTCGGCCTCACCCAGATCACCCGCAACGTACGATTCCAGACCGTTGAAGTAGGCGATCTTCTGCAATGCCTGCATGGCATCGGCATCGGGATTGGGGAAGTTCCGTATGGCGTGGTAGGCCTCGGCATAGTTGTGTGAATTGTAGTAGGCGGCTATCAAGAGGCGACGCGCCTCCATCACACGCTCCGACTCGGGATATAGCTCCACATATCGGCTCAGCACGTTGATCGCCTCGTTGAAGACGCCACCGCCCAACTCGTATTGCAGCTTGCCGTAGTTGAACAGCGCATCCTCGGCAATATTGGGATCGTAGGCCGACGAGGCGGCCATGGCGAACGACCGCATGGCATTCTCCTTGTCGCCGGCACGCAGATAGCAATCCGCAAGGTTATACGAGGCATTCTGCGTAAGCATGTCGTCAGCACCGCACGCTGCGCGGAGATAATCCTCGGCCTCCGAATAGAATGTCTGGCGATAGAGCGAATATCCCAAAATGTAGTTCTCCACACGGTTCATCTCGCCGCCCGACTCCTTGAAGTCGTTCATATACTTCACGGCCTTGCCGTAATCGCCCAGCTGGAACCACGACTCGGCCATCATGCGGCGTATCTGCACCGCCTGCTCGGGCGTCGTGTGCGACATAAGCTCCTCGCCCTTGTCGGCCACGGCTTGGTAGTCGCCGCTCTTGAAGTCTATCTGCATCAGATAGAAGGGCATCAGATCGCGGTAGAGCGGGCTCTTCAACAGCGAGTTGAATCCGTTGCGCGCCGTATCGAAATCGCCACGCGAATAGGCCATGTATGATTTGTAATAGACCGCATGGTCGGCATAGTCGCTCGACGGAGCTATACGGCCGAAATAACGCTCGGCAGCATCATAGTCTCCCTTCATGAAGGCCATGTAACCCATACGCAGGTCATACTTGTCCTTGTATTTGGGTGCCAGACTCTCGTAACGCACCTTCGAGAGCTCCTCCTCGGCGCGCTGCGAATCGTCCAGAATGCAGTAATATGCTCCCAGCGAGAACTGTATCTCGTTGGTATATGACGAGCCGTTGTACAGCTCCAGAAAACGTCGCATACGGCTTTCGGCATCGGCCGTACGCAACTCCATATCGCACAACGCAAGGTAATAGTCTATCTTCTCGACACGCAAACGGTCCCGCACGGGCGAGAGGGCATTGCGGGCATTCCGGAATTCGGTTCTCGCCTCGGCCCAATGACCGAAGTTGTACAACGAGACGCCACGCTTTATGGCATCGTCTACCGACGGGGCCTGAGCCGCCACATGCAGCGTGCCGACACTCAGAAGCGACAGGGCCAATAACAATACTCTTCTATGCATACGATTCACTTCGGATTATACCATCAGCAAAGATAGCTATTTTGCCATAAAATACGCAACAAAGGAACGATTATTGTCCCCACGCACTATCGCGGAGGCGGTATCCGACACGGGCCGCGCCGCAACGAACAAAAAACAACAAAGACAATGAACACACAAAAAGTAACCATCGAACTCACCCGCAGCGGCAAATTCCGTCTCGAGGGTTCGCAGAAGGCCGACGACCTGAATCCCAAGGCGCTGATGCTGTGCGCCGCAGCCAAATGTGCCGGACTGACCATACAGGCCATGCTCCGCAAGCAGAACATCACGGTCAAGATGCTGGAGATCACCGTAGAGGGCGTTCTGGACACGCCGGAAGTACAGGCCGGAAGCCACTTCCGCAGCTTCAACGTATCCTACAACGCGCAGTGCAAGACACTCGCCGACCAGAATGCCGTAAGCCGCGCCATCGCCCTGACGCAGGAGAAATATTGCGGCACCATCGCCATGCTGCGCATGATCGCACCCGTGGCACATGAGATCTCGGTCGTAAGCACCGAGAACGTCAAGGCCTAATCCGACGCCGTTATCCGTTTGTACGCCGACACCGCCACCGCATAGTTGAACTGTGCGGTGATGGTGTTGGTGTATATCTGTATCCAGCTCAGCTGTGCCTGCAGCACGTCGAGGATCGTAGCCTGCCCCTCGTTATAGGAGTAGGTGCTGATATCGAGGTTCTCACCCGCGATCTTGAGGTTGCGCAGCGACGAGAACATCTGTGCGCGGCTGCTTGTCAGGGCGCTCCAGCCGTCGGCCTCCTCGCGGGCGGCGGCATCGCGCGCCGATGCAAGCGCATACTCCGTACCCCGCACGGCCGCGCTCGCTGCCGAGACGGCATGCCGCCGCGCTCCCCATCGGAATATCGGTACGCTCACGGCCATCGTCAGCGAGGCGTCGAGATAGGTCCGTCCCGCCGCCGGAGATGTAAAGGTCTGCCACGAGCCGCCGGCGCCGATGCTCACCTGAGGATTATATGCCGCGCGCGTCACATCCACAGCATGCTCCGCCGCCGTCACACGCTCCGCCGCCGCAAGAATATCGGGCCGCCGTGACAACATATCCCCGGCCGTGACCCGCACGGGCATCGGCAGCGTATCGGTTATGGACTCCGCAAGCCGGGCCGCACGGTCCAGCTCCGCCCCGAACTGCGAATTGAATGCGTGCAGGACCTCGGCGTATGCACGCCGCGCCGTCTGCAGCTGATACTCCGCATCGCTCAGACGCGTCTCCACCTGCAGCAGGTCGCTCTTGGCGATATACCCCTCGCCGAAACGCCGCTCCACAACCCTGTACAGCGACTCTATGATCGAGACATACTCCTCGGCCGCCGACATGAACAGCTGCATGGCCGAGACGTTCCAATAGGCGTAGTCGGCCGCATAACGCACATCCAGACGCGCCGCCTGCTCATCGCCCAGAGCCGAGCGATAGTCGCTTTCAGCCTTGCGGTAGGCGGCCCGAAGTCCCCCGCCGCCATAGACCGTCTGCACGACCTGCGGCTTAATGAAGAATCCCCACAGGCGGTTGCCGGCCATCTCGTGAAAACTCTTCGAGGCCGACGCCGCGGCTGAAATCTCGGGCAGCATCTCGCTTTTACTCCTGCGCATCATCTCATGTGCACCCGCGGCACTCGCCCCCGCGCTCTTCAACTGCCAGCTGTAACTGCTCACGCTGTCGCGATAAGCCGCAAGGGTCATAGACTGACCGCACGCGCTCCGTACGCCGCACACCGCAACGGCGGCAAATAAAAGATACAATCGCTTCATCGTCTCAATCTGATCTTGTGGAACAAAGAGTATGTCACCGGCAGCACGAACATCGTCAACGCCGTGGCTACGATCAACCCACCCATTATGGTTGCCGCCATGCTTGCGAACAGCGAATCGAAGAGCAGCGGTATCAACGCCAGCACCGTCGTGGCCGAAGCCATGCATACGGGCACCAGACGGCTGTGCGCCGCCTGCACCACGGCCTCGACACCATCCTTGCCCGCGGCACGCAGATCGTTTATCGACGAGACCAGAATCACCGCATTCTTGACATTCATGCCCACGAGACCCAGCAGTCCGAGCAGAGCGAAGAAGTTGAACTGGTTACCCGTCACGGCCAGTCCGCCCACCACGCCGATAAATATCAACGGCGTCATGAGCAATATGGCTATCGGATCGCGGTAGTTGCCGAAGAGCAGCAACAGCACGATAAACATCAGCACCAGCGTCAGCGGCATCTCCTCGGCAAGGGCGGCATTCGACTCGGCCTGCGACTCATGCTCGCCGAAAATACGCATTCGATAACCCTCCGGCACCGATACCTCGCGCTCGACCGCCGACACCAGCCGCAAATACAACCGCTGTGTGTTTACGCCAGCCGCGGGATCGCACTGCGCCTTCATCACACGCTGGCGGTTATACTGCTTGATGACGCCGTTGCGGAAATCGAAGTCGAAGCGGCTGCTCGCCTGCTCGATCGGATAGACGCGGCCGCTGCGCGAGAAGACCGGCATCGATTGCAGATTCGAAAGGTTATAGTCGCGTTGTGCCTCATCCTTAAAGAGTATTGGCATCACCTCGTCGCCGCGGCGGTACTCACCCACACCGTATCCCTGCGTGGCAAGGGTCATCCATTGGGCCACGCTGCTGCGGCTCACACCTATGCGCTGGCCCTTAGTCTGCGAATATACGGGTATCCACACGGGTATGCGGTTGCCCCAGCTGTTGCGTATGTTCACCGCATCGCCGTCACGCCACATGATCTGCTCCACATCGTGAGTCAGGCGCAGCAGCGTGTCGATATCGTTGCCCACAAATCCGATCTCGATCGTCGCGTCGGGCACGGGCGAGAGTTTGAAAAGCGACGAGCGCAGCCATACGTCGGGACACGTCGTCAGTACAAAGCGATCGAAACGCTCCTTCACCGCCTCGGTCGAACGTTTGTCGTCCACCTCGACCAATATGTTGCCGAAGTTGGGACGCGACGAGACGCTGCTGCTGGCAAGATAGTACCGTACGGGCGTCGACCCCGCCGTTGTCGAGACGTGCACAACCTCGGGCTGTGACTGCAGCCACCGAGCCATCGTATCGAGATTGTGCTGCGTAGCCTCTATGTCGTAACCTTCGGGCAGGATTATGTCGGCACGGAAATAGGGCTTGTCGATCTGCGGGAAGAAGTTCTGCGGCATGACCCGCATTGCGGCAACGGCCCCGACAAAGAGCGCTACCGTCGCGGCCACCACACCCCAACGATGACGCAGCATCCACCTCAGAGCGCGATCGAAGGCTGCAAAGCGCTCCGAAGCCGCCACACGGAACGGCGGCCTCAACATCATCAACCCGAACATGGGCACCTGCGTCAACGCCAGCACCCAGCTGATCAACAGCGAAAGGGCTATGACCACAAACAACGGCTTGACGATCTCGGCCACGGCCGACGGTGCCAGATATAGCGGCAGGAACGAGAAGACAGCAATAAGCGTAGCCCCCAGCAGGCCCCATTTCGGGCCCTCGGCGCCGCGCACCAGAGCCTCACGCAACGATGTACCCGCAGAGGCCGCAGTCAAGGCATTATCGGTGACGACGATGGCGTTGTCGACCAACATTCCCATCGCTATTATAAACCCCGCAAGCGAAGTACGGTTTATCCCCTCGCCCGTCATATACATGCAGAGCATCGTGCCGCCGATGGTAAAGAGCAGCGACGAGCCTATAAGCGAGCCGCTGCGCGCACCCATCGCAAGCATTATGACCACGATGACGATGGCCACCGACTCCAGAAGATTGACCAGAAACGACATGTTGGCACGGCGTGCGATCTCGTCCTCGGGATAGAGTGTCACGATATCCATACCGACAGGCATCTGCCGTGACAGCTGCTCCAGATGGCTGCGAACCTCGGCCCCCAGAGCCACGACATCGCTTTCGGGCTCTGACGAGACCCCTATGCCGACGGCACGTCGCCCGTCGACATACATCAGCGACGTCGGCGGCTCGACATACCCCTCCTCGATGCGGGCGATATCGCCCAGACGGAACTGCCGCCCGTCGGAGGCGATGAGCAGCTGGTCGGCTATATCCGCAACCGATCCGTAAACGCCCGTCTCCAGTACGCGTATCTCCATCTCGCCCGCCACGACTCGGCCGCTGTTGACTATGGCGTTCTGCTGCGAGATCGTCGCCACGATCATCTCGGGCGTGATGTCGAAGTTGGCCAATGCCGACATGGTGACATAGAGGTTTATCACGGGTGTCTGCTCGGCAAACAGAGCGACCTTCTGCACACCATCCACCGTAACCACATCGGTCTTTATGCGCTGGGCCCAGTCGCGGATCTCGCTCCACGAGAAACCGTCGTCGGCAACCAGACCGTAATATAGCCCGTAAACATCGCTGAAATCGTCGTTAACGCGTATCGCGCCCGCCCCTGCGGGCAGCTGAGGCGAGATGTTCGTCACCTTGCGCCGCAACTCATCCCACAGCTGCGGAATCTCATCGGAACGCGTAGCCGGATTCAGCTCGACGGTTATCTTCGAATAGCCGTAATACGACTCCGAGGTTATCTTATGCACGCCGCGCATCGACTGCAGTTCGCGCGCTACGGGCTCCGAGATGAGCTGCTCGACCTGCAGTGGCGTGGCGCCCGGATAACTGCACGTCACCACCGCCGTCTTCAACACGAAGGTCGAGTCCTCCTTCTTGCCCATCGACATGAACGACCACACGCCCCCCACGATGAAGAGCCCCAGCACGAACCACATGACACTGCGGTGACGTATCGAATATTCTACGATCGACATGGCATTAAGGATTTAGAATCTTAACACGATCGCCCTCGCGCAGACGGTAGACACCTGCCGTAACGACCCGCTCGCCGGCCTTCAACCCGTTCTCGACAATCACCATGTCGCGGCCGAAGATACCTCCTGTAACCACGGGCTGCAATTCCACCACGCCTTCGTCTGCAATGCGCCACACGTATGTTCCGCCCGAGGCAGGAGCATATATTGCCGTCATAGGCACCCCGACGACACTCGCGGCGCTCTCGGCCGTGCGCATCGTCACGCTGCACGTCATGCCGGGCGAAATGCCGAAACGTTCAGCATCCGACTTGGCGATCTTCAACGATACGGGAAAACCCGACGCATCAGACGAAGTCTTGGCATAACTGTCAAGACGCGCCTCGAAACGCCGGTCGGGATAGTTGTCGAAGGTGACGAAGAATCGTGTCGTCGTATCCGCCAGATAGGACATGCTGCGTTCGGGCATCGTAAACTCCACCGTCGAACTTACGGGACTCACTATACGCACGATCGTCTGCCCCGCCTGCACGCGTTCGTAGGTATCGACATAGGTACGCTCCACCACACCGTCGAACGGTGCGCGGAGCTTGGTCTCGACGAGCAGATCCTTCGTATTCACGTACGCCGACTTGGCCTGCACGTAGGATGTCTGCGCCGCCTCATACTCCTGCCGCGACACCGCCTCGTGCTCCAACAACCGCTTCATGCGCTCGAACTGCGACGCAGCCTTCTCATAGAGCGCGCGGTCGGCATCGACCTGAAGCTGTACGTCGCGCGGATCCAACTGCGAGAGCAAAGCCCCGCGAGCCACATATTGCCCCTTTGCCACATCGACACTCGCCACCTGCCCCGAGATCTTGAACGCAAGATTCGTCGCCTCGTCCGCCGTCGCCATGCCGGCAAAATCCTTGTCGACATAATCTACGGCATGTACCGTCGCCGCCTTCACGGGCCGTACATATTGTTGTTCGGGTGCGGAGCCGCCGCAGCCGGCAAACCACACAGCCGCCACCATCAGAGATAACAACCGCTTGCACATAGGTATAAAAAATTGACCTTCCCATTCGGAAAGGTCAATTATTATACCAAAAATTACGCGTCGGCCGTCAGAAGTCTATGCTGCCGCAGTTGTATTTTGCCTCGATCACCCCGTCGCGCAGCACCACAAGTCCGTTGCGGGCACGCAGCACGGTCTTCATCACCGTAGCGTCGATATTATAGCATCGCACCTCGTCGCTGCCGTCGAAACGATAATAGGTCACGTTGCGCAGCGGCTTGGGCGTGATGCACACGACCGTGGCATTCTCCTCGGCGGCCCGCTCCACAACACGACGCAGACGGTGGCGGCACCCGTCCCTTATGTCGTCAATATCCGTCACACATATCAGATATACGGTACCCTCGCGCGTCAGCAGATCCTCCGTCACGTTACCTTCGGGATCCGACAGCGAAAACTCGCTCACAAGAGTCTGCACCGCCGACGATTCGTTCTCCACGCGCGTCTCGACCCACTCCCAGCGCGACTCGTCACGCCACTCCTCGTCGTCGATCGAGAACTCGTGCAACTCACCCGTCTCGCGGTTACGGTAGACGAGCACATACTCCTCATCCGACATTGTCTCGGCACCCGTATCGTGCTGTTCGGATATCATCTCGTAGATATTGGCCCCTTTCTTATATGGCAGGAAGTCGATCAGCGGAAGCGTGAAGTAACAGTATGTTCCTATACCCATCGCAATGACGCAGAACAGCACCGTAAGCAGTATCTCCAAACGCTTGAACTCAAACACGGGACGGCCGCGATAGCGATACCACACGACGAACACCATCGGCAGGATCACCAGATTCTTGGCGAATGTCTCCCACGGCGTCAGCTTGAGCGCATCGCCGAAACAGCCGCAATCCTCCACCGGTATCCACGTTGCGCTGAGGAACGTAAGCACCGTGAAGAATATCATCGACGCGAGCGCGAAAATAGATACCAGACGCGTGCGCACCTTGAACAGCAGCATAAGGCCCATCATCAGCTCGGCACCGCACAGCCATATCGAGAAGACCATACTTACGCCGCTCAGCTGCTCCATGCCGTATATGGAGAGGTATTCGTTGACTTTCAACGCTGTACCCCACGGATCGACCGCCTTCACGAAACCCGAGAAGACGAATATCAGACCCACCAGAGTGCGGCACACATGCGAGGCTATCTTCAACTTGCGGCTCATCTCTCCACTCGGTCTACATATCGGTTTACAAGGTTACGGATACGGGCGAAGACCTCCTCGGGTGAGGCCATCGCGTCATCGGCCGTACTGCAATCGACCACGTGAAGGTCACGGTCGTGATGCACGGCATCGAGATAGACGTCGCGCACCGATTTCTGGAACGCAAGCGACGACTCGTGTATATCCTTGGCCCCGTGCAGGTACTCGCGGTCGGCACCCTCGCGCGCTTCGGCCAGCTTGCGCTCGGTGAAGGCGAAGGGCACATCGAGGAAGATCGACAGATCGGGCTGCGGAATCTTGAAATATTCATATTCAAGATCGAAGATCCAGCGCCGCAGCGCCGCACGCTTCGTCTCGTCAGCCACCTTGGCACATTGGTACCCGATATTCGAATAGACATAACGGTCGGCTATGACGACCTTTCCCGTATCGAGCCAGCGGCGTATCATGGCGGCAGCATCACGGCGGTCACCGGCATAGAGCAGTGCTACGATATACGGATCTACCTCGTTGATGCCGCCCAGCTCCCCGCGCAGGAAGCGCGCTATAAGCTCGCCGAAGAATGGTGCGTCGAAACGCGGGAAATGCACATACTCACTCTCCACGCCCCGCTCGGCAAACATACCGCGAAGTTTCTCTATCTGTGTGGATTTGCCCGATCCGTCCACACCCTCAAGCACTATGAACATGAATTTCTATTTTCGTTTGGTTCTACAATCCTCCCCCACGACCGCATATCTGCGGCCATGACATTCCGCCTCGCACGGCTGCTGCACGCCGCACAACCCTATTTCAGCGGCAGATACCGTAAAGCCTCTTCAGCTATCGCAGCATGCGCACCGCACGCCGCACGCCCTCACACAGGGCGTCGATCTCTTTGCGCGTATTGTACATGGCAAGCGAAGCGCGGCACATGCCCGTCACACCGTAGTGATCCATAACGGGCTCGGCACAATGGTGTCCCGTGCGCACCGCTACACCCAGCTTGTCGAGTATCATGCCCATGTCGTAATGGTGCACACCCTCGACATTGAACGACAGAATGGGCGACTTGCCCTCGGTCGTTCCATATATTCTCAATCCATCGATTGCGCCCAGCGCCTCGGTGGCATAATCGGTCAGTGAACGTTCGTAAGCCTCGATCTCGGCCGCATTCAACGACTGGACATACTTCACGGCCTCGCCCAGACCTATGGCTCCCACGAAGTTGGCAGTACCGGCCTCGAACTTCAGCGGCAGCGGCGCATAGGTCGTGCCGGCGAACGACACGCGGTCGACCATATCCCCGCCGCAGAGGAACGGAGGCATCGCCTCCAGCAATTCGCGGCGGCCATACAGCACACCTATACCGGTCGGGCCGTAGAGCTTGTGCCCCGAGAAGGCATAGAAATCGCAACCCAACGCGCTGACATCCACGCCTCCGTGTACAACGCCCTGACATCCGTCCACCGTAACCAAAGCTCCGGCCGCATGCGCCCGTTCGATTACGGGTTTCAGATCGGGACGCGTACCCAACGTATTGGATGCCTGCGTTACGGCCACCATACGCGTACGAGAGTCTATAAGCGTATCCAGACACTCGGTCATCAACCGCCCCTCGTCATCGAACGGAAGCATTCGCAGCGTGGCGCCCTTGCGCTCGGCAACTATCTGCCACGGCACCAGATTCGAATGGTGCTCCATCTCGCTCACGACGATATTGTCACCCTCATGCAGGAACCGCTCGCCCCAAGCATACGCCACCGTATTGAGCGAAGCAGTAGCCCCGGCCGTGAAGATCACCTCCTCGCGTGCCGACGCCCCGATAAAGGCACGCACCGTCTCGCGCGCCTGCTCGTAACGCTCCGTAGCCTGCTCGGCCATGAAATGCACACCGCGGTGAATATTGGCATTAAGCGTACGGTACACCTCATCGACACAGCGCAGCACACACTCCGGTTTCTGAGCCGTCGCACCACTGTCGAGATATACCAGAGGCCGCCCGTTTACCTCACGGTCGAGGATTGGGAAATCCCTTCGTATCTTCTCTACGTCGAACATCTACAACTCCTCCAGTTTTTCCGTCAGCACCTCGGCCAAAGCCTCGCCCATGCTCCCCGCCTGCGACACTATGTCGCGCACGAAGCCTTCGATCTGAAGCCGCCTAGCCTGCGCTTCCGAGAGTCCGCGCTGACGCATGTACAATATTGCATCGTCATCCAACTGGCCGACCGTAGCCCCGTGCGAGCACTTCACGTCGTCGGCATATATCTCCAACTGCGGCTTGGTCACGATGCGCGCCTCGTCGCCCAGCACTATGTTGCGGCTCGTCTGCCGTGCATCGGTCTTCTGGGCATCCTGAGCCACATATACCAGACCGTTGAACTCGCACGAGGCACTGCCGCCGGCAACACCCTTTACCAGAGAGTTGCTCGTGCAGAGACCCACGTTATGCGATACGCGCAGACCGAAACGCACACGCTCCGCGCCTCCGGCGATAAACGCTCCGCGGAGATTGTTCTCGGCGCCGCTACCGTCCATATCCACGGCATAGTCGGCCTCGGCCGAACCTGTCACCACGGATGTTATCTCGCAGCGGCTCGATGCTCCCTGACGCACGCGGCACGATCCCATCGCACCGCCGCTGAAGGCCTCGACAAGGTGCAGCACAGCGCCCTCGCCAAGCTCTATCTCCAACGTCGAAGGCTCCGCCGCCGAGTGTACGACCACCAGCGACAACACACCGCCCGCCGCGACACGCCGCACCTCCTGCGTGGGGTTCACCATGATCTCGGCCTCACCCGCAGCTCCGCGCGCTATGTATTCGAGCAGTTTCATTCCTTATAATCGTTTATAAGCCAATCGTAACCCTCGCGCTCGAGTTTCTGCGCCAGAGTCTTGTCGCCTGAATATATTATGCGGCCCTTGTAGAGCACATGCACCACGTCCGGGACGATGTAATCCAGCAGACGCTGGTAGTGCGTAATCACGATCGTCGCGTTATCTTTTGTGTGCAGCTTGGTAACACCCGTAGCCACTATACGCAGCGCGTCGATATCCAGACCCGAATCGGTCTCATCCAGCACGGCCAGCTTCGGATCGAACATCGCCATCTGGAAAATCTCGTTCTTCTTCTTCTCGCCGCCCGAGAAACCCTCGTTCACGGCACGGCTCGTCAACTTCGAGTCGAGCTCCACGATAGCGCTCTTCTCGCGCATCATACGCAGGAACTCGCTCGCCTTCAGAGGCTCCTCGCCGCGATACTTGCGCTGTTCATTCACGGCCATCTTCATGAAGTTGGCCATCGTCACACCCGGGATCTCCACCGGATACTGGAATCCGAGGAACAGCCCCATGCAGGCACGCTCCTCAACAGGCAGGCTCAGCAGGTCGCGGCCTAGAAACTCGACCGACCCCGCCGTAACCGTATATTTGGGATTTCCCGCCAGCACCGACGCCAGCGTACTCTTGCCCGACCCGTTGGGCCCCATTATGGCATGCACCTCGCCCTCACGCACCTCGAGGTCTATGCCCCGAAGTATCTCCTTGCCCTCAACCGAGGCGTGCAGATTCTTTACACTCAACATATCTTTTTTGTCTCTTTGTCTCTGTTTTTACATTTTCATTTTTTCGGACTGCCGATATCTCCATGCCGTACACTCGTCAAAACTCCTACCTCGCCGCATCCACACGACATGCCGACACGCATAAGCTATCCGACCGATCCCTCGAGGCTTATGGCCAGCAGTTTCTGAGCCTCGACGGCAAACTCCATAGGCAGTTTGGCCAACACCTCACGCGCATATCCGTTCACGATCAGTCCCACGGCATCCTCGGTCGACAGACCGCGCTGGTTGCAGTAGAAGAGCTGCTCCTCGGATATCTTCGACGTCGTGGCCTCATGCTCCAACACGGCCGACGCATTGTGCGAGTCGATCACGGGGAATGTATGCGCCCCGCAGCGGTCTCCTATCAGAAGCGAGTCGCACTGCGAATAGTTGCGGGCATTCTCCGCGCCCTTGGCAACACGCACCAGTCCGCGGTAGGCATTCTGGCTGCATCCGGCCGATATACCCTTCGAGACGATACGGCTGCGGGTGTTGCGCCCCACATGTATCATCTTGGTTCCGGTATCGGCCTGCTGGAAGTTGTTGGTCATGGCCACTGAGTAGAACTCACCTACCGAGTTGTCGCCCTGAAGTACGCAGCTCGGATATTTCCACGTTATGGCCGAGCCCGTCTCCACCTGCGTCCACGACAGATGCGCATTCTCGCGGCAGAGGCCACGCTTGGTGACGAAGTTATATATACCGCCGCGACCCTCCTTGTCGCCCGGGTACCAGTTCTGCACCGTCGAGTATTTGACCTCGGCATCGCGCTCGACCACGATCTCAACGACGGCGGCATGCAACTGGTTCTCGTCGCGCCGCGGTGCGGTGCAACCCTCCAGATAGCTCACGTATGCCCCCTCGTCGGCAACCAGAAGCGTACGCTCGAACTGTCCCGTACCCTCGGCGTTGATACGGAAATATGTCGACAGCTCCATCGGGCAGCGCACACCCTTCGGCACGTAGCAGAACGACCCGTCGGAGAAGACGGCCGCATTGAGCGCCGCATAGAAGTTGTCGGTATAAGGCACTACCGAGCCCAGATAGCGTTTCACCAGATCGGGGTACTCGCGTATGGCCTCCGAGATCGAGCAGAAGATTATGCCTTTCTCGGCCAGCGTCTGGCGGAATGTGGTCTTCACCGAGACCGAATCCATCACCGCATCCACCGCAACACCCGCAAGGGCCATCTGCTCCTCGAGCGGAATGCCCAGACGGTCGAACGTGCGTTTGAGTTCGGGGTCGACCTCGTCCATCGAGCCGAGAGTCTTGCGGGGCTTCGGCGCCGCATAATATATTATGTCCTGAAAATCTATGTCGGGAATCGTAAGGTGCGCCCACGTCGGCAGCTTCATCGTCAGCCAATGACGATATGCCTTAAGGCGGCGCTCGAGCATCCACTCGGGCTCGCCCTTCTTCTCCGAGATGAGACGTATGACATCTTCGTCGAGTCCGCGACGTATGGTTTCTGTGTCGATGTCCGACGTGAAGCCGTACTTGTATTCGCCGCGTTCGATATCCTCGATCAGTTCTCTATCCTTGTCTGCCATAAACAACATTTATGATCGGCAAAAATACAAAAAAAATGCAAATCGCGTATCGGCACCCGCGGCGTCGACATCATATCTTCAGGAATACCTGTTTGCGATAGAGGAAATAGAGGAACAGCCAGCACACGGCGACATACCCCGCCGAGGTAACGACGGCGGCGATCTGCTCCGGGCAGAGACCGGCCACGCCGCCCACGAAGAAGTTGGCGATACCGCCGAAACCTATAATACGCTGGGCCATGTATATCGTTATCGAGTTCATTCCCACGACGCGGAAGAAGAGCGTCCAGCCCTTATGGCCGCGCACGTCGATCACATAGTAGAACAGGGCCATCATGGCAAGCGAATAGGCCCCCACGGCGCACACGAAGGTACTCGACCACAACATCTTGTTCACGGGGACGAAGCCGTTGCCGGCAATGGCGACCACGGCCAACACCACGGCTCCGACGACCATCCACAGAGTCTTCCTTTCGCCCGACATACGCTCCTTTGGCAGGCGTATAAGTTCTCCCGTAAACATACCCAGCAGGGCCGTCACCACTGCAGGCAGAGCCGAGAGCAGCCCCTCGGGATCGAACCGTCCGCCGTCATAGAGCAGGCGTCCGGGCAGCAGGCAGCGGTCGACATACCCTACGAGGCATCCCTCACGGCTCAGAGGGTCACCGCCGGGCACGTCGGGCGCACCGACATATTTCGACAGCAAGGCATATCCCACGAGTATCACCACCGAGATAACGGCACGCGTACGCACGCCGAAGTTGACGAACAACAGCGCCGCCACCATCCACGCAATACCGATACGTCCCAACACGCTGGCGCAGCGCAGCGACGAGAAGTCAAGCGTAAAGAGACCGTTGTATATGAGTCCGAACAGCACCAGCAGCACGCCGCGGCGTATGATCTTCACATAGATCTGCGTGCGCGATCGGCCCGACTCGCGCTGCTTGGCCAACGAGAAGGGGAACGACACGCCCGCAAGGAACAGAAACAGAGGGAAGATTGTGTCGTGGTGGCGCAGTCCGTTCCACGAGACGTGGCTCATCGAGCGGGCTATGGCATCCGTAACACCGCACGGCCACAGGCCGCAGAGGGCTACCACCAGCGAGGCGAAGCCCATGATGAAGAGCATGTCGAATCCGCGCAGTGCGTCAAGCGACATCAGACGATCGTTTTTCATGATACAAACGTAAAATATGACATAAAATATACGGCACGGCAACACTGTCCGATAATGCAGCACACGCAATGCGTTTCGGCACAATATATATCAATACGGACATTTAGATACAAATATAAGGAAAGCCGAGGGCAGATGCAAATCGAAAAACAAAGTTTTTCAGATTTGGCTTTGCCGAGGCGCATCATATACAGAAAATACCATATTATACGCATATCCCGTCAAGATCCATTTTCGAGATAAACGGCATGTGAATGCCCCGCAAAAGGCATTTGCACGCCGCGAGCCCCATCCGCGCTGCCGACGGCACGACGGCATACGGCCATAATACCGCAAAAAAGGCTTTTCGGGCGTCGGCATGCCGACCCGCAATTTTTTGCACCGATTATTTTGTACAATAGTTTTTTTTCTCTACATTTGCACCACTCTTTCAGAGAAATCGGTTTGGAAGGATGGGTGAGTGGCTGAAACCACCAGTTTGCTAAACTGACGTACTCGAATTTGGGTACCGGGGGTTCGAATCCCCCTCCTTCCGCTTCGACGGGTCGAGAGCGGGCCTTCACAAGAGGATGTTTCCACAAAAGCGAGCCTTCACAAGAGAAGGTTTCACAAGATCGGATCTTCCCGAGAGGTGGATTACACAAGATCGGGCCTTATCGAGAGGTTATCACGCGAGGAAGTTTCACGAGATGAAGCCTACGATTGAAAGATGAGGTTTTCCGAGGTGCTTCCTTAAGCAAAAGATGATGGCATCTTCCGCAAATGGGATCCTCCACCAAGGATAATGACGGAAAAACACCATATCCGGCACCCCGTCACAGGAGCGAGAAGTTCATGACTCCGAAAAGAGATGGTTTGACAAAGCCATGAGGTTAATTAAGGGTATTGTAAATGGAGCGCGAAACCAATAGGTTCCGCGCTCCATTTTTTCATTCCGCCGCATTACGCGCCTACACTAATCACGCTCGTAAGTATATATCGGATTCACACTGAACGAGTCCCCCTTGTACAACTTCATCCCGCGATCGGTGTACTCCAGACGATACAGAATATCAAACACACTCTTCATACCGCCCTTGTATATCGTATACGTACCCTTTCCATCCGCCGTAACAGTGTACAGGGCATCGAAAACACTCTCCATGCCGCCATTGTATACAACCCACTCGCCCTTGCGGCAGCGGATCGTATAGACTACATCGAATATCGTATTTCCCTTGCCGTTGTATATGCGATGCGTACCCTCTGGCATGTTCATTATCTTTACCACATTGTATATCAGTTCCCGATCGGCCTTAGGTATTGGAAGCCGTCCCCAGTCCTGCGCCGCAGCCACGGCTGCCGACACGACAAATATTACCGACAGCAGGATTCTCCGGATATTTACATTCATTCCCATATTCTTTACATTAAAATTCTCCGCAATCCGTGCGGCACGGGTTCTCAGGCAAGGCGACTGACTCGACACTCCAAAGATCCGCCCGCCATCGGCAAATATACGAAAAGCATCTGGACAAACACAATCACACCGACTTTTTTACTTCGTGCGAGCTTCGGAATTACGTCATGGATGCTCCGGGCGCGCCCCCTTACCGATACCGCAGCCCCGGCCTTCGCACACATTATAACCGGAATCCGCCTCGACGGAAAACCTCGCAGCGCCCGCATATTTCACACAATCGATTGCATAACATATACTTACAAACATAATCATATAGATTAAGCATAAGACGATCGAGAACCACGATAAAGATAAAATGCAAAAAACGGCCGAAACGTTTGGATGTTGAGATTTTTTGTTTACCTTTGCACTCGCAACGGGTCAAACAGAGCATTGCAATCATCCGCAAGGTTTGCAAAAGACTTCTGCAGCCGCCCGAAACGATGGTGCCATAGCTCAGTTGGTAGAGCAAAGGACTGAAAATCCTTGTGTCGGCGGTTCGATTCCTCCTGGTACCACTTCAAAGGCAGCCGCTTGCAGCAATGCAGGCGGCTGTTTCATTTTCGGCGGGTACACAATTTCGACACAAATTAGGGCAATCAAACCTACCCAAACTCCTCATTTCGCATCGTTTTTTCCGTAAAGCGTATTTATCCAGCAGCCTTAGATCTTTACTACGCCGCCGAAGACATTTCATGCCGCCAAGTAAAGACGTCACACCTTATCCTATGAGCATAACAACTCTCTTCAAAAGTTATGCGCCCAATGTTTTGGAGACAAAGTTTGATTGTATGGGAATTTAACGTTTCGCAAGAGTGTGTATTACAAGTATCGGGTTTCCGGACTCTCTTTTGGCATCGTCCCAACCATCTATTTCATGTAACTCGACACCATCGTATATTGTAGCTGCCAGATCGGGATCATAGTTATGTGAATAGATCCATCCGACAAGTTTGTTCCCGGTCATGGCGAGGGCATTGGACAAACCTGCAATATTGAGGGCGAAATTGTGATACTCTCCGTTGTACTCCATGCTTACATTGTATACGATACGGTTGTATATGAAAGACAGATTGTCACCGTCACGCATTACGCAAAGTACCTTTGGCCGCACATACTCCATGGCCTTGAGACCAATAAGAGACTCTGTGCGATGTCTTGCCTGAGCCTCCTCGCGATTCATGTAATCGTATGTGGCTGCGACCTCGCATCCCGTATGGGTGATACGGTATAACGAGTCGGATGGTTCGGTCTGGAAGTAGATATCGTGACCGCTGCGGATAAATACCGGCGCACGGCTATCGGTATAGTATGCATCCTTGGCCGTCTCGAATATCCTCTTCACGGAACCGTCTACGGCCATACGGTCTACGGCCGAATCATAGCCCGAGAACAGCAGTATTCCATCGTTATCATATGCAATACGGTGATAGAACTGCGTGAGCGGGATCTCTCGTATGAAGTTCAACTCGCTGTCGAGTATTATGATTTTTGGCGGACCACACAAAACATATATGCGACCTGTGGCAGGATCAATATCGCAATCGGTTATCTCCGCATATTCGCCCGGCCCGCGCCCTGTCCGGTCATATCGGTTCAGAGGACGGCCTTCGGCATCGTACATGACGATTTTGGAGCGATTACTGTTGTCGAGGACATACCACCTGCCGTCAAAAGAATCCACGGATGATATGCCACCCAGCATAGTCTGTTCGTCATCGTACAGATAGAGAAATTCCACTCTCTTTACGATACTGTCATTGGGGATAGTGCCGTCATCGCGCGTCAAATCGCGCACATCACTGCGGCTGCATGCTGCCGCAATAAGAAGAGATGTCATCAGGACAATAAGCGATATTTTCTGCTTAGGCATGGTATTACTGCTAATTAGTTTTACATATTTGAGCCAACCGACGCGTAACAAACGATGTAATCGACGGTATTTTGTATCGCTATGCCGACCGGTTGGGGCCGACGTCGCTACATACATTCCGGGTTCCATAATCATGTACACTTTCCGTTGACTTTCTCTCCCCCAAGGGCATGAATATGGGCAGATAAATTATCAGGGCCAGAATCGAGAACGCCGTGCCGCTGATGGCTGCCATGGCAAAGGCGAACCAGAAGACCTCCTCGGGACCGTCGTAAAGGAACGGCACCAAGCCGAGTATCGTCGAGAGTATGGTGAGCGATATTGGGACGATCTTGTGGTTGAAGGCCATCAGATAGAGCTGCAACCCCTGCTTGGAAGAGGTACGGCGGCATTCGTCATATTCCGTTATCAAGTATATTCCTGCATTTACCACGATGCCGCAAAGCAATACGAAAGCCGCAAAGCCTCCCTGATCGAAACGGAAGTCGAAAAGTCCGAACGTGAGGAATACCCCTATGAACGATATGGGTATCATCATGATTATCACCAGCGGCTTGAGCAGCGACTCGAAAATTATGGCGCACATGGTGTATATGATGGCAATGACCAGCAATATGAGTTTTATCTGTGTCTTTTTCGAGTCGTTCCAGCCTCCGTATGACGGGGCGTCGGCGCGGAATCCCAGCGGCAGGATCTCTTCGTTGAACTGTTTTATGGTTTTGTCCACAAGACGGTTGCACAATTCATACGAACCGATGAAGTCGAAACCTACCGAAATCTCATATGATTGGTAACTGCGGCGTATGGCCATGCCCGTGCGCCGTTTTTCGATCGACCCTACGGTCGACAGTTTCATGGGCGTATCGGTCTCCGTCACCAGAGCGTTTTCGAGGTTCCATTTGTCAAACCTGTCGCGGCCGCCCGACTCCATGACCACACGCTGTAGTTCATGACCATTGTAAATAGTCGCAAGACCACTATTGTACAACTTGGTGCTCAAAGCCGAGTAGTAATCGTAAATGTTGAGTCCCGCCGCGGCTATCTGTTCGTCGTTGTAGCGTATATGGAATTCGTTTGAAGGCAGAGACCACGAGTTCCCGTCCATGATTTCCGGCTCGGAGACACGGCGGTTCTGCCCGAGAGAATCGAGCAGACGGTCGGCAAACTCCAAAAGTTGATCATAGTTGTACCCGCGCAGCCGGATCGAATTGGAACGGTAGCTCGTCACCACATTATTGTTGAAATACTGGTCATCGACACCCGACACACGCCATGTCGCGCCGCCGAAATTGGCCGCAGCACTGATTATCTCCTGCTTCAGACGCGACGGGAACGACGTATTCTCGTATTCGCGCCTGAACGTCACCTCGATTGTAGCGTTGTCGTATGAATTGACACTGGTATGGAAAGATGCGATCTCGTCGTATTGACTTATGTAGTTCTCCATGTGGCGCACAACGTCGTTCAGTTGCTGTACGGTACACCCCTCCGGCATACCGGCATTGATTATGAGGCGTTTTTGTTCGGGACTGCGGTAATAGCTGTATGCCGAGGTCTTCTTGTTGAACAGGTTGACCGACGTGCCGAATATCATGTCGAGCGTAAGGCGGTTTTCGGTAACGAAACGGCTGGTCATAACCTTGTCGTAGAGACGCCGATGCAGGGGCGGGTTCTCGTCTTGCGGGTCCGACAGACGCTCCGGCAACAGGAATGTAGGTATGCCGAAGCCCCATACAAGCAGCACGAGAAAAGCCCAGCGGTGGCGCCGCCCCCACGCGATGAAACGTTCGTAACGGCGCGAGATGCGGGCTATGCGCCGGCGGCTGCGGCGGGGCAGCGTCGTCATGCTGCGCCCGAGCGGGAACTTGTCTATCATCGACGGCACGAACAATAGTGCGACAATCATCGACACGGTAAGGTTAATGATTATCACCAGCGAAAAATCCGTAAGGTTTGCCTGCTGGTCCTCGGGCAGGAGCCACACTATGCCCAGAGCGCCTATGGTCGTGAGCAGAGCGCCGAGTATCGAGGTAAACACCCTCCGGTTGTGGTAATAGCTGTAGTGGTCGACCATTATTATCGCCGTGTCGATCATGATGCCGAGCGAGACGGTGATTCCAGCCAACGAATATATGTGTATGCCGACATCCAACAGGTTGTAGAAAACCACGGCAACAAGCAGGTTTACCGCCAGCGTTACGGTTATCATCACGAGATACCGCACATCGCGGCTCACCAGAAAGACGAAGACGAGCAATATGGCCAGACACCACAGCGTACGCGAATATATCTTGTCCAACTCGTCGCTTATGTACCTCGATGCATCGTAAGAGGGCGATGCCGTTATCTGCGGCGGGAACGATGCCTGCAGGCGCGACATCTCCTCACGCACGGCCTCGCTTACGCGCAATATGTTGGATCCTGTCTCGCACGTTACGGATAGAGTTATGGTGTTAAGTCCGTTTATACGGTAGTAGCTCGACGGCAGGGCCTCGCGCCAGCGCACCGTGGCAAAGTCGCGCAGGTAGTATATACGGCCATTGCGTTTGGTTATGGGGATGTCGTCGAAATCGGTTGACGAGAGGTTGCGCAGCTTCAGCACTATGTTGCGTTGTTCGCCCTCGTCGTTCTCGAGCGTGGTCATGCCTATTATGTCGCTGCGAAAATAATCGGTGAAGGCCGAAGCAAGGGCCGAAGCCGTAAGTCCGGCAGACTCGAGGGCTTCCGGATCGAACGTCACGACCCATTCGAACGGCGTGGCGCCAGATATGTTGACGCGGCCTACGCCATCCACCCGCGACAACGGGACCGACACGTTGTCAAGGATGTAATCGTAGATCTGCTCAGACGGGATGCCGGCCTTTATCGTATATGAAAGCGCGGTCTGTTCGCGCCGGCCCTCGGCCGCCAGCGACAGCGACGGATACGATACACCATCGGGCAGTTTATCATACAGGGCCCGCAGGATGGATGCCGCCTCGAATCGGGCGGCTTTCATATCCGTATCCTTGTTGAAATAGACGGTAACGCTGCCATACCCGTTGGATGAATATGAGGAGACATTGCGGCATCCCGAGATCACGGACAGCGCGCCCTCTATACGCGATGTCACCTGCTGCTCCATGATTCGGGCCGAGGTTCCCGACCACGAGAACGACACGCCTATGTTGTGCTGCGGCGCCGACGGCGAATACTGTACCTTCAGCCGCGGCAGCATGGCGAAGCCTATGACCGATACGGCGATCATGATGAGCAGCACCGAAAACGGAGGTATGCCGCGTCGCGGGGATGGCGTATGTATCGGCGGCATCATCGCTGCGATTTATAAATTTCGTAATAGGCCACGGGAATGAACAGCACGCTTATGAGCGTTCCCACGATCATACCGCCGATTATCACCAGCGACATGGGATATTGCAGGTCGGAACCCATGTCTCCGCGTGCGAGGAACGGCACTACGGCCAGAATCGTCGTGAGCGAAGTCATGACGATGGGTTTAAGGCGACGTCGGCCAGCCTCGAGTATGGCGTGCTGCATACGCATACCGCGACGCCGAAGGGTATTTATTGTGTCGATCTTCAGAATCGAGTCGTTGATGACAATACCGCAAACCACTATCAGGCCGATCATCGACATCAGGTTGAGCGTCTGCCCGAAAATCCACAATATGACAATTGCCCCGAACAGGTCGATCACTATCTCCGAGAGTATTATGAGCGGCTGCACGAGCGACTCGAACTGCGCCGCGAGGATGAAATAGAGCAACAGCAGGGCGATTACAAGAACCCATACGAGCTGACGCACCATCTCCCTGTTTGTAAAGTAGCTGCCGCTGAAACTCACCTCGAAGCCCTCCGCCTCGGCCACGCAGTCGCGCACGGTACGCATCACACGATCCACATCGCGCGACGCCGGAGCAAGCTCAAGCGGATAGAAGTCGCCCTCCTCGCCCGCGACAATGCTTTTCAGTTCAAGCGAGCGCGTCTGTTTCATGAATACCCCTACGGGGATCTCGGCATCCCCGGCCTTGACAAATGTCTTTTCGAGCAAATCGTTCAGATCGTCAATGTTGCTGCCGACAACCACGGGCAGCGATTCGTTGCCCGAATTGATTGTGAAGAGCGTATTTTCATTCAGCGCGTTGCGTAATGCCGTGAACAGCATGGAATAGCTCACCCCATAAAGAGCCATACGCTCGGGCTGCGCGACATACATTATGTCCTCCTGCACGGCTATCGGCGGAATATGCATCTCGGGCAGAGCGCGGCGGATACGTTCGATGACACCCTGCAACTGCTCTGGAGTGGTCGCACGACCCGATGTCGAACGCAGGCGAGCCGTCAACATGGCCTCCTTGTCGGCAAAGATCATGTCGAAGATATTGCCCGACACCCCGAACGAAACGTGTGCCTCGGGCGCGTGCTGCATCATATAGGTCGAGAGCCTGTCCTGCACGGACTGCACATCGTCACTATCATAACATTTAAGATATACGGTAGCCTCGGCAACACCCATCTCGTCGGTATGTCCCAGAATAAACTGCTGCACCCCCGCCATCACGGTCGACTGTTCTACGGCCGTTCCCAGTTCAGCTATCATGGCATCGGTGCGGCGGGCATTCTCCTCGGCCGAGATACGCTCGTTCCAGTCTATACGCACCAGCATGTCGCGGTAAGTCATCTCGGGCAGACGCTCCTGTCTGACGACAAAGAACAGAGTCACCAGACCTGCCGCCGCCGCGGCATATATCGTCCACATGACGGCTCGGTGGCGGAAGAACCACTTGAGCATCGCATCATAACGGCTCTCGACCCTGTCGAACGAGAATCGCTCGAGCCATGCGTTGGGCTGGAAGTGCGGCAACCGACGATAAAATACTCCGTAATATACCGGCAGCAGGATTATCGCAACACCGTAGGACACGAAGAGCGTGATGGTGACGGCCATGGCCTGATCGTAGAACATGGCTCCTGCCATGCCGTTGATGAATATGAGCGGTATGAACACGGCGCACGTAGTGAGAATAGACGACAGCATCGGTGTGACAACTTCGCGGGTGCCGCGTACGACAGCATCGCGCAGAAGTTCGCCGCGCTGCCAACGCGCCGTGATGTTGTCAACGACGATGATCGAGTTGTCCACCATCATTCCCGTACCGAGAATCAGACCCGACAACGATATTATATTGATCGATATGCCTGTGATGTAGAATACGAGCAGCGTGATGATAAGGGTTACGGGAATTGTCAGTATCACCAGCAGCGGCGAGCGCAGGTCGCGCATGAATAGCAGTATGACCACGCACGCCAATATTATGCCGACGATGATGTTGTCGATCAGGTTGTCGATCGAATAATCAAGCAGCTCCGTCTGGTCACGCGTAACGGTGAACTCTATGTTGGGATAGTCGCGGCGGAGCTGCCTCATAAGGCTGTTAATGCTGCGTTTGAGGTCCGACATGCGGGCATCGGCCTGCTTGACTACGGCGAGCGTTATGGCATCCTTGCCGTTCGAGAGGACCATACCCTGACGCTTGCGCGGATGCTCCATGACATCGGCCAGCTCCTTGAGCCGGAACAGGCGTCCCTTGACCTTGAGGAACATCTCCTCCACATCGCTCTTGCCTCCGGCAACGGTGCGGAACTTGACATTGTACTGGTATTCGTCGTCGCGTATCGTGAGACTCCCCAAAGATATGTCCATGCTGCGCAGGGCGTTTTCCACGTCGCCTATCGTAATGCCGGCCTGCCGCAGGCGCTCCTCGTCGGGAATTACAAGCAACTCCGACGAGACTCCGCCCGAAACATCGACCATTGCCACCTCGGAGAGCTGCTCGATGCGTTTGGTTATCACCTGCGAGGCAAAACGGCTCAACTCGATAAACTGATCCGACACGGGATGCAACTCGTCGAGCCCGTCCGTTTGCGGCTCCTTCCTGAGCGTCATGTCGATATAGAAAGCGGGAATGTCCGTGGCGCTGGCCTTTATAACCTTCGGACGTTCTATCTCGCGAGGCAAGGACGATGTACAACGGTCGATCTTTTCGTTAACCTCGATGAAGATATAGTCTATGTCCGCGCCCTGCTCGAACGACAGCTGTATCGTACCGCTGCCTTCGCGCGCCTCGCTGCGTATGTCCGTAAGCTGCGATACCTGCATTAACTGCTGGCGCAGAGGTGTAAGCGCCGTCTCGTTCAGCTGCCGGGCCGAGAGCCCCTGCGCCTCGACCTGTACGGTGATGTAGGGTGCGTCGATGTCGGGAGTAAGAGACACAGGCAGCAGGTTGGTGCTGACCCAGCCGAGTATCAGCAGCACGATGGTGACCATGGTCACCGCTATGGGACGGTCGAGCAGTCGGTAAAGCATGGGCACGGAGGTTTTATTCTGTTGCTATGATCACCTCCGACCCATCCGCGAGATTGAGGTTGCCCGACGTGATTATAAGATCGCCTTCATTGAGGTCTGCGCCGCGTTCGGTATTGGCCTCCACGACATACTCGCGGCTGTTGGCCAGCGACGTATGGACATACGTCCATACCGCCTTGCCGTCGACATATCGGAAAAGCACCTCCAGATTGTCGCGTATGACAACGGCACTCTTCGGCACCACCAACTGTTCACCTATGGCCTGACGTATGAAAACCTTGACATTCATACCGTCGGTAAGCGTGCCGTCGTTGGTTATGGTGGCATCGACCTGTACCTGACCGTTGTCGTCGATGGTGGGATTTATGGCCGTTATGCGGCCCTTTATCTCGCGCTTGAGATCGGCGTATGGGCTGACAGCAACCTCCTGCCCTACCGCCAGCAGGCCGTATTCCGACTCCAATACGGGGAATCGCACCTCCAGCCGGCTGTCATCGAGCAATGTGCAGAACACGCCGCTCGCCTGCTCGTACGCATCCTGCTTTATATCGGCCACCTTGCCGGAGAATGGAGCTGTAAGCGTACAGCGGTCGAAATTGCGGCGAGCGGTCTGTAACGACGTCATGGCATCGGCATAACCGGAGCGTATGCGTGCCAGCCGCACCACATCGGCCGGAGGCGTAACCGTATCGCCCAGCGTATAGCCCAGCCCCACCAGCACATCGAGAAAAGACAGACGGGCCTTTTCGAGTGCCAGCGACGACGCCCTGAGCTGTGAGGCATAGTCCGTGGTATCGATCACGGCAATAGCGGCTCCGCGGCCCACACGGGTGCCGTTTACGGCATTCACCTCGGCGATGGTACCCGAGACCGCAAACGACAATTCGCTGCGATGGACGGCTTTCAGACGGCCGTTGCTGACAAGTTCCCGCATGAAGGTGCGTCGCTGCAAAGTGTCTATCTGTACCTCGTTCTGCTCCGCACGATGTACCATGCGGTCGTTCGCATCCGATGACTTCTGGTCCGAGGCGTCGCCGCACGATGCCATAATTGCCGCAAGGGCCATATATGTCAGTATTCTTCTCATGTGGGTATTCGTTTTTAGGGTCCTACTCGGAGATTATCTTGTCGAACTCGGCTATGATATCCGTTCCCGAAATGAAGTCATACAAAGTCTGCCGCCGAAGCTCGTAATACGAGAGCCAGAACGAAGCCAGTTCCGAGATGTATGTCTGGTTGGCGGCGTCCTTCTCGCTTTGCGCCGTATTCATCTCGGTGACAGATATGGTCCCGCGACGGAAGTTGTCCATCGCTATCTCGTAACGGTCGTTGGCAACCTGCCGCGCACGGCGTGCCATGTAGCATTGGTTGCGCTGGTTGGCAAACTGTTCGATAAGCGTATATATCTGACGGCGGTAGTCTATCTCCTCCTGCTCGATCTGGCTGCGTACCATTTCAGCATTCGCCTTGGCCATCTTGACACGTCCCTTGCCCATGCCCCAGTCGAAGATGGGAATCGAGAACTCAAGCCCCACAACCTCCTGATCGAGCAGTCCGGAATATGCCGTACGGAACGTATCCCCCGTCTGCGAAAGGCCGAACCGCGCATTTATCGAGGCGGAGGCCCCGCGGTCCGCCTTGGCCTGAGCCACACCCGCCTCGGCATTGAGGGCCTTGATCTCGTTGGTGAGTCTGAACGACGAGTTTTCGAGCGCCTTGTCCAGCGCCATGTCGTAGTCGATGTTGACGAGCGGGATCTCTTCATCCAACATCGGAGCAACCTGCGCATTCTCGTCAAGGCGCAGGAACGAATTAAGCTGCATCTGGCGCTCGCGCACCGAGAGGGCCGAAGTGTTGATGGACAGACTGTCGTTGAGCATACGCAACTCGAGCTGCAAGAGCTCGTCCTTGGTGATGCTTCCTATCTCGAGCCGCTGCTCGGCTATCGAATGCAACGCCCGGGTGTTGGCATAGTTCTTTACCGCGATGTCGTAGTTGGCCCGGCTCAGTGCCAGATTGAAGAAGTAATTTACCGCCTGCAGCGTTATATCCTCCATTGCCTCGATGTACTTGCGTTTGGCCAGCTCGTACTCCTTGGGCTCGATCTTCTTATCCCACTTGAAGCGGTTGTATGCAAACAGCGGCTGCGTGTACGACAGGGTTATGGGCTGCGAATAGTAGGATTTTATGTTTTTGTCCCCGAACTGGTCGAGTCGGTTTAACGACGAATAGAGGCTGAGCGTACCGCCCGTAAATCCTATATTCTGCCTCACGGAGAGTCCTACGGTATTCTGGAGATTGTAATTCTCGATGTACCGCATGTCGCCCGTATCGTAATCCTGCAACAGGCGCAGCGAACGGTCGAAATTTAGCACGCTGCCCGTAAGGTTGAGCGACGGCAGACGGCTCGCACGATACGAGCGGAACGACCAATAGGCAGACAGAAACACGTATCGCGCCGTCATGGCGTTTATCGATTGGTTCTGAGCGTCGTATATCGCCTGCTCGAGGGTAATCGGGATGACTTTTCCGGAGTTCTGACCGCCCGTACCTTCCGCATCCGCAGTCTGTCCCATGACCGACGCCGTGACCATACAACAGGCCATTGCCGTAAAAAATATATTCTTGATTCCTGTCATGGTATTTTCACAAATCGTCGTCTCGTTTGGTAAATTTCAACCGACATAGAGCCATCGCCGACCGCAAGCGCGCAATTTATTGTAAATATACGCATTAAAAACATATTATGCAAACGCTCCCTGCAAATGGCAAAAATGCAAAGCGGTATTACAGGCGGTTTATTCACCCGGCACTACAACACCTTCGACTATAAACGATACGGGCCGCGACGCACCGCTATGCGTAACTGCTACCTTTTTGCGAAATACACCCTCGGTATCTGCCGTGAAACTCAAACTCAACTCCACCTCCTCACCTGCGGCCACCGGTTTTTTGCTCCACTCTATTTTAGTACAACTGCACGATGTTACAGCATTGACAATCACCAGCACATCATCCGATATATTTCGCGCCCGCACCGCCACCTCACGCGTCTGCCCCATAGGCACATCGCCCAAGGCCACCGTAGTGGCGTCGAATTTCAAATATCGGTCGGTATCGGCCTCCCCGCCCGACATATCCACGCTTTGTTCCAACGCTGCGGCATTGGCCTCATACAAAGCCTGCGCGTCGCTGCGCCTGCCTCCACACGAAACGGACAACAAACACAACGACACGCCGACAAGCCTTACGGCCACACTATAACTACTACGGTTCACATTTATCAATGTTTATCAACTTAATTCTTTTCATCCGGGACGTAAACCCCATCGTGAGCGAGCATGTTATCAAGCGTTGCTTTGAAAAGGTTCCACATTGCATCACTCGCCACCGGATCTCCAACCAGAACTATTTCATCATTCTTATCCATTAAAAAACAATGATATATAGCATTATCTGGGATAAAATTGTTTTTTGCTATAAATTCATTATTTTTATCTACTAACACTTGATGTTTAAAATCCGAATCCTGTAAAAAAGATATGACCTTTTCATATTCACCCTTCTGCGGTGCAAATATTATAAAAATAGAAAAAAGTTTATTATCATAAAGATTGTACAATGGCTCCAATCTATACAACCGGTTTATATTGCAATATGTACAAACGTCCGATGAGTTATAATAAACTAATTTTACTTTACCGCTAATATCCGCACAATCACTTATCATTCCATCACAAATACTTGTCATTGTACGAGGAATATAAATGCGAGATTTAATCATTCGTTGCATATCTGTTTTGCTTATTGAGCAACATAGTAATGCAACCGAAAAAACAAATATAGCCAATAACCTATACAGGCTTTTCGTCATAGCGCTATTTTGTAAGTGAATACATGGCTGTCATCGAGTGGCGAGAGGGCATAGATTGTATTGTCATCGCCGAGTGCAAGGTCGGTTATCAACCTGTCGGGGAGATATGTTGCGACCGGTTCGCCCGCCCAGTTCCATACATGTATCTCCATGCGGGCATCCTCCATCGCCACCTCACGCATATCTTCAGGCCTACGGCCAAGATAGAGCGCGCATATATAGCTATCGTTGGCGGCTGCCGCCAGATAGTACTGAACAGAAGCGCTGGTTACGACACTGCCATCTTTGACGGTGACGGTCTGTTCGCTACGGGTATCCAACAGTGATGTAGCCAAGCAAGCGCCATCGTAGTCGAAGATGCGTATCATGGGCAACTGACTGTAGACCGCAGCGAAACGACGCTTCGATTGCGACAGCACAAGGTCATTAAGGAACAGTGTACCGCATTGTGCAGAACTCATCTTATGAGGAAGCAGCGATTTGGGGTAATGCGACGCCGGCCGTATCGAGTTGCCCGTGCGGTCATGCAGGTAGAACTCCACGTCATCGTCATTCTCGAAGTAGAGTACAGCCGTAGAGTCGCTCAGAACCAACAGCGAATTGGCGACAGGACACGATGCCGGCATTTTTGTACTGGAACTCTTTTTCACCTGTATCCCGCCGTCGGAAACAAGGAAATCGGCGACGCAATAGGTGTTTATCTCAGCGAAGGCCAGACCTCCGTACCCCATTTGCATGGAGTTGGTGTTTACGAAATCGAACTCGTCTGGACCGCGGCCGATGCGTCCGCACGAACCCAAGTATCTGAAATCGTTTTTCGAGAAGATGTCGAAAAGGCTGTTTCTGTTTTGCGGATTGACGTTTATTATAAGGCTGTCGCGAACGAACAGGCCATCGGAATAGAGAATCGCCGTATCCAAGGCGTGCGCCGTAAGCTCGATCCGTGTCGGCTCGCCCTTCCCGTACTCCGTGAAATCTACAGGCGTGGAGCAAGCCGCACAGACAAACCCAACAGACAAAGCCGTGAGAATGTTTTTCATAATCAGGTTTCGGTAAGGGTTAATGCGCTCCGAAGGTGGCGGGCATCACTTAAGTTTCATCGATTTGACGGTAGTTTCAGCCACACTGCGATAGAGTTCCCGGGTCTCTTCGGGACAGGTCTTAGGATATTGGTAACATACCTCGACCAGATCACTGCCCTTGACGAACCCCCATCTCTCAAGCATATATGTGCTTTCTCCGTCGGCACTGCCCAGTTCCGCGACAAAATTGTAAGTGCCATCCGGCGACGGAATCGACATATCGGTCTCACGACGGTTGATTGCCATGATATTTTCGGCACAGTCGTCATAGAAGTTTACCGATATGGAGCATTCGTTATCTTTATCGGGCGAACTGCGGTACCAGATGCGCCCCTTGATGAACATATCCCCGTCATTGTAGGATTCAGCCCTGTCCCAGTTGGAAACCAACTGACATGAAAACCATTCGTTGTCGATGGTCTCATACTGCACCTCTTTACTCTGCGAGCAACCGCAGAGTGCGATGATGATTGCCGCAGCCACAGCTGCTCTCTTCACGATATGTACTGTGTTCATAGCTTATAAATTTTCACATCATTAATAAAAAGCCTTAAGCAATATTTATCAAAGTTCCTCTTGCTATTTGACTGATTAGAAAAATCATGCACTTTAATTTGCGTATGGATTTACTCTCCATATTATCATCAATAACATTCCAACAAAAGCGCATCTAATCATATAGACAAATTATGTAATACGATAACAGGGTTATCGGTCTCCTTGACTTTTAATAGACGAGAATCCGAAATTTCATTTGATTCCAACATTCTTGTTATTGCGAATGCATCTATAGCAGAGATTACAATATTTTTAGCATATCCCACAATCGACCCGCGACCGAAAAAGCGATAATGCTCATCCAACACATCCCCTATACGAAGAAAATGCACACGCCTTGATTTAAGATCAAATTTTATCATACAATCGCGCATACCCAACTCTGAAAAAAAGCACCGGGCCGCAATAAACAAAGAATTATCATAACGCGTAACGTATGTAACATTGTGCAAAACCTCCTTATACCGATACGTTTCCGACAATTCCATCAGCGTATACTTCTCAAGATCTGCATGAGATACTTTGTTCTGTAAATTCAGACTCAAATCATATATAGGCTTATATTCGTGGTCCGAAAGAGCATATATTCTGCTATCAAAATATTTACCGACATATAGACAATCCTCACATTGACCACAAAAAGGGGACACGTCTTTATGATAACCGCAATTTTCAGCAAACGGATCGAATTTAACATCTATAGTACCACTTGTCATGTCGAATTGCGCAAAGTTGTATAAATCACTGTTGCTATTTTCCGCATACAACCAAACCTTACCTTCGTCAACAACCTTTAATTTTGAGTACTGATTCGGCAATTCTATACCCTTAATAAGTTCACCTTTGGGTGAATACACATTTAGCTTTTGATCCGGGTATGACAATATGTATATTAATCCGTGCCAAATATCACAATCCGACAAGTCAATATATTCACCCGGGCCACGCCCTGTTTTAGATATTTTGTTAATAAACCGTCCATCATTTGCACTAAAGACAAAAACCGTTCTGCGAGACCTATCCATCACAAACAACGTATCTTGTGATATCATAACCTTGTCTACTTTCTCAATCAGACAGTTTTCTGATGAATCGAGGCATATATATTTACTTTCACCACAGACAAACTCATTTATAGACGACATTTCATTTATGTCGACATTGATAATATCTAAGTCCCCAACAGTCTCTCCTGTTTTGGAGCAAGATAGCATTATGAAACATAAAAATAATAAAACAGATCTTTTCATATTAAAAATATAGAGAATAATCATTCAAAACACATAGTCATCTTTTCGAATGTATTTTCGCGCAGATTGAATGCATATATGTTTTGTCCGTTAACACAGAACGAGAAGTAACGCTCTCCCGGAAGTTGCAAAATAGAAACAGGCCGGCAATCATGTTCAATATCGAAGACAATAATTTTATTTGCGCGGAATTTATCCAGATTGTCTGCCAGCAGTACATATAGTCTCCCATCGGATATGTTGCAATCCGTTACCAAAGCCCTGTATTGATTGACAGCGAGTCGTTCCGATGCATTCTTTTTCATGATTTGCAACACCAAATCCACATACGAGTAATCTACCTTTCGCTCAGACTTAAGCGTTTGTCTGTCGAAAATTTCAATATACGGGAGATTATCAGACACGGTTATGATTCTGTCGCGGTAAGCCAATGTAAAACGGGCGTTACGGTAGTGGGTCTCCTCTTCCGTACCAAATCGGTAACGTTCACCGAAACTGCGAATTGCACCGTCTGCCGACATGGATATTATAGGGCCCTGATCGCCACTCGTATAGAAATATCGCCCGTTACTCCATGCAAAATCCTTGTTCGGCAATGACAATCCGATGTCGGTAACTCCAACGAATTCTCCGTCGAGGGTATAATGTTTAAATGCCCCGTAACAAAGAACGGCAACCGTATCACCATCGATGTCAAATGACGACGGATCCATGAGTTCGCTTGTTGCACGTCCCTTGCGTCCTATGGTGTGTAACAATTCGAATTCATCATCCATGCACAATATCTGCGATCGCCCCATGCAACATGCATATATGCAGTCACCGCAATATTTCATCGATGTTATCTCCGAAAAATATGTGCTGTCTGACAGCATGTCCACCGATTTCACCTTTTGAGGTTCTACAGTCGGTATTGATATCACTTGCCGACCGCACGCCACGAAGGTCGATGCAATAAACAATATAAGCAACCTCCTTTTCATTGTATCAAGCAATAATATTAACCATTGCGCCTGGATATTATTCCGTCGCATTCAACGTATCTTTCTGCGGGATATCTATGACATTCTCTAAATCCAGTACAACTGACTTTATTATATGCCGGATTTAGCATATCGCAGGCTAAAGTAACCTCACATTTTGCAGTTCCCTCGGATTGAGTCAACGCCTCGATATTGGCTTTCATAAAAGCCGACATCCGAGATTGGTTGTAAACCTTGTACCCTACTACAGCAGCAGCTGACATAACCGGTATTGCATCGGCTGAAAAGAAATATTTTCCATGGCATTTAAAGTTTCAGGTTGTAAGCAGCGTGTAATTTCGGGATGGTAAAAAGGTCCAAAATATAATTGGATCATATTGTGTTATAAAGTTAGTTTGCCGGCATGGAAAAAGCAAAAAATCACCGACATAATATTCACAAAACGCAAATATTATGTCGGTTTGCTACTGAAAGTTGCCTGCGACGCTCCTTCTCGTTAATGTTCGAGGTTGAAATAACCTAAATATTCCTCACCTTCCTCATTTTGCACCCAGCAGTATATGCGGCTGTCGTCGGGCATAACGACAAAGGGGCCGATCTCCTCCTCGAGACGGTACCGCGCTACCTCCTGCCCCGACCAGTCGAATATTCCAAGAATACATTCCGTGTTATCCATATCCAGAGCCAAGCCGTCGCTGTAAACCAAATATATGTATTTGTCGGAGGTCTTTAGACTGCACGACCCAGATATGCAATCGGGCTGCGGGGCAATCTGATTCTTCATCTTCGGCTCGAAGAAGCGTCGTGTGACGACGGGCCGTATGCTGCCCCCTCCGATGTCGAATATCTCCATCAGCATGCCGTTTGCGCTCGTACATACAAGGCGCGTGCGGTCTGGTTTGACATCATGCATGGTGAACATACTGAAATAGCCTTTGCGTATGATTGTATCGGCCTCGAATTCGGGCGATATGTACGGGAATGCATCATGCAGCCGCACCGTATCGCGATACTGCATATCTGTCGAGAAGAAGCGGCAGTCAAACCCTTCGCAGTGCAGCAGGCGCCCTTTGGGCAGGCTGAAGATGGAGTTTGTCGTAGTGTGATGGGATGCCATGCCTTCAGAAATCACCTCGATCCGCCGGTTTCCGATCGAGCGCGGGATATCGATGGTGATATATGCACCGTTGGTGTCCAGAACATGCAGCGTGCGGCCTTCGGGATCCTGCGCGGCGCAGTAGTAGCTGGCGAGTTCGTTCGGACCGCGGCCGTAATAGCCGAAACTACTCAGGTATCTGCCGTCATTGATGGAGAACACATGGAATACGTTGTCGTTGTCGACATTTTTACCCTGTACCAGCAATACCGAATCGCAGAGATACATTCGCAGAATGTTTCCCATGGTCGTCTCCCTGTTCAGCGGCTTGATCCGGGCGGTGTATTCCTTGGGAAAAGATGGCGGTTCATACCGCACGTCTTCGCGGTACGACGTGCAGGCTGCAGCCGCCGCACAAAGCACAGCAACGATAAAAACGGTTGAATTCTTCATTCTCTCATTGCATTTTTCATGGTCAAATCACAATTTCGCATCAAGGAGATCAATCAGATTACTCTTGAAATACCGGCGATATATTACGGGATTATCATCCTCCTTCATATTGGAGGCTATTCGCTGCAAGCCCTCGTGCTTAAGAATACCCGAATCTCTCATCCGGCATATCGCCTCGGCATCGATACATCCCATATTCTCGTCCGACCAGCCTCCACATGTACCCAGCTCGTATGTATCTGTGGTCGGGTCGAATATTTTTCCGTCGAGCAATATACCTCGAGATCCATCCCAGAGCAGGATATCCCGATAGTCAATCATTGCGAACAGATATTCCCCGTCTGTATATATGGCCGTAATACCAGAACTCATTCCTCCGTTCGATATTTGTTCCCGCAGATCGAACATGTCTTCGCCTTTACGATCGTTGAAAAATTTGTCATCGGGAGTCTCTTTCGAGTATGGTATCACACAATACGGTTCCACGCTTCCGTTTCTGTACGAGTACAATATTTGCGAATACGGCGACAACATATAACACTCCGAGCCCAATCCGGCCACCGGGGCAAATATGGGAGAATATAACATCTGTCCCGACGATATGCCCGAGCCGGGCATGAGCTCCTTCGATACGGCTCGCCCGCCCGATTGCTCAGTCAGCAGTCTGTATTGGCTTTCAGGGTGCAAAGCATCGTTAGCAAGCGGATAAGATGCTATTATCGAACCGTCATCAAGCACCGTCGCCGTACGTATGGCAGCATCATCGGCGTCAAGCCCAAGGTTATAACGAAATTCACCGTCAAAAGTGTAATAACTGATCTTTCGCTGATAGTTGCAAACCACGCCAATCAACTTGCGACTGTGGTCTACGAAATATGTATCGATATATATGTACTCATTGTCAGCCCGCCCCTCGTGACCTACACGCGAGATGAAATTTCCCTGCTTGTCAAAAGTATACAGATTGCGTTCATCTTTCACGACATAACACTCCCCCGCATCCACAGCCGACAATATGCTGCCCAAGATAGACTCGTCCGATGTCTCGAGTGCAACATAATGTGTACTGTCGACAAGATCGGCCATGGTAACTTCCAGCGGAGTATCGGAATTGACTATATCCATCATCGGCACATCACGCGACCTGTCATGGCCGCACGACAAAGAAACAGACACAACCGCCAAACCACATATTATCAAACAGCAGTATCGCATATCGGCAATCATTTCATCACATTTACCACCTCCATCTCTACTTTATTTGTCGGACAACAATCCGATGGCGACGGCTACCTCATAAGGATACGAACAATTACTTGATTCACAATAAATAATCGCTCCGATATTCGCTTTCATTGCGTCAAACATCCGAGACCGGTTGTACACCTTATACCCTACAACAGCAACAGTAGACATAACCCTTATTGCATCGGCTGAAAAGAAATATTTTCCATGGCATTTAAAGTTTCAGGTTGTAAGCAGCGTGTAATTTCAGGATGGTAAAAAGCCAAAAATGTAATTGACTCTTATTGTGATATAAAATTAGGCCATCGACATGAAAAAAGCAAAAAATCGCATACATAATATTCTCAAAAAGCAAATATCGTGTCTGTTTTCCACAAAATGCTCCTCGTTCCATTATTCTTCAATATAGGGATGGCCGGGTATTCCGACCCTCCACAACCATACCATTCGGGCCTGCATGCTGCGCCCGATTATCCGGCCGTTGACCCGTAAGCAGCTGACTTAACGATATTGCGCCACACATTATAACGCTAATTCACATCATCTTGTGTTTACCTCACCCGGCACGTCCAGATGCTATTACAAAATACCGTTACTCGCGTTGACAGTATCAAATCCGGAACATTGAGCTGCTTTTACGACTTGCTCATACATCATAATTTGCGTATATTTGCGATAGAACTTATTTATAATCACACCCAAAACCGAATACCATGACCAAAGCGCTATACCTGATAACCGCCGTGTTCACCCTCACGGCCGGCGCACAGGAGATCACGAAACCTGCCCTTCTGCCCATGGAGCAGGGACCTTATCAACCCACATGGGAGTCACTCGCGCAATACGAAGTACCCGAATGGTTCCGCGATGCCAAGTTCGGCATATGGGCACACTGGGGCCCGCAGTGCGAGCCCGAGGCGGGCGACTGGTATGCCCGACACATGTATTACCCCGGGCACTGGCAATACGAATTCCATGTCAAGAAATACGGTGACCCCGCCAAGTTCGGATTCAAGGATGTGATACACGAATGGCGGGCCGAGAAGTGGAATCCCGAATATCTGATCAAACTCTACAAGGATGTCGGGGCGCGCTATTTCGTCACGCTGGCCAACCACCACGACAACTTCGATCTGTGGGACAGTGACTATCAGCCGTGGAACTCGGTCAACATGGGACCCGAACAGAATATCGTGGGCCGCTGGGCCGAGATGTGCGACAAATACGGGCTTCGTTTCGGCGTCAGCGTCCACGCCTCGCACACATGGACGTGGATGGAGGGTGCGCAGGACTTCGACGGCAAGCTGACGGCCGCGGACGGCAAAGGCACATGGTGGGGAGGCTACGATCCGCAGGACCTCTACGAGCAGCGCCACCCGCGCAGTGTCGGCAGCGAGAATGTCGGCACCATACACTCGCAATGGGAGTGGGGAAACGGGGCGTCACAACCCGACAAGGCATATCTCGACAAGTTCTACAACCGCACGGTAGACGTCATCAACAAATACGATCCCGACGTTGTCTATTTCGACGATACGGCACTGCCCTTCTGTCAGATCAGCGACGAGGGTCTGAAGATCGCCGCCCACCTCTACAACAAGAGCCTGCGCGACCACCGCAACCGCATGCAGGCCGTCATCATGGGCAAAAAACTCACCGAACAGCAGAAGCAGGCGATGCTGTGGGATGTCGAGCGCGGCATACCCGACCGCATGCAGGAGCTGCCGTGGCAGACATGCACCTGTCTGGGCGAGTGGCACTACAACCGCGACCTTTATAACCGCAACGGATACAAATCCGCCGAGACGGTCATACGCATGCTGATCGACATCGTGAGCAAGAACGGCAACCTTCTACTGAGCGTACCGCTGCGCGGCGACGGCTCGATCGACGAGAAGGAGCTGGCCGTACTCGAGGGTATCAAGGCGTGGATGGATGTCAACAGCGAGAGCATCTACGGCACACGTCCGTGGCGCACCTTCGGCGAGGGTCCCTCGGCCGATGCCGCCAACCCCATAAACAATCAGGGCTTCAACGAGGGCAATACCGCATACTCGGCCGCCGACATACGCTTCGTACAGAAGGGTAACACGGTCTACGCCACGGCTTTGGGATGGCCCGAAAACGGACGCATCAAGATACGCGCACTGGCCGACGGATCGGATCTGTGCCCCGAGAAGATCCGCAGCGTCCGCCTTCTCGGATACGGCAAGATAGCATTCGAACGCGACGCCGAGGCTCTCAAGGTTACACTGCCCGCCGACTTCGGCAGGAGCATCGCCCCGGTCCTCGCCGTAACACTCAAATAGAGTCACACGTAACGCCTCACATAGCGCCGCCGCCCCAAAAGTCAGTAAGGGCAGCGGCGCTTTTTATACGAGGGGATGTGTGCAGACACGAAAAAATCGGAATACGGGAATAAAAATTCGCTTAAATACGATTGTCCGGCTCTTTGGGGACCGTATATGGTGACGCAAACCGATTTTTCGCTTGACGCGCCCGCCGAGTTTGCGTATATTTGCACGACGGGCGGCGTAACGCTACGTTACTCTGCCATAAGAGACAACACAGATAATCAAAACATATATGAAGAGACTATTGTTATTGTTCCTCCTTCTGCCGCTGTGGTACGCCTCGACGGCACAGGAGTGGCTTCCGCTCAAGGCGCGGGCCGAGGCCGACACGACTCTGAAGTCAAGTCCCGCCGTATGTCTTGTCGACCGCACGAACGTCCAGATCGCCGAGACCGGATCGGGAGCCTTCGATATCTACCGCGCCGTACTCATCGGCAACGCCGAAGGTGCACTCGCAAACCGCATCCTGAAATATGACTATGACCCGCTCACGGCGGCCGCACGATTCACCTCGGTGAAGGTATATCGCGCCGACGGCACCGTAGACGATATTGCGGTCGATAATACGTTGGATTACGCCGCACCCGCACGTGCCATATATTGGGGTGCGCGGCAGATCATGATCGAGATCGGCGCTCTGGAGGCCGGCGACGTCGTGGAATACTCGATCGAGAAGCACGGCTTCACATACGCCCTGCTCGACGGCATGCCCTCGGACGACGAACGCTTCATCCCACCCATGCGCGGACAGTTCTACGACATCGTACCCTTCTGGGTATCGGAGCCTACGATGGTGAAGAACTATACGGTATCCGTTCCGCAGAGCAAATACGTACAGTACGAATTCTATCAGGGTACCTGCTCGCCTTCGGTACGTTTTGCCGACGGGCGGCAGATACTCTCGTTCACGGTCGAGGATGCGCGTCCGTTCGACCGCGAGCCCAACATGGTCGACCTCTACGACGTGGCGCCGAAGCTGATGCTCTCGTCGACCGACTCGTGGCGCGACAAGTCGCTCTGGTTCCACGGCGTAAACGAGGACTACGGCAGCTTTGACCCCACGCCCGAGGCGCAGGCCAAGGTCGACGAACTGATTCGCGGCATCGACGACCCGATGCGCAAGATTGCCGTGCTGACCCACTGGGTTGCCGACAACATGCGTTATTCGGGCATCTCGATGGGTAAGGGCGAGGGCTACACCCTGCACAACACCCGCACCAACTTCACCGACCGCTGCGGCGTCTGCAAGGACAAGGCGGCGCTGCTGATCTCGATGCTCCGCATGGCAGGCTTCGAGGCCTACCCCGCCATGACGATGGCCGGATCGCGCATCGAGGCCATACCGGCCGACCACTTCAACCACTGCGTAGCCGTGGTCAAGCTCGGCGACGGCACCTATATGCCGCTTGACCCGACGTGGGTGCCCTTCAGCCGCGAGCTGTGGAGCAGCGCCGAGCAGCAGCAGAACTACCTGCCCGGCATACCCGAAGGGTCGGATCTCTGCCTTACGCCCCTCTCGGCACCCGAGAACCACTACTTCCGCATCAAGGCCGCGTCGCGCCTCGATACCGACGGCAAACTCACTGGCAGTTTCACGGTCGAAGCCGAAGGACTGTCGGATGCCTCGGCACGACGTCCTTTCACTACGGGCATGCGGGCACGCGTGCGCGCCGCCATCGAGCGCGAACTGCTCAACATATCGCCGCAGGCACGTCTTCTGTCGTACGATGCAGGCAAGAACCCCGCCGACTACCAGCAGGGGCCGCTGTCGATGACCGTGCGTTTCGAGATTCCCGACTACGCGGCCGTTGGCGACGGCGTTATTATCTGCCAGCCCATAGTCAAGACGGGACTCTACAACTCGATCTACACCTTCCTGCGCGTGAGCCTCACGCCCGAGACACGCCGCTACGCCTTCAAGGACTCGACCTCGCGTCTTGTGGAGCTTGACGAGAGCATCACCCTGCCCGCAGGCTACACGCTCGTCGGCAAGCCGTACGAGGCCGAAGCTGGCGGCCAGACGGTCAATTACGAAGGCAGCTGCTCGCAGTCGGGAGCAACGCTGCACCTGCAGCAGCGCATATCGCTCGGCAAGCGTGTCTACGATGCGGCCGACTGGACACAGTTCCGCGAGTCAGTGCTTGGATTCAAAGAGATAAACGATTTGGTATTCGAAAAGAGTGAGTAAGATGAAACGATACATAACAACCATACTGTGCCTTCTGGCCTTCACGGCCGCTTATGCCGGTGATGAGGCCACATACGAAAAACTCCACACAAGCTATACGCTTGCAGCCGACGGCTCGCAGCAGTACCGCCGCGTGATGGATCTGAAACTCGAGACCCACACTTCGTTCAACGACCTCTTCGGCGAGACGTTCGTGGTGTATGATCCCGAATACCAGACTCTCACCATAAACGAAGCCTACACGACGCAGGCCGACGGCACCGTCGTGCCCCTGCCCGACAACGCCGTCAACGAGTCTCTGCCCCACGCCGCGGCCGATGCTCCCGCCTACAACCGTCTGCGTGAGGCCGTCATAACCCATACGGGACTGGAGATAGGGGCAACGATACACCTCGACTACACGCTCTTAACGAAGGCGGGTTTCTACCCTGCTCTCGAAGTGTGCGAGACACTCACGGAGCCTGCCGCCTCGGTGAAGGATCGCCGCATAGAGATCACCGTGCCCGCAGGCACCGAACTGCGTTACGACCCCGCCATGAAGCCCCGCCGCACGGGTGATACCTACACGTGGCAGTTCCGTAACCTCGCCGCATACTACGACGAGGGCTATACGCCGCAAAACGGCGAAGGACGCCCCACGCTCTGCGCCACGACATTCACCTCGACGGCCGACGCACTTAGCCGCATCGCCCGCACCGAGCGCGACATAGTCAAGGTGCCGGGTCTTGCCCGCCAGTCCAAAGATGAGACCTTGAAGGCATATACCGAATACATGGGATCGAATCTCGGCCGAAGCGGGGTAACGCCCTTCATGACAGGTTATCGTACGCGTCCCGCAGCCGAGGTATTGGCTTCGGCATACGGCACCGATCTGGAGAAATGCACGCTTCTGGCCCGTGCCCTCACGGCCGAAGGCATCGACGCCGAGGTGGTGGCGGTATATCCCGCCTGCCATGCCGTCAAGATGCTGCGCGACATCAAGAGTTTCGCCGTAGCAGTTACGATTGACGGCAACACCAGCTACTATTCTGGCTCAGGCGCACGGCTCGACCTGCAGCTCCGCAGCGACCGCGACGAGGTCTATTCGGTAACCGGCGGCCGTAAGATCGACTTCGCCCCCTGCACCAATATCCGCAAGGCCGACATAACCGTTACGATAAACGGCACCGAGGCAACCTCTTCGGCCAACGTCGAGACCGACCGCAGCGGCGTCACCTCAACGCAGCAGACATCACCCGCAGTCAGCGTAGCCGACCACTCGGGATACCGTCTGGTGAAACTCCCAACGGTAGGTTTTGCCGAGTCATGGGGTATGTCGCGTCTGGGAACGGAGCGCAGGCAATATTTCGAGATGCCCTACGTGTGCGACGACGAGGTGACGTTTACCATAAACACCGACGGCCGTATCCTTACGCCGAGCCGCGAACTGAGACTCTCGAACCCTGTTGGCGAGGTGACGCTCCGCATAGAGGTCAACGGCAGCAAGACCACCGTCACGCGGAACGTGAAGATCAACAAGGCGATCATCGCGCCCGCGGAGTGGAAATCGGCACGCGCCCTGCTCACGGCACTGGCCGACCGCGCATACAGTGAGTTGATAGTAAAATAGTTCAGCCCTGCAAAGCAGACGGGTGCGATTCCTCGAAGAATCGCACCCGTCTTTCATATCCGCCTCGGAGGATCATCCGCGGCGCGGCCACTCGCCGATCTCCATATCGCGCATGTCGTCGCCGTCGATGGTAAAACGCACGGCCGTGCGTACCTTGTGGAAGCCGTACTCCCCTGCCGCCCCGGGGTTGATATAGAGCAGGCGGTAGACGGGATCGAACATCACCTTGAGTATATGCGAATGTCCCGCCACAAAGATATCGGGCCGCGCGCCCTGTATGAGTTGCAGTGCGGGAGGCGAATAGTGACGCGGATAGCCGCCGATGTGGGTTATGAGTACATGTTTCTTCTCGCACTCGAAGAATGCCGAACTGTGGTATACGCGGCGCATCATGCCGCCGTCCACGTTGCCGTAGACGCCGCGCAGAGGTTTGAATGCGGCGATGGCGTCTGCCGTCTCCAGCGACCCGAAGTCTCCGGCGTGCCATATCTCGTCCACATCCTCAAGAAAGTGTTTCAGCACGTCGTCGAAGGTGCCGTGCGTGTCGGAAATGACACCTATGCGTTTCATAAGTCGTGATTAGAGTCTCTATTTTCGGGTTTCATCACTTTGCTACCTGCTAACGGGCATAGTTGGCACGTACGTAGTCCATGACCTTGAACCGTGTTTTGCATGGCGGGAAGTCCTCGCTGCGCACCTCAGTCACGGCCTGCATCGGGCGGCGGTCGCGCACCATCTGCTCAAGGAAGGCGAGGATCTCGTAGCGGTTGTCACGCATGGGCGTAACGGCCATCGAGTGGTTCTGGTACTCCACCGTATAGAACCAATAGGGCCATTGCCGCTTGTCGAACTGCTTGACCAGAAACTTCGAACCGTAGAATCCCACGCCGAATACCGATGCCTTCTCGAATGGCACCTGATTGTCGGCGCTGCCGTGGAACATCATAACGGGTGCAGGGCAACGATTCCACTCGGGTGCGCCATCCACCGAGAAGACCGCCCCGGCAAATGACACAACACCCGCATAATCGAAATCTTCGGGCATGACCTCGGCCGTATCGCTGCGATTACAGAGGGCGTTTTCGGCCTGCAGGACGGTGATGGCACCTGCTGAGGAGCCGCACGTGACGATCATGTGCGGGTCTATGTCCCACTCGTCGGCCTTGCCGAGTACGAAGAGCGTGGCGCTGAAGAGATCCTCCACAGCCATTCGGACCGACTTGTTGAAGAGCGTCACCATCTCACGCACCGACATGTCGCCAGCGCCCGACACATCCTTCAGCCCCAGACGGTAGTCTATCGATACAACGTCGTAGCCGTGGTCGTTCATAAACTCGAAGTAGGGAATATACTGTTTGTTGTCGCGCTCGCCGCCGGCGAAGCCTCCGCCGAAGACGAAGATCATACACGGGCGCTGTCCCTCGACGTCGGCCACATAGTGGTCAAGAAAGAGCGAGTCGGCATCCTTGACGGCATACAGAAGCGTCTGTTTTCCGGCCGTGGCCGCCGTCGCGCCCAGAGCCGCCGCAAGGGCCAGCAGAGATAAAATTATTCGTTTCATGTGTTTCGAGGATTTTATTCTTGGTTGAGCAAAATACATACCGCCCGCATCCGCGAGCGCATGACATAGGTTATTTGGAATATTTGTCGCCCCAGAGCGTGCGTATGCGTTCGGCGATCTTCGCCTCCGAGGGATTCTGCGTATTGGGCGTGTAGAACCGTTTCCCCGAGATCGACTCGGGCAGGAACTCCTGCTCGGCGAAATGCCCCGCGTAGTCGTGGGCGTATTTATAGCCTTTGCCGTAGCCCGCCTTGTCCATCAGGCGGGTCGGGGCGTTGCGCAGGTGCAGCGGCACGGGACGGTTCGTGGTGTCGTGCTCGACCAGCGACATCGCCTTGTTGATGGCCATGTAGGCCGAATTGCTCTTGGGCGAGGTGGCCAGGTAGATCGTGGTTTCGGCCAGCGTGATGCGGGCTTCGGGCATGCCGATCTTGTGTACCGTGTCGAAACAGGCGTTGGCCAGCAGCAGGGCGTTGGGATTGGCCAGCCCGATGTCCTCCGAGGCCAGGATCACCAGACGCCGGGCCAGGAACCGCGGCTCCTCGCCCCCGGCCAGCATCCGCGCCAGGTAGTAGATCGCGGCGTTGGGGTCGCTGCCGCGGACCGATTTGATGAAGGCCGAAATGACATCGTAGTGCTGTTCGCCGTTCTTGTCGTAGAGGGCGATGTTCTGCTGGAGGCAGTCGGTGACGTACCGGTCGGTGATCGTCACCTTGCCGTCGGTGGCTCCGACGACGATTTCGAGGATGTTGAGCAACTTGCGCGCGTCGCCGCCCGAGAAGCGGAACAGCGCGCTGGTTTCCGTGACCTCGATGTCGCGCTCTTTCAGCTCGGTGTCGGTCGTCAGGGCACGGTCGAGCAACGTTTGCAGGTCCTTGTCTTCGAGCGACTTGAGGATGTAGACCTGACAGCGGCTCAAGAGCGGCGAGATCACCTCGAACGAGGGGTTTTCGGTCGTCGCGCCGATGAGCGTGAAGACGCCCTGTTCGACGGCCCCTAACAGCGAATCCTGTTGCGACTTGTTGAAGCGGTGGATTTCGTCGATGAACAGCAGCGGGGCCTTCTGGTCGAAGAACCGCTGCTTGCGCGCCGACTCGATCACCTCGCGCACGTCCTTCACGCCCGACGTGACGGCCGAGAGGGTGAAGAACGGTCGTTCCAACTGCGTGGCGACGATCTTCGCCAGCGTGGTCTTGCCCACGCCCGGAGGTCCCCAGAGGATGAACGACGGGACGTTGCCTGTCTCGAAGAACTTGCGGAACACCCCGTTTTTGCCCACGAGGTGCTCCTGCCCGATATATTCGTCTATCGTGCGGGGGCGCAGTCGTTCGGCTAAAGGAATGTTCGGCATGGCATGTTCGATTTATTAGGAACAAAGATAGGAAATTTTCAAAAAATAATCCTATATTTGTCGAACATACTGACAAACACGGAAAGTGTAAGTCTGTTCCCGAATCGTGAACGTAGGAAATTCATTGCAAGAGAGGAATAGGCAAACATCTTGCCGCGTCGTATCCGTATTCTGCGGGTATAGGCGTGGGAGCTGTCGCTTATTTTATCTTGCAAGGTATCCTACGACCTACGATTCTGAAATGGGCTTCGGCACCACGCTTTTCTTTTTTGTTTATGCCGCCGGGGTGCGGGTGGCTGAAAAGCCTCGATTATGAAAAAATTACTACTAACAGTTTGTTTTTTGTCGTTCTGTGCATTGTCTTATGCGCAAACGGAACATTTGATGTTCAAAGGTCTGCCGATAGATGGCAGCAAACAGGAATTTGTGAAAGAATTGCAGCGCCAAGGATATGTGTATGTAGATGACGATAAATTATCCGGTACATTTATAGGCCGGGATAGTTATGTTTTTATTTATGATACACCCATTACGAATACCGTATGGCAAGTCGGGGTTTTGTTCAAATCGACATATGACACATGGAGCCTCATTAAAAGAATATATGACGACTTGGTGGATGTTTACACGAAAAAATATGGTGCTCCTATCCTTGATCAGAAAGAGTTTAAGTCGCCATGGAGAGAGGGTGATGGACATGAGTTATTTGCCTTGCGGTCTGATCGGTGTGTTTATAGAACGGTGTTTGTGTATATAAAAGATGGGATGGATATTGGATGTGTTGAGATTCGCATGGCAAATGACTGTCGAATAATAATATTATACGAGGATAGTATTAATTCTGATTTGTTAACAAAAGAGCGAGCTAATGAGATTTGAAGGAAAAAAGAGACTGTCTGTTATGGCAAACTTTTTTTGTTTGATAATTGATTGATAACCAGTA
>ERZ780207.371-NODE-371-length-51599-cov-5.210480_pt1 | contig 51599 bp, 64 predicted proteins | sample MGYA00510977_ERZ780207 | MGnify/ENA primary metagenome ERZ780207 (study PRJEB29588, sample SAMEA2151383) | human gut metagenome | biome: human gut; feature: human-associated habitat; material: faeces | place: Denmark | collected 2008/2010 ...
TTTTGTCAGGATTGTTGACAAAAAACTCAAAGGAGTGTTATTGCTGAATAGTTACTTGTTCTCAAAGGTTTAACAAAAAAACAAAAAGCCGTGGTTTGGTGGTTCTCAATATCGCTATGCCTTTTGTGTAGCACGGAAGATGCCCCGGTTTGGTTCTACCTTATAGAAATGGCAAGCCTTGCAGCATCCGCGCATTTGTTGAAGAAAATCCCAATCCCCGATTATTTCAAGGAAGATGAATAATGATAAACATTGACCCACATACAAGAATCATTGATTTAACGGTTGGGCAGCTTATGGAATTGTTGGAAAGCGCAAAAGGCACACCCCAACAAGCCCCCCAAGAAATCAAGGAACATCGCAAGGTGTATGGCATTGCCGGAATTGCGCAAATTTTCAATTGCAGTATGACAACCGCAAACCGCATCAAACGAAGCGGGCGCATTGACAAGGCGATTACCCAACACGGGCGTATAATTGTGGTTGATGTTGAATTGGCTTTGGAACTATTTAATAACAAATAAAATTCGCAACAATGAAAAAAGTAACATTGAAGTCCTTAACCTTTGTGAACTTCAAAGGTGAAAAGGAACGGACAACGGTTTTCAACGCTGATGTTACAACCATTTCCGGCGACAACGGTCTTGGCAAATCAAGACATTTTGACGCATTCATTTGGTTGTTGTTCGGCAAAGATACCCTTGACCGTAAGGATTACGAAGTAAGAACACGCATTGATGGAAAGGTGCTTCACGAAGTGGAGTGCAGCGTGTCGGGTGTCATTTCCGTTGATGGTGAAGAAATCACCCTGAAACGTGCCTTTGTCGAAGATTGGGTAAAGCCACGCGGACAGGTTGAACGAGTATTCAAGGGCAACCACACGGAATGTTGGTGGAATGAAACCCCGGTGAAAGTCGGAGAATACACCAAGCGCATTGAAGCAATCATTGATTCATCCGTGTTCAAGATGATAACCAACCCGGCTTTCTTTGTGGGCATGGATTGGAAGTTGCAACGTGAACAATTGTTCCAACTTGCCGGAACAATCACGGATGCTGAAATTGCTTCACAGAAGCCAGAATTTGCCCTTTTACTTGATAAGATAAGCGGCAAACCACTTGCAGATTTCAAAACCGAAATGGCGGCTAAAAAGAAGCGTCTGAAAGCGAAACTTGACCAAATCCAACCGCGCATTGACCAAACCAACAAGATGATGCCGGAAAACGAAGATTTCCACGCTATCGAAGTTGAGATTGAACGTGCAGACAAGGAGATTGCCGACATTGACAAAGCCATTTCGGATGTTACCGCCGCAATCCGCAAGAAGTACGAGAGTGAACAGGCAAAGCAGAATAAGGCAAACACCTTGAAATCCGAATGCCAACAACTTGTTTTCAAGGCAAAGGAAGAAGCACAGAATGCCGCCTTTGAAGCCAACAGCAAACGCCGTGAGTTGGAAAGCAGTATCAAGGACAAGGAACGCGAACTTGAATCCGTGAAAAAGGACATTACCAACGGACAAGTTGAAATCGCACGTATTCACCGGGACATTGACAAGCTGAAAGGAGAACAAGATTCAATCCGCAAAGAGTGGTACAAGGAGAATGCCAAGCAATATGATGGCAGCACGATTTGCCCGCATTGTGGACAGGAATTGCCCGAATCCATGCTTTCCCATGCCCGCGAAGTGTTCAACAAGGCACAAGCCGACAAATGCAACGAGATTACCGACAAGGGCAAAAAACTTGGTGAGAGAATCAAGGAGCATGAAGCAAAGGTTGAAAGCATCAAAGCATCAATCGAGGATTCCAAGAAGCAAAGCGAATCCTTGAACAAGGAACTTGAAGCCCTCAAAACATCCATTGCCGGAATCCCGGTTGTTGATGTCGCCGCCGTTATTCCCGAAAACATCCCCGAATGGGTCGCAAAGCAAAAGGAGATTGCAGACATTGAAGCAACCATTTCAACCGACAATTCCGGGGCTGATACAACGGAATTGCAGAATCAAAAAGCCGAATGGAACAAAACACGTGATGGTCTGAAAGAAAGGCTTGCAAAACGTGATGCCATTGCACGTGCCGAAAAGGAGATTTCACGCCTTACAGAAAGCGGCAAGAATTTAGCCCAACAGATTGCCGATGTTGAGCGTGAAGAATACACCATTGAGCAATTCACCAAAACAAAGATAGATGAGTGCGAAAAGCGCATCAACGCAATGTTTAAGTATGTCGCTTTCAAATTGTACGATTACACATTTGATGGCAATGCCATTGAAACGTGCATCCCGCTTGTGAAAGGTGTTCCCTACGGCAGCGCAAACACCGCCGGAAAGGTCAATGCCGGGTTGGATATTATCAACACCCTTTGCCGACATTACGGCATTTGCGCCCCGATATTCATTGACGGTCGCGAAAGTGTGAACGAGATTGTTCCAACCGAAAGTCAGATTATAAACCTTGTTGTTACCAAAGACAACAAATTAACAATTCAATAACAATTAAATTTCGTAACAATGGAAGAAAACAAGAAAAGCGCATTTCTTTCCAAGGTGGAAGAATTTGTAAAGGAAATGCAAGAAACGGTAAGTGCCAAGGATGCAAAACGAAGCATCATTGTTCTTGCAACTGAATCGGTAGAAAACGAGGATGCAATGAAGCAGATTACCGGTGTTGCAGGAAACGGCAAGGCACTTGTAACATCAATTGCCAAGTTCGCCAACCAAGAAGATACAAGACCGCTTTTGAAAAAGGGGCTTGAACTTTCAATGGTTGAAGCCATCGCCGAAAAATTCATGGGGGGGGATGAAACAATAAGTCTAATTATTAAATCATAAACAATGAGTAACGAATTACAGCCGAAAGGCAACAATGCGGTGGTTGTTTCGCAACCCACCCAAGTAGGGTTCAACTTCTTTGACCCGGTACAATTTGACACAATGCAACGTGTGTGCAAGATGTTTGCATTATCCGACCTTGTGCCGGAAATATACCATGCCACAATGAAGCCTTGCGCAACGAATGATGAAAATGCCGCAAGAATTATTCAGGCAGAAAACCAAACATCCTTGACAAAGGCAATGGCAAATTGCATGATTGCCGTTGATTATGCAATGCGTGTTGGAGCATCGCCCTTGATGGTTATGCAGAATGTCGCAATTATTTATGGTCGCCCCGCACCATCTTCAAAATTTCTTATCGCAACGGTCAATTCGTGTGGTCGCTTCAATCCTTTGAAGTACCGATTCACCGAAAAAGGGATGTTGGGCATGGTGGATTACACGGAGTATGTTTGGGACAACGCAATACGTTCAAAACGTGCCGTATCAAAGCAGTTTGATGGCAAAAAGATAATGGACATTGAATGTGTCGCATACACAACCGCCAAAGGTTCAGACGAAGTGTTGGAAAGTTCGCCCGTTTCCGTCCGTCTTGCCATCCAAGAGGGATGGTACACCAAGAACGGTTCTAAATGGCAGAGTATGACACGCCAAATGCTGATGTATCGTGCCGCATCATTTTGGACAAGTGCCTATGCCCCTGAAATTTCAATGGGAATGAAAACCGTTGAAGAATACCAAGACATTCAGGATGTAGAGTATCAAGAAATCAAGGACAACCCGGAAGAAGAACGCAAGAACAATGCCAACAAGGAGCAAATAAGCATGGATTTGGGCGGCGGTGATGATAAAACCGTGAAAGTGGTTGTTGATACCGCAACCGGGGAAATCAAGAACGACAATCCGGCGGATGCCCCACAATCGGAGCAAGCACAAAAATCACCCGGTTTCTAACAATATAAATCCGAAAGATTATGCAGTTGAAAGTATTGGGTTCGTCCTCAAAGGGCAATTGTTATTTGCTTGATAATGGTAAGGAAGCCTTGGCAATCGAATGTGGTATTTCATTCAAGGAAGTACAAAAGGCGGTCGGCTTTGATGTTTCACGCATCAAGGGGGCAATCGTATCACACGAGCATGGCGACCACGCCAAACACGTTGAAAACTTCATTCAAGCACACATCCCCGTGTATATGTCCACCGGGACATTGCATGAGGTGATAAAGAAGTTCAAAAACCCCTATTTGTCCCCGCTTATGATGGAAGCCGGGTGTGTTGTCGAAATCGGCAATTTTAAGGTTCAAGCATTCGACACCCAACATGATGCCGCCGAACCTTTCGGATTCCTGATTTACCACCCCGAATGTGGCATGGTCTTGTTTGCCACTGATACGCATTATTTGCACTATACATTTGCAGGATTGCACAACATCTTGATTGAATGCAATTTTCGGCAAGATATTTTGGATGCCAATGTTGAATCCGGCAGATTGCCAAGTGCATTGAGAAAGCGAACCATGAAATCCCACATGGAATATGTAACGTGCCGGGAAACATTGCTTGCAAATGATTTGTCAAAGGTGAACAACATTGTGTTGATACACCTTTCCGATGGCAATTCAAACGCAAAAGAGTTCCGGCAAGGAATCATGGAAGCGACAGGCAAGACCATCCACATTGCGGAAAGTGGAATGACAATAAATTTCAATAAATCACCTTTTTAATTCAAAACAAAATGAAGAAGTTTTTAGTAACAAACAAGAGAACGCAAGAAATTTGCGGCAAGTTCGATTCAAAGAATCAAGCAGGGGGCGAAATAATGGACTTTATCACGGAACACAACGAAGATTTGGATTCCGATGATGAAGATTACTTGACACCGTTTGATTTTACCCTTGAAGAAATCGAAATCAAGGATGTAAACGATGCCATTACGGACTTTGAGAAAGCCCGCAAGCATCTTGGCGGCAAGCCCAACGGAGATTTCGCCGTGTCAAAGAAGATTCTTTCCGGCAACAGCGTGAACCTTACAGATGTTGCCCGCTTGGTGAATGACATTAACCCCAGGCACGTGAAAGCCCTTATCGCTTTGAATGAGTTGTTCACCATTGCACAAGCATGGAACAAGGAAGATGGCTTCACCCCTGATTTCTCGGATAGAAATCAAACAAAGTGGTTTCCGTGGTTTGTATATTCCGATGATGCTGCGGGGTTCGTGTGTGCGGCTACGACTTCTACGGCTACGTCTGCGTATGCGAGTTTCGGTTCTCGGCTTTGCTTCAAAACATCCGCCCGCGCCCGCCAATTCGGTGAACAATTCATTGACTTGTGGAATGACTTTTTGTTGTTCAGATAACCAAATGTTTCACTATAAAACAAAATCATTATGGGAAAGTCGCTTGGTAAAGAGTACACAAACAAGATGGAACGCATTGCCTTTCTGAAAGACAATTGCGATGCTTGTGAGATAAGGGGGTACATGAAACCATACACCCCGGAAGAATTGCAGGGACACAAAGAAAATCTTGCCAACGTGTCAATTGAGATTGCCGAAATCGAAGCGGAAATGAAGCAAGTGCAAGCCGAATACAAAGGACGCTTGAAACCGCTTAAAGAATCACGGGCAAACATGGTTTCCAACATCAAGGCAAAATCGGAGTATGTGAACGAAGTATGTTACCGATTCACTGACCGGGAAGCAAGGGTAACGGAATACTACAATGATGAGGGCGACATGATAGAGAGCCGCCCGGCAACCGCTGATGAGCTGCAACCGACATTGTTTCAACCAAGAATGGTTGTCGGCGAACAAGCAAAGACAGGAACAAACAACTAACATTCAAAAAGTAAAAGAAAATGCAGAACGAAAAATTCCAAGTAAATCTTGCACCGAATATGGCAAAAGCCGAATTGGTGATTCGTGAGGGTGCAGCCCCCAAAGAACTTGAACCGAAAGCCCCGGTCAAAACTGATTTGTCGGGCGTTATCGGTGCGGTGGTTGAGTATCTGACAAAGAGAATCAACACCGGGCAATTTGAACAAAAGAATTGCCACATCCTTGTGAACCGTGAAAAGGTGGAAATCACCTTGATAACCAATGAAGCGGATGAATACTTGCGCGGCAAGGTAGTTGGCAAATTGGGTTACAACCCCAAATTCGTTGAGTTCGGAATCAACGGCAACAAGGTGTGGACACCAACGGAACTTGGCTTGTTTATCAAGATGAACCGTGCGTTTTTCCCTGACCGTGGGGAAAATATGAAGTTGGTTTCATGCCTGATGAACTTCACAGCCAATGTGAACAACAAGATTGACCGTAATGTGAAAGAAAACGGCGACAGGACGGACAATTTCGCCCAAGTGGTCAATTCCAACTTGCCGGAATCGTTCACCATCCAAATGCCTATTTTTAAGGGTATGCAGCCGGAAACAATCGAGGTTGAAACATACGCCCAAGTGAACGGGCGTGAAGTGTCATTCGTGTTGCTTTCACCCGGTGCGCAAGCAACCCTTGAAGATTTGCGCGACAAGGTGATTGATGAACAATTGGAAAAGGTGCGTGAAATCGCCCCGGAAATCGCCATCATTGAAGTTTAATCCATTGCCCCCGGCTTTTGCCTTGTGCCGGGTCGGGGGCTTAAACAATCGCAACAATGAATGAGTTGAAAATAAAATTGGATGCCCTTGTGGAGCAATACAACACCCCGGCTTTCATTGAGAATGACCCGGTACAATTTCCACGGGCATACACAGAACAACAAGACATTGAAATTGCCGCATTCCTTGCATCAACAATCGCTTGGGGCAACCGCAAGCAGATATTGACAGGATGCCGGAAGATGTTTCACGACATTATGGGAAACCGCCCTTATGAGTTTGTTATGTCCGGGCGGTTCAATGATATTGACCCGGCAAAGAATATACACCGCACATTCTTTGGTCGGGATATGGTGTATATGTGCCGGGGATTGCAATTTGTATATCTGACAAGCAACACTTTGGCAATCGCATTCAGACAAGAAGAAACCGTTTGGGATGGCTTTTCAAAATTGCGTGAATTGTTCGCGCAAGCGAATGGCGGCGAATACTCAAAGCATTTTTCCAATCCGACCCCCAACAGACACAAAGGCGGTTCGCCTAGCAAAAGGTTGAATCTTATGTTGCGTTGGTTGTGTCGGCAAGATGACATTGTGGACTTGGGTATTTGGCACAATGTGAAGCCGGGGCAATTGATGATACCACTTGACACCCATGTTGCCCGTATCGGTAGGGAAATGGGCTTAATAAGCCGCAATGGGAATGACCGGGCAACGGTTGAGGAACTGACCGCCAAATTGCGTGAATTGGATAAAAGCGACCCTTGCAAGTATGATTTTGCCTTGTTCGGGCTTGGTGAATCACAAAAAAGGATGAAGCCATGAAAGAGTATTTTTCACATGATTACAACGCAAGGAATGACCCCAAGTTGCAAGAAGTATTATGCGAACATGGGGTTGCCGGGCTTGGGGTCTTTTGGGCTATCATTGAAAGCCTATATGAACAAGGCGGTGAATTACCCTTGACCGCTTGCAAAAGCATTGCATTTGCATTGCATACGGAAAGCAACATTGTTGAAAGTGTAGTCCACGACTTCAACTTGTTTCAAAATGATGGTGAAAAGTTTTGGTCTAATTCCGTAAATGCACGGCTAAACAAGCGCAACGACATAACCGAGAAGCGGAAACAAGCCGCTTTAAGTAGTTGGCTTTCAAGGCGTGAAAAGCAAATGCAAAGCAAACCCAATGCAAAAGTAATGGATTGCAATGCAATAAAAGAAAATAAAATGAAAGAAAAGAATAAGTCTATATCTAACGATATAGAGAGGGAAAAAGCAAAAACCGTCAAACGGTTTTGCCCCCCTACATTGCAAGAAGTTCAAGCATATATTCAAGAAAAAGGGTATTCGATAGATGCAGAAGCATTCATTGCCTTTTACGAAAGCAAAGGTTGGATGGTCGGCAAGAACAAGATGAAAGATTGGCGCATGGCAATCGTAACTTGGTCGAAACGCGACAACCGCCCGGCGGCAACAACAAGAAGTCAAACCAACAAAAATTGCAATGACGAATGGACGTGAAGAAAACAATAACCGATAAGAACGGCAATCAAAAGGAAGTCAAGATTCAAATGCCGAGCATTGGACAAGTCTTGAACGCCATAAATCAACGTGGGATTTTTGCCGGATTCACACGGTTTCAATACTTGCATTATGATGTTGCGGAAGCCTTGAAGATTGTTGAAGCAATCGGGAAAAGCCGAAATCCCAAGTTCGTAATTGATGATGAAAACCGCTTCACTTACGAAAATTTCATCAAATGGTGTCATTGCGACCCGACAATGCAGTGTTTGAACCCTGAAACACGGGATGTTGTTCCCGGTCGCTTGAAAAGGGGTATTTACATAGCAGGGAACACAGGCACGGGGAAATCTTGGTGTCTTGAAATCATGCAAGCATATTGCACCGCTTGGGGATTTAAAGTGCAATTTATTGATGATACAATACCACGTTCCCTTTGGTGGAGAATCACCCGTGCCGATGCAATATGTGATTCATTCATTGAATCCGGGGACATTCACACCTTGAAAAAGTTGCCGATGTTGGGCATTCAGGATTTAGGGAGTGAGCCGCAAGAATCACTATACATGGGAAACCGTGTTGATGTTGTCCGGCAGCTTATCGAATACCGGGGCGACAAGACCGATGAAATGACCCTTATAACCTCAAATCTGAAAATCAACGGTGATAAGTTGGTGAACAGGTACGGCGACCGGGTGGCAAGTCGGTTGGTTGAAATGTGTAATTACTTTGAAATCAAAGGAAAAGACAGAAGAAAAATGTAAGACATGAGCAAAGAAGAATTAAAAATGCAACTTGGTGATGATTTATGCAATTATTGCCCTTGGAAAAATGGCGAAATTGACCATCAATGTGATTCATTGTGCGAGGGTACATATTGCGATGATGCTTTTGAAGCATTCATGGATGAAAACCAAGGCTATTTTGATGATGATGCGGAATAATAACTAAAAAACAATATAACAATGAACGGCATTATTCAACAAAATGTGGTCTATAAGACCAACAGAGGAACGCCCGTGACGGATTCCGTCAAAGTGGCACAAGTGTTCGGAAAGCAGCATAAGAACATCATGCAGTCAATCCGCAACATATTGGGGTCGGCTGAAAATTCAGCCCACCAAAAATGGTTTTGTGAATCGACATATTACGATGCGCAAAACAAACCCCGCCCGATGTTTTTAATGAACCGGGACGGATTTTCATTGCTTGCAATGGGTCTGACAGGAGCAAAGGCGATGCAATTCAAGGTCGGATTCATTGAGCAATTCAACGAGATGGAAAGAATTGTTCAGGAGGTGAAGCAAGCAACCCCGGCTATTCCACAAACATTTGCGGAAGCCTTGCGCCTTGCAGCTTCACAAGCGGAACAAATCGAGCGACAGCAAAAGCAGATTGAAGCGGAAAGACCCCGTGTTTTGTTCTCGCAAGCGGTTGAAACGGCAAAACAATCGGTGTTGATTGGCGAATTGGCGAAAATCATTTGCCAAAACGGTGTTCAGACCGGGGAAAAGCGGCTTTTCGCTTGGATGCGTGAAAACGGCTATTTGTGCCAATATGGTGAGAGGTACAACCAACCCACCCAAAAGGCAATGGAAATGGGTTTGTTTGAAATGAAGAAAACAACCATCCAAAAGGCAAACGGCGAAACGATAGTATCAACAACCACGAAAGTAACGGGCAAAGGTCAAGTCTATTTCGTGAACAAGTTTCTATATAATAACCAAAAATCAAATACATAGAGAATGAAAATTTATATAGCCGGCAAGATTACAGGCTTGCCACGACAAGAAACACGGCAAAAGTTCGCCGATGCACAAGCCTTGCTTGATGAAATCGGATTTGAAGCCGTGAACCCGATGGAAAAGGGAATGTCCGATGATGCACCCTGGGAACAACACATGGTCAAGGACATTGAAATGCTTTTCAAGTGTGATGCCATCTACATGATGGACAATTGGACAGATTCAAAGGGGGCGCAAATTGAATACGACATTGCAAACCGCCTTGGAAAAGATGTGTGGTTTGAATCCAACGTGCGCAGGGAAAACAAAGAAGTGATGCGCATTCAGAATGCAATCCACGAAGTTACCGGGATGCGCTTTGGCGAATATATCACAAAGTCGCGCAAGCGTGATGGGTTTTATTCACGAATGATTTTCGTGTACCATTGCCGTAAGGCGAAAATGAAATTGACACAGATTGCCAAGTTCGTTCACCGCGACCATTCTTCAATGCTTCACTTGTTGAACAAGTATGAAGATGATTTCAGATTTAACCCCCAATTCCGAGAATTGGCAACACGTGTAAATGACATATTAAATAAAACAAGCAAATGAAACATAAATTTGATTACCGTTGGAAATTAGCGGATGCCAACTTCACGAAAGACAAAGGCATGGTCTTTTCGTGTTTCGCTTGTGGGGGGGCAGTTCGATGGGTTACAAACTTGCCGGGTTTGATGTTATCGGTTGCAACGAGATAGACCACCGCATGATGTACGCATATTGTCAGAATCACAACCCGCGTTTTCCTTTCCTTGAACCGATACAGGAGTTCAAAACAAAGGAAGATTTGCCGCCCGAACTTTTCAACCTTGACATTTTGGATGGGTCGCCGCCTTGTTCCACGTTCAGCATGGCAGGAAGTCGGGAAGATGCTTGGGGCAAGATGAAACACTTTCGAGAGGGACAGGCGGAACAAGTGTTGGACACGTTGTTTTTTGACTTCATAGACCTTGCAAAGAGGTTGCAACCGAAAGTGGTTGTTGCAGAAAATGTAAAAGGCTTATTGCTTGGTGAAGCGAAACAATATGTGCGCCGCATTTATGATTCATTCGATGATGCCGGGTATATGTGCCAACATTGGTTGCTTGATGCACAAACAATGGGTGTTCCCCAAAGGCGTGAACGTGTCTTTTTCGTATGCTTGCGGAAAGATTTGGTTGAGAAAGTACCATGCCAATATGATTTGTTTGATGCTTACCCATACTTGGATATGAATTTTAAGGAAGAGCCGATAATGTTTGGCGAATGTGCAGATTTCAAGGGGCGTGAAGCAAAATCAAAGGTGATACGCTTGTTGTGGGAGAATCGCCAACATGGGGATTTGAACCAAGGAGCGGCAAATGAACGGTTGTATGGCAAAGGAAGCAATTTCAATCAAACTTATGTGTACTTGGACAGGATATGCCCCACCCTTGCAAGCAAGGAATCATGCTTGATTCACTTTGAGCAACCCCGGTTCTTGGGTGCAAGTGAAGTATGTTGTATATCGAGTTTCCCACAAGATTACAACTTTGCCGGGCAATGTCCACAATACATTTGCGGAATGTCCGTGCCGCCCGTGATGATGGCGCAAGTTGCATCCCGGATTTATGAACAATGGTTATCAAAAATATAAGAAACAATGAATGCAAGACAGTTTTTCGACAAGGTGGTGGAAATGCGCCGATGGCAAAAGGAGTATTTCAAGACCCGAAGCCATGTTGCCCTTGAAAAATCCAAGGTGATTGAAAGGGAAATCGACAAGGAAATAAAGAGGGTGCAAGACATTGAAGCGGTCAATAAGCCACCCGAACCAAATCTTTTTAATCAATAATTGTGTTACTATAAAACAAAACAACAATGAAATTATTATTTTTTGACCTTGAAACAACCGGGACAAACCCCGGAAGAAACGGAATCCATCAAATTAGCGGTTCAATCGTGATTGATGGCAAACACATTCAGGATTTCGACTTTCATGTGCAGCCGAACCCCAAGGCAATAATCGAGGATGAAGCCTTGAAAGTTGCCGGGGTAACACGTGAACAAATACTTGCTTATCCCCCGATGGGGCAAGTGTATTCCGAATTTGTGGCGATGCTTGCAAAGTATGTGGACAAGTACAACAAGAAAGACAAGTTCTTTTTGGTTGGCTACAATAACGCCGCATTCGACAATCAATTTTTGCGTGGGTTCTTTCTGCAAAACGGTGATGTCTATTTCGGCAGTTGGTTTTGGGCAAATTCCATTGATGTGATGGTTCTTGCATCCGCATACCTTGCAGACCGCCGCCCTGAAATGGAAAACTTCAAATTGTCCACCGTTGCAAAGTTCTTGGGCGTGTCCGTGTCCGATGATTCTTTGCATAATGCACTTTATGATATTGAATTGACACGGGCGGTTTATGACATTGTGAAGCGATGAACAAGGTTGAATTATTCAATGACCATTTCCAAAACTTCAAGGTTTATGGAATCCCCAAGGCACAATTGATTATTGCCGACCCGCCTTATAACTTGGGCATGAATGCTTATGCAAGCAATCCATCATGGTATGTGGATGGCGACAATACAAAGGGAGAATCCGCCAAAGCCGGAAAGGAATTTTTCGACACTGACAAGGATTTTCGCCCGGCGGAATTTATGCACTTTTGTTCCCAAATGCTTATCAAAGAACCAAAGGAAGCCGGGAAAGCCCCTTGCATGATTGTATTTTGCGAGTTTGAACAACAATTCAAATACATTGAGTTGGGCAAGAAATACGGTTTCAACCATTACATCAACCTTGTATTTCGCAAGAACTTTTCCGCACAAGTGTTGAAAGCCAACATGAAAGTTGTTGGAAATTGCGAATACGGCGTTTTGTTGTACCGCGACAAGTTGCCAAAATTCAATAATGGGGGGGCAATGGTGTTCAATTGCATTGATTGGGTAAGGGATAACAAAACCCCAAAGGTGCATCCAACACAAAAGCCCGTCCCGTTGCTTGAATACCTGATTCGCATTTTCACAGACCCCGGCGATGTGGTGATTGACCCGACCGCCGGAAGTGGGACAACCTTGTATGCGGCAAGAAACCTTGACCGCCGGGCATACGGATTTGAGATAAAGAAAGAATTTTTCAAAGCGGCAAACGAACAAATACTTTCGTTACCCGTTCAACCAAGATTATTTTTATAGACATGAACTACAACGAATTAAAAGACAAAGCACATTCCAACGCAATGAATCATGGCTTTTGGAAAGAAAGACAGAGCAACGAACATTGTTTGATGCTTGTTATCACCGAGGTTGCCGAATTAGTGGAAGCCGACCGAAAAGACAAACATCCCTTTGAATTGAATCTTCATAAAGATGCGTGTAAGAGGTATGCCGACAACTCCGATTGGAATCATATCGGGTTTAACAATTCATTTTCAAAATGTCTGAAAGATACCGTTGAGGATGAATTTGCCGACATTGCCATTCGGCTTTTAGACCTTGCCGGGGCTTTGGGCGTTGATTTCGACAAGATGCAGCCATGCCGATATTTCCGCGCTTATGACAAATTCAGCTTCACGGAAAACGCATTTGCCTTGTGCAAGGGATTGTCCCGTGATGTCATTGGTGTTGAAAAGCGCATTCAATTCGGCTTGCATTATGTAGAGAATTGGACAAAGACTTTGGGAATTGATTTGTCTTGGCATATCAAGCAGAAAATGAGGTACAACGAAAACCGACAAATCTTGCATGGAAAGAAGTATTGAAAAGCAAATGCAATGCACTTGCATAACATTTGAATTGTTCCTCGGTATTGAACCAATCCCGGAATGTGAAAGTTTACTTGATGGGAAAAGGTACAAGAAACCGGGTGATGTGGCAAATGAAATGTTGCGCGAATGCCGACTTTGGCAAAAGAACAATCCGGGTAAAAACGTAATGGATATAATAACACCCAATTGGGCAAAATTCATCAAACAAAATTTATAATTGTATGTTACAATGTGAAGTTATCGGCAATATCGGAAACGATGCCGAAATTAAGGAGTTCAGCGGCAAAAAGTATGTGTCTTTCAATGTCGCACATTCAGAGAAAAGAAAAGATGCCAACGGCACAACGGTTGAATCAACAACATGGGTTTCCGTCTTGTGGTATGGTGATGGCGGCGGGCTTACTCAATACCTCAAACGGGGTTGCAAAGTGTTCGTCCGTGGTCGCTTGTCGGTGAAGTCCTATCAAGACAGGAACGGCAACACGCAAGTTGCGGTCAATGTGAACGCAAATGAAGTGAACTTGTGCGGTCTGAAAGGCGAGCAATCCGGCGCAAGCAACGCCCCGGCGCAACAGGCAGCAGCCCCCACGCAAGAACAAGATGATTTGCCCTTTTGATTCCTGATGCCTTATGAAATACCAAAATGTGATTGGCATTGACCCGGATATTGACAAATCGGGCGTTGCACATCTTATAGTCAAAGATAGGACATTGGAGGTTTCCACCTTGCCATTCGCCCGGCTGATGGATTATTTCGACCATGTTGTTGCAAGGAGCAAGGAAACCGGGCAAAGTGTGATTGTGGTTGTTGAAGCGTCTTGGGTGATGAAAAGCAATTGGCACTTGAAGTTCGGTTCACGCAAGGAGTATGCCGCCGCGACAGGCTATAAGGTTGGGCAAAATCACCAAACGGGCAAGTTGATTTGCGAAATGGCACGTGCAAAGGGGCTTGAAGTGTTGGAACACGCCCCGTTGCGCAAGTGTTGGAAAGGCAAAGACGGCAAGATTACAGCGGATGAAATTCAACAGATAACCGGGTTAATTGGCAGGACAAACCAAGAATCACGGGATGCCGCCTTGCTTGCTTGGTGTTATGCCAACTTGCCTATTAGATTGAAGTGTTTATAACTTTTGTGTATCTTTTCGGTTAAAAGGGTGTGTTATTGTAATACACCCTTTAACTTTGCATTTGCATTACAAATGAATCGCAAAAGATATGAAACCAATTGATTTTCCGCAATCCACAAAGGTATTGCAAAGACTGTCCACAATGACGGAACAAGAATGTCAGTCGTTGCACGTGTGGAACGATGGCAAACAATGCGTTTCTTGTTGGAAGTTGTCTTTCAAGGAACGTATGAATGTGTTATTTCACGGCAAAGTGTGGTTGGGTGTGTTATCCGGCAAGTCGCAACCGCCCGTTTTTCTTTCCGGGGAATGTGTATTTGAGAAAGCCCCGATTAAAGAGCGTTTGAGGGCTTTTTTTATCGAAGCAAAGGAAAGTATCATTGAAGCCTTTGAAAGTGTCAGAGAAGCTGCCAAACAGCCCGACAAACGCAAACATTTCGTTGTTGGTGCATTGATTGCCTTTCTTGTCGGTGTTTTGATTGCCCCGTGGGTAGGTTTTATCGCCGGATGCCTTGCCGCAATCCTCAAAGAATGGTGGGATTCAAAAGGGCATGGCACGGTTGAAGTTATGGATATGTTTTTCACCATTTTTGGTGCGGCATTCGGTGCGCTTTTCGCAATCTTGGTGATTTGGTTGTTTCACGCAATGTTTCCGATGCTATGGCAAAGATGATTGAAACAAGGATTGAAAACCTTGTTCAGGACAACAAGAATTTCAACAAGGGTACACAATTCGGTGAACACCTTATGGATGAATCCTTGCGCAAGTTCGGTCTTGGTCGTTCAATCCTGATTGACAAGAACAACCGTATCATTGCCGGAAACAAGACAGCGGAGAAAGCCGCCGACATTGGCTTTGACAACGTGATAATTGTTGAAACCGATGGCAATTCACTTGTTGCGGTCAAGCGCAAGGACATTGATTTGGATTCGGCAAAGGGGCGTGAACTTGCACTTGCAGACAATGCCACGAGCAAAGCCAACCTTTGTTTCGACACGGACTTAATCATGCAGGAAGCGGAAAAGTTCGATTTCAACCCCGAAGATTGGGGCGTTTCCCTTGAAGAAGAATCCGGGGAAGAAACCGACAATGGCGATGGTGGTAAAAAGGCAATTGATACACGTTTGATTGTTGAATGTGGGGATGTTACCAAATTATCATTGTTATTCAGCGAGTTACAAGACCGTGGCTTTAAGTGCGAGTTGAAAGAATAAGTTATAAACGTAACAAAATCAACCCTAAAAAGGAGATTGAAGAATGGCAAAGTTCAGTAAAAAAACGGTGGACAAGATTGTTGGGCTTGTGAAGTCTGACACATACACCATTGCCGAGGTTTGCCGCCAAGTAGGAATAACACCGAAAACATATCACGCATGGGTCAATGATTACCCCGACTTTGCCGATGCGATTGCGCAAGCAAAGGAAGAACGAATGCAATTGATGGTGATTGAGGCAAAGAAATCCTTGATGAAGAAGATTCAGGGGTACGATGTAACCGAAACCAAGGTTGTAACCGTCCCCGGAAGCCAAAAGGATGAAAGGGGCAACCCCAAGCCGATAATCAAGGAGCAAACCACCACAAAGAAGCATATCCAACCCGATACGGCGGCAATCATATTCACATTGACAAACGGCGACCCGGAACATTGGCGCAACAGGCAGTCCACCGAGGTAACGGGCAAGGATGGCAAGGATTTGTTTGCCAACAAGACAGATGAAGAATTGGACAAGGAAATTGAGGAACTGAAAAGGAAGTTGGAGTGATGCAAAAGAGGGCGGACAAGATAAGGCTATACAAGGCAATGAAAGAACGGCTTACACGTGAAAGTCGTTCCGATTTGTTGCGTTTTACCCTTTCCACGATGCCCACGTTTCGCCCGGCAGACTTTCACCGCCGATATTACCAAGTATTGACCGACTTTGCCCACGGCAACATCCGCAAACTTATGGTCTTTATGCCCCCGCAGCACGGCAAAAGCGAGGGTTCAACACGAAGATTGCCCGCTTTCATTCTTGGGGACAACCCGGAAAAGAAAGTGGCGATTGTGTCTTATAATGCGCCCAAGGCACGAAAGTTCAACCGCGAAATCCAAAGAATCATTGATTCCGAGGAATACCACGACATATTCCCCGAAACATCCTTGAATGCAAGCAATGTTACAACGGTTGCCGGGTCTTGGTTGCGCAATGCTGATGAATGCGAGATTGTCGGGCACCGGGGCGGCTTCAAAACCGTTGGCGTGGGTGGTGCATTGACGGGTGAACCCGTTGATGTGCTGATTATGGATGATATTTACAAGGATGCGAAAACGGCATGGTCGCCGATAGTCCGTGAATCCGTTTCCGATTGGTACGATACGGTTGCAGAAACCCGACTTCACAATGATTCCCAACAATTGATTGTCTTTACACGATGGCACGAAGATGATTTGGCGGGAACATTATTGCGGCAACAAGGCATATATGACAAGGACACAAACCCGAATGGGTGGGTTGTTGTCGTTTACAAGGCTATCAAAGAGGGTGCGCCCACGGACTATGACCCAAGACAAGAGGGTGAACCCCTTTGGGCGGAAAGGCACAATCTTGACAAGCTGCAATCCATCCGCAAGCGCAATCCCCAAGTGTTTGAATCCTTGTACCAACAAGACCCGCAACCAAGCGAGGGACTTATGTACGAAAGCGGCTTTTCGGAGTATATCACACGCCCGGCAACAATGCGATGCAAGCGCAAAGCATACGTGGACACCGCCGACACAGGTACGGACTATCTATGTGCAATTATCTATGATGAAACGGAAATTGCCAACTACATTGTGGATGTGTTATACACACAACGACCAATGGAATATACAGAAGCCGCCCTTGCAAAGATGCTCACCAAACACAATGTTGCCGAATGTATTGTTGAATCAAACAATGGCGGTCGCGGTTTTGCCCGTAATGTTGAAAGGAATTGTCGCATAATGGGCAACAACAAAACAACATTCAAGTGGTTTGCTCAAACCGACAACAAGGATGTCCGCATTTTCAGCAATTCGGCAACCGTTCAGAACCTCACTATCATGCCACAAGGTTGGAAACGCCTATTCCCTGAATTTGCGAATGCAATTTGTGGCTATCTGAAAGCCGGAAAGAACGCCCATGATGATGCGCCGGATGCCTTGACGGGAACAATCGAGCGCAGACCACGGCGCAACAAGTCCGATGTGGCAAGTCTTTTTGGATAAAAGAATGTATCACTATAAAACAAATTCATTATGACGATTGAAGAAATCTTGAAATTAGCAAGGGAAAACAAGGGCAATGATGCCATTCCCGAATTGAAATCCCATCGTTATATCCCGCAGCCGGACACGGAAGCCGCAAACAAGGCTTTGAATCCCAAGTTGCACGATATTAACGACCCTATTTTGCGCCCTGACAAACGAGTGAAAACAACGGATGATGCACAAGGAGAATCCGCGCAAAAGGTGATTGACACAAACGGAGAAAGCACGAATTTCCGCACGGTCAAAGTGGCACGTGTTGCCATTGCCTTGCAAAAGCTGATTATTTCCCGTGCCGTGTCCTTTTGTTTCGGCAATGCCCCGGAATACAACAACACCCCGGAGAATGAGAAACAAGAAATGATTGTTAAGGCATTGAACCGCATTCTTTATGATGTCAAAAGCAAGTCTTTGAACCGTAAAATCGGGCGGTCTATATTCGGTTACAAGGAATGTGCGGAGTATTGGCACACGGTGAAAAAGGAAAAGAAACACACCAAATATGGATTCCCGACCAATCACAAGATGCGTTGCACCTTGTTTTCCCCGGCTTATGGTGATACCTTGTACCCGTTCTTTGATGAAACCGGGGACATGGTGGCGTTTTCCCGTGCTTTCAGCCGCAAGGACAGCAAGGACAATGCCATTGATTACTTTGAAACATTCACGGACAAGGAACATTGGTTGTGGATGAATGGAAACAACGGATATGAGGTTGTACCCGGTTATCCAAAGCCCGTTGCAATCGGCAAAATCCCTATTATTTACGGACAGCAACCCAAGTTTGAAACGGAAGATGTGGATGCCTTGATTGACAGATTGGAAACCTTGCTTTCCAACTTTGCCGACACCAACGATTATCACGCAAGCCCGAAAATCTTTGTTACCGGGCAAATCAATGGTTGGGCAAAGAAAGGTGATTCCGGCGCAGTCATTGAGGGCGAGGATGGCGCAACAATGCAATATGTGTCATGGCAGCAAGCCCCGGAAGCGGTCAAGTTGGAGATTGAAACCCTTTTGAAACTGATTTACACAATCACGCAGACACCCGACATTTCCTTTGATGCGGTCAAAGGGCTTGGGGCTATTTCCGGGGTTGCCTTGAAGTTGCTTTTCATGGATGCCCATCTGAAAGTTCAAGACAAGTGCGAAATCTTTGATGATTACTTGCAACGCCGTGTGAACGTGATTCTTGCCTATATCGGGCAGATGAACACCACACTTGAAGAAGAATGCGACCAAGTGGAGATTGAGCCGGAAATCGTGCCGTACATGATTACAAGTGATTTGGATGATTTGAACTATTGGCTAACCGCCAACGGCAACAAACCCGTGATTTCACAAGAAGAATCGGTTGAACGTGTCGGATTGTCCAAAGACCCGACCAAGACAATTGAGAAATTAAAATCGGAGCAATCCGCCGAAAATTCATTTATGATTGGTGAACCTCAAATTGATGTCGATGCGTAAGATTTTATTTGCAATAGTCATGGCGTTGTTCCTTGCAGGATGCGAGGAAAGCCCGGTAAATGGGTATGTTGTCGGGAAAAGATTTATTCCGGCACATACTTCAATGCACTTCAATGTCGCATTAAAACAATATACAACAACCCACCATTCCGATGAATGGGTTGTGTGGGTTGCTGATTCTTGCCATATCCACCGCGTACACGTTGATAAAAGCACGTTTGACCGCTTGAAGCGTGGTGAGTATGTAACATCAAAAGGAACGTACTATGGCAAAAACGAAAAGAATTGAAAAAGAAACGGCAAAATACCATTGTCGTGATTGTGCGCATTCATACGATTGGCACGAAATAGGGGCAAACGGCAAGCCATTCTTGTGCCGTTGCCCTTATTACACCGATGGCGTGTATTGCCGTTTCTTGTCTGACCCTCAATGTGAACACTTCAAAATTCATCTATAATGGCAAAGCGACAAAAGACAACCCGGTTTTCAATACAGGCTTTCGACAATGCCCATTACAGGACAACGGAACAATATGCACGTGCCGTTGATAGATTGTTTGATGTTGCGACAAAGGAGATAACCCAAGCCGCTACAAGGGGCAAGATTGACCCCGAAAAGCCCTTTTCCTTTGATGATTACCCCAAAATCAAAGGAGTAATGCAAGAAGTTACCGTGCAACTTGCCGACCGTCTGACAACAACAATTGAAACCGGGTCAAAGAAACAATGGTTGTTCGCTTGCAAAAAGAATGATGGTTTCATTGCATCCATATTCAACACAACAAAGTTGAGCAAGGCGCGGTTGAACAAGATGCAAGACCGCAACTTGGATGCTTTGCAAGCCTTTCAGGGACGCAAGGTTGAGGGATTGAACCTTTCGGAACGTGTTTGGAAGTACGTTGGGCAATACCGGGAACAAATGGAAACCGCCCTTGATGCAGGATTGGGCGAGGGACGAAGCGCACAACAATTGGCAAGGGATGTCAAGCAGAACTTGAAAGACCCGAACCGATTGTTCCGCCGTGTCCGTGATAAGCGCGGCAACCTTGTGTTGTCAAAGGCTGCAAGGGCATTCCATCCCGGACGGGGCGTTTATCGGTCAAGTGTGAAGAATGCCCAAAGGCTTACCCGGTCAGAAATAAATATGGCTTATCGTGAAAGTGATTGGCAAAGGTGGCAATCGCTTGATTTTGTCGTGGGCTATGAGATTGTAAGAAGTAACCATGAACCATTGTGCGATTGTGATATTTGCGCCCGTCTTGTCGGCAGATACCCCAAGACATTCAAGTTTATTGGTTGGCATCCTCAATGTATGTGTTACGCTATCCCTATCTTGATGGATGAAGAAACCTTTGATGATAACGAGTTGGGCGACCTCAAAGCGGCTTTGCGTGGCACAACCTACAAGCACAGGCAAGCGGCAAACACCGTCCCCGATGTGCCGGATGGTTTCAAAGAGTGGGTCAAAGACCATATCGAAGCGCAAAAGGGTTGGAGTTCCACCCCGTATTTCATTCGCGATAACTTCAAGAATGGTGATTTGTCCAAGGGATTGAAGATTGCATTGCCAACCGTTCAACAAGTGGATGTGTTGGCGGCATATCGAAGTCAGATTGCAGAAGCAAGGGCAAATGCAACCAAGTGGGGTTTATCGGTTCAACTCAATATGCTTGAAATGCGTGTTGCCAACAAAGATGTTGCCGGGCTTCAATCAACCCTTGCCACAATCCAAAGCAAGACCGCCCAAATGGAAAAGATGGATGCGGATATTCGCGCCAAGTGTTCGGATTGGGGCTTGAATACTTATGTCCTTGATTCTGCAATGAACACCCATGATTCCAAGCAGATATTGCAAGCAATGTCAGATTTGGAAGATAGAGTGAAAGCAGCCGAAAAGGATTATAAGGGTTATATAAGCCAAGCCGGGCAAGCAATCAAGGATGCGAACGAAGCCAAGATTGATGCAATGGATGTAACAAATGACCTTGCCGCCGTATTGGGCGACAAGCGCGAATGGATTTTGGCAAAGGCGAATATCAAAAAACGGCTGAATGATTTATTGGATAAGATAAGTGCGACAAAGCCCCAATCAAGCACTTCAAGGCAAATGCTGGATGAATTGAAAGCAAAATCAACCTATTTGAACGGAGAAGATTATACCTTTGCAAAAGATTTCTTTGATTTGATTGACCCCAACAAGCCAATCCGCCTTGAAATTTTGGATTCTGACACAGGTTCTTATTCGTCATTCTTTGGCGATTTAGTACACATTGCGGGCAAAAAACGCGGTAAGTCAAGCCCTTGGGAATGCAAGTCAGTTATCTATCACGAGTATGGACATTGCATTGATGCACAACGTGGTTTGTGGCAGGATGCAAAATTGATTGCGATGCGCAATGCACAAATTAAGATGCTGAAAAAGAAAGGTGAATACACACTTTATGAACGCAAATGGAATCACGAAAGTGGCGGTTGGTATTATGAGAGAACCAAACAGACAATGACAAAGGTTGAATACATTGATAAAAAACTTGTTGCATTGACTGAAAAAATTGCATGGATGGGCGATGATGTGTTTATTAAGCGCGGAATCACGAAAGCCGATGTTATTGAACAAATTGGAAGCACCCGCGACACGATAAAATCACTTGTCGTTAAGTACGGAAGTGGACATTCAACATCATATTTTAGGAAAACAAGAATGAAAGAAACGGAATATCTTGCCCATGCCTTTGAAAATGCTTTCTTGGGCAACCGGGTGTTCCAAAAGTATTTGCCGGACATTTACGCGGAAATGGTGGCGTATATAAGGGCATTGAAGCCGATAAAGTAACAATAAAAGATAATAAAATGAAAATTGACATTAAGAAATTAAAGGGTATTGATTTGTATTATTACCTAACAAGTGATGAATATCCCGACAAGGATTTTTCGGAAAATGTTTCTTTGCTGATATATGCAAAGCGCAACAAGGATGAAGCCTTGAAATTGCTTGAAGATGTGGTGGAGCAAGGCAAACATTTTGTTGCGGTATATCCGGGGAATGGTGATGCCATTCCAAAGGGCGCGGAATTGGTCGGCGACATTCCCGATGGTGCATTGTATGTTTTATAAAGAAAAAGGGTTGCTTGTGTCGGCAACCCTTTTTATTTTATACCCCAGTTCGGGATAAAATAACGATTGGTTGAATGTGAAGACATAGGGCGCAAGTCTTCTTCCCATGCCATCAGACACGGGCTATATCAAAAGAATCGAAATTGGTAGTTTTATCTTTAGAACAAAGAAAGCTGCTTTGTATCTTCGATGCAGTATCCCAGCAATGCCTTTGGCTTGTTATCAAAGAAACAATATGCTCCCAAGGCAGAAATAAGGTTCATGATAAAGTTGCTTACAGATCTGTGGCGTGAGTGTACAATCTGTGCCGTATTCTTCAGCATGTCGTTAATGGTTTCGATAATGTATCTCTTGCGCAGCATCATTCTGTCATAGAACGGCATCAGCTTGTTTTTCATGTTTACGCGCAACCCTGTTACCAGCTGTATTCCATCCTCAAAAAGGAAGTCAAACAGCTTCTGCGAAATATAGCCTTTATCAGCGAACAGCTTGCCATACAGACGTTTAGCAAGAATCTTAAACACATTAGGATCCTTGTCGCTGACATTCGCACCAGTAAGTACAAATGCTATTATCTCGCCTCTGTCATTGCACGCAAGGTGGAGTTTGAATCCATGGCACCAGCCCATTGTTCCCTTTCCGTCAGTGGCAATTCCCTTGAACACCTTGTTGGCATATCTCCTGAGATTGTGACATACGGGGATCATCGTGGAATCGACGAATGTTATGCCGGTACATCTTCCGAAAGCTCCCAGATTAAGGAAAAACATTAGCTGGAAGAATACGCGGCTTTCCAACTCCACGAAGCGGTTATACGACACAGCTTTCGGGAAATATGACTTCATCGTACCCTTTATGAAGAATAGGTAGTAGTGCTTGAAATTACGGAATGTACCAAAATGAAAATACAGCAAAATGGTCATTATTTCACTGTCGGACAACGACGCTTGGCGACGTCTACGCTTGACTCCGCTGTTGTCTTCAAGTAGATTTCCTGCATTTTCTGCATCAAAATGTTTGCAAAACTCGTCTATTATACAAAATAATTCTGTAACTTTGTAATCGGTAGTCATATATAAATATATTTGTAACTATTTGGATGTCAACTATAAAGGTACAAAATATTTATGAGACTACCAACTTTTTTACAGACTATTTCTTATCCCGAACTGGGGTAGTCTTTTTGCTTGTGATATAAAAGCATAAGTCGTTGATATGCGTGTATTGCCGGGTATCGTTTCGCAACATTCTTTTCATACATTGCTATTGCGCCGGGAATATCGCCATTCTTTTCAAGTTCTTTCCCGTCCATGTTTTGCGATGCAGTAATTGCCAACAAATTTTCTTGTGCGTTTTGTTATTCAACTTTTTCACAAGCATAATCCCGTTGCACCTTTGGAACAACAACGCAATTATACCCTTTCAAAGAAGTAGTATTTATCTTATCCCAAACATCTTCACCCAAGTAAATGCCATGCTTTGCCGTAATTTCATCACATCTGAGTATGATTTCATCTTCATTTGGGACATTCTCACACGAATTTGGGTTCTCCTTATTCTTTGAAAATTTCTCAAGTAACGAAGTTGTTACCTGAATGTTTGAAGATACTTTTGTTGTCCCAACAGTCATTGAAATGGGAATATCAATAACATCATTGTTGCTTTGCTCTTCAATGTTCTTGTGCTTCTTCTTGAAAAAATCAAATAACCCCATATTGTTGCGAATTAAATGTTTAACATTTTGCAAAGGTACGAAAATATCTTGTTTTCTTGGTGGGGAGAGTCGGAAAACTTGTTTTCCCCCTATCTTTATATTATGAACGTAGTGAATAATATATTATTTTCTTTTATTTAATAGCAAAGCAAACCATTAGTCTTGCATTGCATTTGCATAGCAATTGCACAAATAATCTGATAATCAATAATTTCAAAGAGCGCATTTTTGTTCGTCTTGTCCATTTTGCTCACTTCAAAAGTGCTTTTTTTGAGTGCTTTAAGTGGTGTGATTGTGGTGCTTTTGGTGCAAAGAATGTGGTTTGCATAATTTTTGCAGTAGTTTTGTAATGCAAATGCACTGCAATTGCATTAAGGCGGTGTCCGATTCGTTTTCTTTCGATGGATAACACCCTTGCGGATGATACACTTTTTGTTCTGATACGGCTTTTCTTCTGTAATGCCATATGCCCATAACCGGGCTTTTGACACCCCCAAATCTTGCGGGGTGAATTGGTCAAAGATGGCGGATATTGAACCGAAATATCGGTGCAATGCGCCCTCCAAACATACGTGATATATTGTATTTCCATTCATTGCTTTATGTTAAAGTCAAACCATTCACGCGGTGATTTTACCGCCGCTTTCTTCACCTTTCGATAAAAGGCTTTGTTCAACTTGCGCAGCCTTGCCAATGCTTCATGTGGCTGCCAACGGAAGTTCGGCATAACTTCATTATTTGCCATGTAGATACCGCCTTGTTTCGGCTCATAATGCCCAAAGGCGACCAAATGCCCATCCTTGACAAAAACAACATCCGAAATGGCTTTGTTTTCCTTGTTGTGCAAGGTTAAACGCTTGCATCCCATGTAATAGTCCACAATCTTGCGGTGTTGCTTCATTGCTTCTTTGACCTTTTCTTGTTGATTGCGCCGGAACTCACGCAAGTTCTTTGCAACGGTATTGCGGTATTCCGCAACATTGATTGGGTCTTTCCCGGTTGCCATATCGTAAGGCAATAGCCCATCTGCAAACATCTTGACCGCACGGGCAAAGTTTTCTTTGTCCACAACCTTTGTTTCAAGTTCTGTCAGGAACTCAACCGACAACCCATATTGGGTTGCAAGTGCTTCAATACTTGTTTTTTTCATACAAAAGTAATTTTTTATTATAGTGATACGCATTTGTTTATAACAATTCCCATGTTGTTTTATATGCACACCGTTCAACCTCATTATGGTGTTCAGCTTTGCCCACTCCAATAAGTTGTGAAATAATATCACCGGGGATGAATACGCCCCATCCCTTGTCCTTTTCAGGAAAAACACGGATTGAAGTACCATCCTTTTTCAGATAGCCTATTTTGAAATAATTGCATGAACCATTCCAACCATCATAATATGATATTGTTTTGCCGATAAAAGCTTTCTTGATTTCTTTGACTAACATTGTGGAAGTATTTGTGGGGCGGTTGCCCGCCCCCTTAGTTATTATTTACAAAGTTGATTCAAGTAAAAATCACGGAACTTGGTAAATTGTTCCCCAGATGGTTCACCTTGATTGATGACACGGCAAAGGGTTGTTGCGATTGTTGTTTTGAGTGCTTCAAATTCCTTTTTTGTCCATTCCTCACGCTCTTTGCGTGTTTGGTATTCCGGGAAAAGGACTTTGAATTGTTCATCCGTGCAAAACATTCCCGACATAACCTTTTCAAGTTGTTCTTGTTCGCCGACAATCTCAATAACCTTTTCAGTTTCAAGATTCACTTTGAACGCCTTGCGGATGAAGTTCAAGTGAAGTTCGGCATACTCGTTTTTGTAAATTCTCAAAGAATAATCCATTGTTGCGAAAGTTTTATTTGTTATTACTCTTGTGTTTTATAGTAACACACTGCAAAGGTAATAGTTTTATTTAATATAACAAACTTTTTGGCGAAAAAATGCGTTTGCAATGCAAAAAATGTGGATAAGTAAAGCATAAGTATGGGGATTTTCTTGTGTGTTTTATAGTAAAACACTATAATTTTGCCAAAGATTTGATTTGTAACACATTAAACCATTTGAAGATGAAAGAAAAAATTTTGGCATTACTGATTGCAAAGTTTTCAGGCGTGCGAAAAGATGTCCTTAACCACATGGCACGCGCTTTTGCGTTACAGGTGGCAACGGAGGACGAAGCGAAAACCCTTGTCGATAAAATCACCGATGCGCAAGTGAATGAGTTTGTCAAGGAGGTTCGCGCGGATGTGGACAAAGAGGTGTCCGAGAGCAACAAGACCTTTGAAGCGAACTTGAAAAAGAAGTTCAATTTCGTTGCCAAACAAACCGAACCCGGCGGCAAGGGCGGCAATGGTGAACCTGATCCCAACGACATTTCCGCAGTTGTCAAAGCAGCGGTTGCCGAAGCGGTTAAGCCTTTCCAAGAAAAGTTGTCGGCTTATGATGCGGACAACATCGCAAAAGCAAGGCTTCAAGCATTGAACGAGAAGTTGAACGGATGCAAGGATGAGAATTTCAAGGCGCAAACCCTGAAAGACTTTCAGCGCATGACTTTCAAGGACGATGCAGATTTCAATGAATACTTGACGGCAAAGGCGGCGGACATTGAAACCGCAAATCAAAACGTGGCAGACAACAAGTTGGACAATGCCGGGGGAAACCCGCTTTTCTCACAGAAAGAAGAAAGCGGTATTTCCAAGGGCGTTGCCGAATACGTGGAAAGCCAAAAGCCCGGAAACGACAACTTCACGGGCAAGGAAATTTAACTTTTAATTTTTCAAACGTATGTCATTAACGATTAAACGTAAAAAAGACAACCGCGTTGTGAAGTGTATTCTTCACCGCGTTGCCGACATTCCCGGTGGCGTTACGGTTTCCGTTGCCAATTTGGGCGGTTCGGCATTGTTTGAGGGTACACCCCTTGCCGTTGGCGATAATGGCTTGTATGTCGTATGTAAGACCGCGCAGATTGTAACGGCTGCAACTGCAACCGCGACAACCTATGAAGTTGCCAAGGGACACCACTTCAAGGTGGGCGACCGTTTCGCAACCGATGCTTGCAATGGTCAGCTTATCACGGCGATTGACAAGACCGACCCGGCAAAAGATGTTATCACCGTTGGCACAACGCTTGGCGCGGCTATCACCGCCGGAACGTGCGCATTTGAATCCAAGGGCGCGGACAAGACATTGAAGAATACCCCGGTTGCCATTGCGGGGTCAAATTGGGATGTCGAGCCGTCCGAAAACTTGTTTGTCGATGCGTGGGTTATCGGTGTTGTACGCAAAGCCAATGCCCCGGCAGTAAGCAATGCCATCCTTACGGCATTGAAAAACATCGCTTATGTTTAACCCTTAAAAGTAAACCAATATGCAGAAAACATTGATGGTTGGGTTGAATGAAAAGGACATGGAAGCCGTAATTCGTACTTACGACCTCAAAGACTATTATTATCCAACCCTTTTCCCACTCAAAGAAACCAATTTCTTGACGTGGAAGATGCTTGAAGCGCAGTCCGGCTTGAAGATTGCCGCCGACCTTGTTGCAAGGGGTGCGACTATTCCGAGAAAGACCCGTGAAGCGATTTCAAGAATCCAAGGTGATATTCCCAAAATCACCATTTCGCGTGAAAAGAACGAAGATGAATTGACCGAATACGACGTTATGGTTGCCATGTCGAGCAATAACCCCGACTTGAAAGCCCTTGTCGAATTTTGGGCGGAAGATACCAAGTTTTGTTGGGATGGCGTTGCAGCCCGTGCCGAATGGATTGCATTGCGCCAAATTTCGCTTGGAAAGGTCAAGTTCACCAATTCCAACAACGCGGCGGTCGTAACGGAATACGATGTTGATTACATGATTCCGGCAGAGCAGAAAATCGGTGTCGCAACGGCATACGATTCCGGCACTTCTGCAAAGCCTTTGACCAAGGACATTCCCGCCGCCCTGAAATTGGGTAGAAAGTTGTATGGCGCAAAGTACAAGTTCGCCTTTATGAATGTTGATACCTTTGAAAAACTCGCTTCACAAGAGGAAGTTTGGAAGAAGTGCTCTTCATTCATTCAGAATGCAACAGGCACACAGGACGCGCCCGACCTTGCGACCGTGAATGCATATCTTGCCAAGAAGAATGAGTTGTACCGTGGCTTGCAGATTATCGTGATTGACCAAGACATTACGATTGAACTTGCCGATGGTTCGCGTATCACCTCAAACCCGTTTGAGGATGATGTGATTCTTTTCTCCGAAAGCAAGGTACTTGGCAAGACCTATTGGAAAAGGCCTATTGACGCAAAGAAGATGGCTGGCAGCGTAGCCGAAAAGGTTATGCACGGACATACCCTTGTCAAGAAGTATTCCAATGAATCGCCCTTTCAGGAAGTAACCGAGGGAATCGCAAACCTTTTCCCCGCTTGGAATCTTGCCGGGCGGTCAGTGCTGATGCAGACCAACGCAACATCTTGGAATAAGAACTAAACGACCAATGGGGCGTGAAATATCGCCCCAAAGGTCTTTTGCAAGAAGTAGGACGATATGACAAACAAAGAATATATAACCAAATCATTGAACGGACTTAACATTTTGGATGATGATATTGATATTATCATGTTGAAAGGTTCGGTTGATGCAGACGCGCCCGCCGATGCGAATGCTTGCGATATGGCAGTTTATCACAGAATGTCGGCGGTGATTAAGGGCATGACACAAAACGTGTCCGAGGGCGGATATTCTATTTCATGGAATATGGAAGCCGTAAAATTGTTTTATGCGGCATTGTGCAATGATTTGGGAGTTGAAAACGTGCTTGTCAATCGCCCCAAAGTCCGCGACCGTTCAAATTTTTGGTGATTATGGCATTTGTGAAGCAATATCCACATTTCCTTTTCATTGAGGAATCAACCGAAAGCATCCAAGATGCCGATGGCAATTGGACGGAATGCACGGTGTCGCGCAAGTTTATATCCATGTGCCGTGAAGAATCTGACGGCAGAGGGACGGAATTTCAAGTTGCCGGGGGTGAATACCACAAGGCAACATCCGTTATCCAATGCCCGAAGAATTGCCCAAAGGTGAGCAAAGGCGCAAAGATATTGGTTGCAAACGACCCCGAATGTGCGGATGTCCGCATTGAGGGTATATGCTTGAACTTTGACCCGGCACAACTTCATTCAAGATTATGGGTATAAAGGCGAATTTCACAAAAGATGATGTCAAGGCGCGTTTCGATGCGTTCCTTGATGAAATCCAAAGGAAGCAGATTGCGAGGTTGCAAAGGCTTGGCGAAATGTGCTTGATTGAAGCCCGGACAAACAAGGGCTACATGATGCAGACAGGCGCATTGCTTTCATCAACGGGTTATTCCGTCTTTGTTGATGGTGTCGCCGTGCATACCCAATTTGATGCCGCAAGCGGTGCGCAAAGTGAAGCAGCCGCAAAGGGTGTCAAGGCAGGACAAACCATTGCCGACCAAATAGGCAAGGAAACAAAGGGCGTTGCCCTTGTCGTGGTTGCCGGAATGAATTATGCCGCCTATGTCGAAGCGAAAGGAAGAAACGTGCTAACAAGCGCGGAACATCTTGCAGAACGGGAATTGCCCCGGATGTTGGAAAAGTTGATAAGTGACATTAAACGTGCAGCAGAATGAAAACCCCATTTGATACCGATGCAATCTTGTTTGGTTTGCTTGATGGCAAAACATCAATCAAGGGTGGTTGTTATGTCGGGGATGATAGACCCGAAGATTCAACCGATGAAGATATTGTTGTGAACACTATTGATTTGCCGCAAGACAGTTTGCCGCAAATAGGCACTTCAAACATCAACATCTATACCAACGACACAAGCAAGAAAATCAAAGGCAAGATGCAGGTTTCAGCCAACCGCACGAGGTTAAAAGCCTTGGCAAATGAAGCCACGGCAATAGTGAGAAACGCGAACATCAAAGGGTTGAAAGCCATTGTCGGAAACATGGTCATTATGAACGAACCGACGACGAAACAGCACTTTGCGAACATTCGCATTGATTGGAACATTCAAATTGATTAAATTATGGCTAATACAAGAACATCTTTAATCACCCTTGGACTTTCGGAAATCCAAGTTGGTGCAGCGTCCAAAGCTGGAACTATGCCGACCGCGTTAAACAAAATCGGCAAGACCTACAAGGACACGTGTAAGATTGCCCAAGATTCCGCCGATGTAACGGAGCATTACGAAGAGGGTATGGCAGCCCCCGAAGTGCGCAAGAAGTCGCGCAAGATTCCCCGTTTGACATTCTCCATCATGGATGCCAATGTGCAAGACTTGGTGGATTATGTCGGTGGCGAGAATATCGGAACGGAAACCGAACCTAAATGGGGCTATGACGGCAACGAAGTTGTTGCGAACAAGGCAATCTATGTCAAGACCGAACAGGGCTTGGACTTCGAGATTCCTAACGGCGACATTGAAGCGGTTATCAACGCGGATATGTCCGCAAAGGGTATTTTCCTTGTAGATTTCACCGTTACCCCAATGGCAGTAGATGCCGGAAAAGCGTTGCGCGGTATTCCTAAGAAAACCAACGCTTAATCGGGGCAAGTCAGAAACCCGAAGCCCCGGAAACAATCATTCCGGGGCTTTATTTTATTAAGAGGATATGAACGAAGAAAAGAAATTTGAACAGGAACGCAAGGAATTAAACACCTTGATAAACAAAGGTGTGCCGTGTAAAGTGAAATGGCGTAAATGAGAGAGGAAATTTATAAGTAAGTGCAAATAAAAGCCTTTATTTATAAGGTATTACAGAGAGGTGATTTTGATTTGCTTTTGGTGGGGTATCGGTTATTTTTTGTTATTTCTGTTATTTATGTTACTTTTTTGTTAGTCGTTTTGAGCTATTTTTTGTACCTTTGCACACGAAATAAAGCATTGGCAGAGAATGGCAAGAACAAAAAAATCAGAATCGGTGCCTGTCCGCATCCGCTTCAAGCAGCTCAAGGACGGCAACCAGTCCATATATTTGGATATCTATACCGACCGCAAACGCAGGTATGAGTTTCTTAAACTCTTCCTTGTCCCTGAAATATCGCAGGAGGCAAAGGAGAGGAATGCCAACACGCTCAAGGCTGCCAATGCCATCAAGGCACAGCGTATTCTTGACATCACCAACAAGAAGCCGGCGACAATCCTTTCGGACAAAGCCCGGACACCGCTGATAGAATGGCTCGATGAATACGCTGAAGCCGGGGAGAAAAAAGGACGCAGAGCACTTGTCGATCATGTACACGCAGTATCAGTGTGTCTGAAGGCTTATAATCCGCGGATAAGATTGTATGAGGTCGATAAGGATTTTCTTCAGGGATTTGTAGAATATCTCAGCACCCGGATGACGAGATTGACAAAAAAGCCGCTGGCAAAGGAAACCATATCCGGTTACTGCGGATATATACGGGCGGCCCTCAACTATGCCGTGGATCTGGAAATTCTTGGCGACAATCCTTTATTGTCATTCGACTGGGCTTCCATACAGGGGGAACGCAAAAGACGCGAGTATCTGACCATTGAAGAGGTGCAGACGCTTATCGACACTCCGTGTAGGAGTCCAAGGGTGAAGACGGCGTTTCTTTTTTCTTGTTTTTGCGGGCTACGGTACAGTGATGTCAAAGGACTGCGTTGGAAAGACGTAATCGAGGAAAACGGCAAGACTCATTTGGAACTGCGTCAGCAAAAGACAGGGAAGGTAATCTACCTGCCTTTGAGCCTGCAGGCACAGAAGTTCATGCCGGGAGAGAAAGGTGATCCTGACGATGCCGTCTTTGATGTCCCCACGTTGAGCGATTGCGACCATGTGCTAAAAACGTGGACTTCCAAGGCCGGCATTACCAAACGGGTGTCCTATCACGTGAGTAGGCACGCCTTTGCGACGATGACGCTGACAATGGGCGCAGACCTCTATACCACCAGCCAGTTGCTCGGACACTCGGATGTGGAAACGACCCAGGTGTACGCAAAAATCGTGGACAAAAAGAAGGTGGATGCAGTTTATTTGATTGACAGACTATTTGATTAAGAGATATGGGCAGACAGAAGAAACAGGTGGTGATGAAGGAACCGATAAGGCTCCGGGAGCAAGTGCTGAAAAACGGCAACCGTTCGCTATATCTGGATATATACCATAACGGCAAGCGGACTTACAAGTTCCTGAAGTTGTACCTTGTGCCGGAGACCGACACGCCGTCAAGAATAATGAATGCCAATACGCTGGCACAGGCGAACGCCATCAAGGAGGAAATGATACTTGACCTTACCAACCGTATCGCGGGCATAAAGGACAAATCACACAAGGCCCGGATGCCGTTCTGCGCATGGATGGGCATCTATGCCGAGAATGCGAAGAAAAGCTGTGCGGAATCATCAAAAGCGTGGATAGACAGGACGGTCAAGGAGGTCACGGATTATGATTCAGAGACTACACTTTCCGATGTGGACAAAGAATACCTTACGAGGTTTATGGAATACCTTGTCAGCCGTTCCGCACATAATACAGATCGGAAAAAAATGACAAAAAGCACCGTATTCCTGTATTTATGCTATGTCAGAGCCGCTCTTAACTATGCGGTGCGTGAAAGCGTGATACCCAAAAGCCCGTTCAAGGGAATAACCAGAGCCTCGCTGTCCATCAAGGAGCACAAGCGCGAGTATCTGACCGTAGAGGAAATAAAACGGCTTATCGCCACTCCCTGCTACCGTGAGGACATCAAGGGTGCGTTCCTGTTCTCCTGTTTCAGCGGGCTGCGCATCTATGACATCATGAATCTCCGTTGGAAAGACATTGTGAGAACCGCTACCCACTGGCAGGTTGAGATAATCCAGTATAAAACCGGTGTCGAGCTGTTCCTGCCGCTGAACATGAACGCCCGGAAATGGCTGCCGGAAAAGCCGGAGGACGCCACGGCGGAGGACAAGGTGTTTCCCCGGCTGACAAGAAACTACGGGCAGAGCCTCGGAACATGGATGGAGAATGCCGGAATCACGAAAGACATCACTTTTCACGCGGCGAGGCACAGCTTCGCAACGCTCTGTCTTACAGCAGGTATAGACATTTACACTACCAGTCAGCTGCTCGGGCATACCACCATCCGGCACACCCAGCGTTACGCCCGGATTATCAATACGAAGAAAGACGAAGCCGTCTCGTTGTTTGACGGTGTGTTTGAATAATAAATTAAGTCAGTCAGTCAGAGGGTGTATATATTTAGAGTGACTAACCAAAATTTCGCAGGCGGGCTATCAAGGTCAGTCAGTCAAGGTGTGTATATATTTATACCGACCAACCTGTTCATCCTCCTGTTGCCGCTCCTCCTGTCAGGACATGGCGCTGCCTGTATGTCGCTCTGTCATGCTTCACCTAACTTCCATAGATTCGATTTTTCCATGGATAAAATGAGACGGTTCTTTTATACAAGAACCGATTTTGTTATATCCTTAAAACATAAATTACTCATTAACAACATCCGAAGTATGGAAGTAAATCCATTCATCCGAAAACTTATTCCTTTTTTTTACAGGGAAGTTTTCTACCCGGCCCGTAAATGGTGATGCAGGACTGGACCACCTGCGCCAACTGTTGCTGGAAGCGCACAGAGAGTATCAGGACTATGTAGCCACAGGCGTAATGACGCTGCGGGTGTTCGCCTTGCAGTTCCTCGACGGTCATCATTATGCCGAAGATGACAACGCTGCAGACAAGAACATCCATCGCAAGGCGTTGGGCGCAATCGGCATCCTCCTGTTGGAGCGGACAGACCTTGTCAAACAAATCTTTACCCGGCCCTCACTGGAAACCCCGGACATGGATAAGGTGATATTCCTTGTCTATACGGAACGTCGTGATGACGGAAAGCAAAATCCGGGAACATCCGGAACCGCCCCTGCGAACCGGGTGAAGGAACAAAGACTCTCGTGTGCAATCCGAGCCGAGGATATGCCACTGCTTGCTGACTGCGCCAATGACGCCGGCTTCTTCCAGAAGAAAATTACAGTCCAGGAAATGAACGGCCTGATGCACGGTACACTCACCACTCCGTTGGTGGCAGTAAATCTTATGGGCATCGCCTATTTCTTTGACTGTCTGAGTGCCATGAACCTTGTCAGCCGCTGCTGGCAGACTGTCCTTGAGCGTAGCGGCTCCATCCTGCTGCAAGGGAAGAACAAGCCGCAGGCACGTTCCAATTTCTCGTCCGCGCTCAACCGTGCAAGGAGCAACGGTGTCTTCAGCTACAAGGAAGACATAGACATTCTGATGAAGCATATACGCGAGAAATATGTCCGATAGACAGCCAAAATCCTGAGTGACAGTGCTATTTTGAGTGATACTTTGCAAGTGTCACTCAAAATATTGCTTTCAATGCCCTGTCTCATTGTTACTTTGCAGTCGAAAGCTTTCAAGACACGGGGCGACGGCTCTGAAAGTTGAATCAAAAAAACAGAGTAACAATGAATGAACAACAGATTATCACAGATACCCAATGGGGAGAACGGTGTTCCGTCAAGCTCGACAAGTTGCTGTCGCGCGTTGACCAGCTCATCGGCATGCTTTTTCATCTGAAAGGCACATTCACGGTCGAGGATGCAGCCCTGTATCTCGGCATTACCACAAGCCACCTGTACAAGCTGGTGCGCAAGTATGACATCCCTCACAGCCGTCCTACCAACGGGCGTATCTTCTTCAATAAGGAGGAACTTGACAAATGGATAAGGTTACGTATGGTCATCGAGCCGGAAACAGGTATGCCCAATGGGTCGGAGCAACCGCATGAGTGCTATTATTAACAAAAAGGACAGATTATGACATCAGAATTTATAGCCACCCTCCAGCGGGTGGAGAACGTGAGCCACCTGCTCTCCAAAATGGGAGAAAGCACGGTTGACGAGGCTGTGCAGCGCATCGAGTCCATCTGTGCCTTCATGGAGCGATACGGCGACCTCGGCGAGATATTCGAGCATTTCAAGGAACTGGAGTCGAAACTCTTCATGTGCCGTGAGATGCTGACCGTCGAAGAGGCGGCGGAATACATAGGGGTATCGAAAAGCCAGATATACCTTATGACTTCCAACCGGGAGATTACCCATTTCAAGCCCCGCGGGAAGTTCATATACATAGAACGTAAGGAACTTGATGACGTGCTGCGCCGCAATGTCATCTACTCCAAGCATGAGATGAGCCGCAGGGCGGCGGCCGAGACCATGATGGAGCCTCCCAAGGGAAACCGTAAGATAAGGAAAGGAGCGGAGAAATGAAGATAGAGGAAATCCCGTTCGACAGGATATTTCCGGCACCGCAGGAGCTTACGCCGCAGGAAAAGGCCAACCGGGAGAAATTCAAGAAGTTCCTCGAGTATGTCAAAATCCGTGCCACCGACCGCTATGTGTTTCCGCCGGAGATACTGACGGTCGATGAGATCACGGTGGCGACAGTGGGTAATTTCAGCGCGTCCGTAGGCAAGCCGAAATCGAGAAAGACATTCAATGTAAGTGCGATAGTGGCCGCTTTACTGTCAGGGAAAGAGGTGCTGCATTATCGCGCCAAGCTGCCCGACGGCAAGACCAAGGTGCTGTATATAGACACCGAGCAGAGCCGCGTGCATTGTTTCAAGGTTCTTCACCGCATACTGAAGATGGCGGGGCTGCCGTCCGACTGCGAGGCGTCATCGCTGGATTTCCTTATGCTCAGGGAGTTCACGCCGCAGCAACGCCGAAATATCATCGACTCCGCACTGGAGGTTGACGACAAAATCGGCTTCGTTGTCATCGACGGCATCCGCGACCTTATCAACGACATCAATTCTCCCGGAGAATCCGTAGAGATAATCAACGACCTCATGCGGTGGACCAATATGTACAACATACACATCCATACTGTGCTGCACCTGAACAAGAGCGATGACAACACGAGAGGCCACATCGGAACGGAACTGAACAACAAGGCGGAGACCGTGATGAAAATCATCAAAAGCGAGCTGAATCCCGAAGTGAGCGAGGTCCGCCCGATGATAACCAGGGAAAAGGAATTCTCGAACTTTGCCTTCCGCATCAACGAGGACGGCGTGCCGGAGGATATTCCCGGTTTCAGCAGCGATGAGGAGGAACGGGTGACATTCGAGAATATCACCGTGCCGCAGCACAAGGAGATTCTTGACAAAGTGTTTGCCGGTGGAACGGTCAAGGGCTACAACACGCTTGTCGCCAGACTGCGTGAACAGTATGCGGAAACCGGCTACAAGCGCGGGCGCACCTCGTTCGTGATGTGGCTCAAGCATCTTATGGCGAAGGGCATCGTCGTCAAGGACGGCAGGGGATACAGGTATGACAGGGATAAACTAACGGATTTGAGAAATTGAACATGGCAGTGAATTTCGGGGAAATCAAGCGAATCGACATCATCGGTTTTCTTGAAAGGATTGGCATCCGTCCGGTGCGCAATTACCAGACTTACGCGCTTTACCATGCCCCATACCGGGAGGACAGGCATCCGTCGTTCAAGGTCAGCCGCAAGAAAAACCGCTGGTACGACCTTGCCACGATGGAAAGCGGCGACATCATCGACCTCGGCAAGATGATGTACAACACCAATGACATCATGGAAGTAATCCGACATATCCAGAACTACACCACGGCAGAGCTGGTCATCAGAGAACGCCTGCCGTCCGAACTGCAGGGTGAACGTGCCGGTACATTCCATAATGTGACCGTGAGACCGCTTTCCAACGAGAAACTGCTGGCATACCTCGGATCCAGAGGCATAGACCGCACCGTTGCAGCGGAGTTCTGCCGTGAGATACACTTCTCGCTCGGATGCCGCCATTACTACGGCATCGGTTTCGGGAATGTCCAAGGCGGCTATGAGGTGAGGAATCCGTTCTTCAAGGGAACGGTCGGACAAAAGGATGTATCGCTCATACAGATGGGCAGCCACAATGACCTGTGTACCGTCTTTGAGGGATTCATGGATTTCCTGTCCTACATGACCTTATGCCGCCGGTCGGATTTCACGCCGTTTGCCGAGACAATGGATTTCGTGGTGCTGAACTCCGTTTCCAATCTCCGCAAGGCGATGAAATGGCTTGCGCCTTATCCAACCGTCACCTGCTGCCTCGACAATGACGATGCCGGGCGCAGGGCTGTGGACGCGCTTAACGAAGCCCGTGACGGGATACATGACGCATCGGGTGTCTATAAGGGGTACAAAGACCTTAACGATTTTCTCCGTGGCAAGCGTTTTTGTCCCTGACTTTTGTCTTCAATATGCAAAGTTCCCTGTTTTATCTTTCTGTGTGAAAAGGAAATATAAGACAGGGAACCGTGTTACAAGTCATCGAAAAGTGATAGTTGTTTGTATTTCTGCACATTGTGTAATGCGACCAATGGTTTCCATAAATTATCTTTAATGCCGGCATCATCCATAAAAGCCTCTATTTTTTCTCTGTCCCTATTAGAAAAGGCGCTGATTACCCATTTTACTTTATCTGTATTGATATGGTTGATAATCGTACTTAGATAAGGCATGTCAATATATGAAAAAGAAAAGCCGAAAACATGGATTATTTCAACTTCTGCAAGACTATCCCAAATTGAACGATTGTCCGAAATAATCTGTTGCACATCCTTTTGCAGAGAAGCAATTTGCGATATTGCGACCTCTTGCGTCTGCTGCGTTACAAAATCATAATGGGAAGAATACCAGTCTTCCAATTCTTCTTCATCGAGGTCTGCCGGAGGTTGGGATAGGGTCATTTCGCAATCCTCTTTTAACTCCGCATAATTCTTGCCATGCCCTAAAATAAGTTCGTCATCTCCAACCATACCGTGTATATGCAGAACTTGATTATCAGGTATCTGATACAGTTCCTCTAACGTCCGGGTATAGTTAAATGTGATGAACAGAGAGTCTTTTCGTATAAGATGGATTCGTTTGGAGTCCTCTGCTTTGTCAAGAGAGGCAATCCATGCATTAAACGTGCGTTTTACATGATAGATCAAAGCTCCCAGTTCGTCAGAAGCCGCATATTCGGCCGCGTGGTAGTCCCTGTCTCGGAAATCATCTTTTGATAAGTCAGGATAGTTTTCAATGACAACATTTTCAACATAATTATTGAAATCCACTTCCGAGAGCATATTTTCAAAATCATTCCACCATTCTTTGGCCTTATTCTCATTTGTTGAAATTTCATATAAATCACATAGCTGTGAGTATATATTCGGTTCGGCCTTTTCCAGCCAGTTACGAAAATTCAAGAAACTGCTGTTAACACCATGGTGTATGTCAAAACCATTCCCGATGATATATAAATGTTTGATGTTGGCACTACTAAAATTCATTATGTGATAATTTATTGATTTGATGGACGGCTAATCATATTAACGAGAGAAAGTTCATATTCTGTCGGTTCCCAACACTTGTCCGCCTCGACAATATCCGCAATATGCCACATTGTATATTCCGCTTCCTTTTTCTCCGTAGGGATATTGACAGCCGTATAGTACGGTGGCAGAATTGAGTTGGGGGGCGCAATGAATGGGGCAAAACGGGATGGTTTTGGGAACTTCAGGGAACTTTGGGGAACCGCAGCGGCTCCCCCAAATCCGATTTCGTAATCTAATTATAGACCCCCGATACAATTTAAGCCATACACCCATTATTGTTGCAGCAGTCCTTTCCCTTTGTCGGTAAGACGGTATTTCTGTTTCGGATGCTTCGGGCTTTCGGGATAGATAGGTTCTACCAGCCCTTCCGTGATGGCAACTTTCAAATACTCCTTGGTGAAATACCTCCGGTTATTCAGCTGCAGTCTTTCCATCATTTCCGTAACCGAATATATATCCTCTCCCATTATTGCAATCAGGCTCTCTACTTGGGCTGTGCTTGGGTGGTACTTGGGTGGTACTTGGGTGGTACTTGGGTGGTCTTTACCGGCCACCACCCTTGTATAACGGAATGTGACCCATATAAACCCGCTGTCAGCATGAAATTCAGGATCGGGAATGCCTACCCGTCTGCATTCATCAATCATCAGCTTTATGCCTCGTCCCCAGCTTTCCAGAACCGTACTCTTGTACAAGACATTGGCGATAATGGGGTTATGAGGCCGGGAGTCATGGAAACTCAACAAGCGTTCCATTGACATATCAGGAGGGAATGTACCACTATTCGTAACCTCGATTCGGTCATCATATATGGCGATGCTGACGGAACTTCCCGGATGGTGGTAAGAACGATGTGCATAAGCATTGATGCAGCACTCCCGTAATGCTTTATATGGGACGCTTAATTCTTCTTCGCGGTGCAGCCCTTCTATCTTTCCTGATAGAGACAGATGCTTGAAGAAGAACGCCATTGCCGCATCCAGCAGCTCAAAGATATTGCCTTGGATGCGTTGGTTATCCCAAAACTCTTCTTTGGTTGTCCCTTTGAACCGCGCCATCCGTAACAGGCATTGTGGGTAGCCGTAGCATTTATGTCCGAATAACACGGCTGCCGCATTGTTCAGTTTTCCGTTGTGCAACAGGTCCATCTTTTCAAGAATGGTGGGAATATCCTCCGTCATTGTGGTTTCGGGCAGACGTCCACCCCTTATTCCTCCACGCACGGCTCCCATGATGGCTTTCTCGTCAAGATTTTCAATCTGCAGTTCCGGATTTACCATAGCTTCCCATCCATAATTGCCTCCGCGTTGCATCAGAAGCTGATTATAGACATCCTGAGGCATGACGGATGTCACGCTCTCGGTGCGCCGGTAAGCCCGTCCTTTATAACAAAACGGACGGTCAAGGTCTGATTCATCCACATGGAATACAATGACTTTCTTTTCGCTGTCCGGTATCGGGACATAAGATATCTGCACCGCCGTTATAGGCTCCAGGCGATTGATTGCTTCCGCAATCTCCCGTTTCGTCTTGTCGCTCACATCCTGACCGATAATCTTACCCTTGTCCGTTACACCAAACATGACTGTTCCGCCTTTACCGTTCAGAAAGGCGCAGAGTGTTTCCATTCCGCGTTCCAACTGGCCGGTGGTCTCTTTGAACTCTACTCGTCCGTTTTCCTTTTCGGATATCAGCTCTTTTACTATGTTGAGATTATCAATATTCATATAAATTGGTAATGTTATTTATTATCAGCAAGCTCCTTGGGTATTACAATGTCGTATGCAGGGATTTTCACCCCGCCTTTTGCAAAACTCCGTGTGCCAGAACCGAGGGATATGCGGGAGAGGTCGAGTTTGGCGAACCAGCGGTGACGCGCCTTTTCCGCCATATACAGGAACATCCGCTTTACCTTCACGGAAGTGCAGTCCTCCAACAGCCGCTGAACAAGGGAGGCTCTAAGAGAGGTGAGCATTTCCATAAGATAATACACATCCATCAGGTCATAACGGGCCGGTGAGAGCAGGACACATTCCATTATCGCCCTTTCCGGCGATGAGACCGTCAATGTCTGTCCCTGATAATCCAGTTGCTCTATTCCTGCGGTTCCCAGCACTTTGGATGACACCTCCGCAAGGTTCATGTCAAGGTCGGCCTCGTTTAGCCATTTGGGAAGCGGGGGTCTCACCGGAGCAAAGACAACGGCAGTCGGCTTCCCCATCGCAATGTAATGAGAGAATCCTTTCAGCTCCAATGCGGAAGCGGCACCTATATTATATTTCAAATCGGCCTGTTTCTGATACGAAGCCAATATGCCGTAAAGCGACGGCCTGTCTCCGGTGAATTGATATACACCTGTGGATATACGCTGTAACCACTCCGATTTCAGATATTGGGAAACCTCACTTCTGCTGAAGCCTGATTTTACCAGCCATGAAGTGAGCAATATCCCGTTGGATGGGGTTCGCTGGCGCAATTTATTTATTTTAGTTCCCATTTGGAAATTATTTCGGTTGCAAAATTAGCACTAAAATAAACTATAACCAAATTTTTACCGAGAAAACTCATTTTGAGAAGCGAGAAATACGGATTTTTTGACAAAACAGACAAACGGGAACCGTATTCCCGGTCATTTTACTTTATGCGTATTCTATAATACGCCCGGAATAAAATAAAACGATGAGTCGCCTTCTTTGAGGACAAATATTGCTTAAATCAACGCATAATCATACTGTGGCATTTTCATACTTACTATTTACGCAAAATAGTGTTCAGAGTATGAAAGTGAGTTTGAAATCAGTGTTTTATACTAATTGTCGTTAAGAAACGGGGATTTTTGAGAATATAATTTCATGGCTCGTAATAATCAATATTATTTTGCACGAAAAATAAAACTCAAACCCAAATTAACACAAACGACAATGACTCCGTATGTAATATTTGTCATCGTGCTGACAGTGGCCTACATCATCTATTACGGCTACCATATCAGCAAAGACCTTTACGGCAAGAAAAACGAGAAAGACACCCCGGTCGAGGAATTTGATGTCAGCGGGATGCAGGATGAAGTTGTCGCCACTCCGGTAAGGGAAAGCGGCGACGGATTCTCCATCGGAGAAGAGACAGACAGGGGAAGCGACGGTCCGAGTGTTTCGGAACCGGAAGAGGAAGCACCCGCCGGGAACGGCAAGGGCCGTTTCGATGACCTAACAGAAAACATGGACGAGACCGACGTGACAAGCGAGGGAGGTGTCCCGTATGACGAACTTGAACAGATGCTGTATGCCAAGAAATCAGACATTGCATTCCGTAAATCCACAATCAGCCATACCCGTGAGACATACTGACCTTGCACGTGCGGCACTGACGGCTGTGCTTGCCGTCTGCTGCCAGTCCGCGTTTGCCAAATGCGGCGGAGTGGATTACAGCTGGGGTGCGGACGGACTGGCGAAAGCCCATGACTTCGTGATAACCATGCTGCTCTACGTGGTCTATGTCTGCTATGCCGTGGCCGGCATCGTGTCCGTCATCGCAAGCCTGCAGATTTACTTCAAGATAAACGCCGGAGAGGAAGGCTGGAAGAAAGAGATAATGATGGTGGTGGGAGCCATCCTGTTCATCATCGGGGCTACCGTCGTGTTCCCCGCCTTCTTCGGCTACCGTGTATAAACAGACTCAAATGCGCAAATGAGAAATAAGAGAACCGTTAAACAATTTCAAAACGAAACAGATGAACAAATTACAGAAAATCAAGAACTCCATCAAGAAATTCGTCACATCCCCGCGATTCAGTTCGCTGGCACTCATGCTGCTTGTCGGCACCGTCGCCTGCCTCGCCCAGAACACCGCCGGAAACTATGAGGCGGGTACATCGGCCCTGACCACGGTCACGGAGGAAATCGCCAAGTATGTGCCCATCGTCGTCAAGCTCTGCTACGCCATCGCCGGCGTCGTGGCCGTCGTAGGCGCGATCAGCGTCTATATCGCCATGAACAACGAGGAGCAGGATGTCAAGAAGAAGATCATGATGGTGGTCGGAGCCTGTATCTTCCTGATTGCAGCAGCCCAGGCACTGCCCCTGTTCTTCGGTATCTCCTGACCTTATGGCAGAGAACGCAGACAACGGCTATACCGCTTACCCGGTTTTCAAGGGGCTTCAGAAGCCTCTTGAATTCCTGGGTATCCAGGGCCGCTACATCTACTGGGCGGCAGGAACCGCCGGCGGGGCAATAGTCGGATTCATCATCGGCTACTGCGTGCTGGGCTTCCTCGCCGGACTGATAGTACTGGTCGTGGCGATCGGCACGGGAGCCGGTCTCATCATGGTGAAACAGCGCAAGGGGCTTCACTCCAAGAAAACAGACAAAGGGATATTCGTTTACACCTGTTCAAAAAAGATTTGAAAGCATGAGAAATTTCGGATTGATAATGTTGCTTGCCCTGCTGTTTGCAGGCTGTTCCGGGAACACCCGCAACGGGGATGCCCTGTCAGCGCATCATACGGCGGAAAAGGTGAAGGACGGCTGGTCGAAGATGTCCAAGCCTCTTGAGATAGAGGTGTCGGGACGGACAAAGGCCGAGCTGGAGGCAATCGGCTCGATTGCCGTATGGCTTGACGGCATGGAGGGCGGCAAGGCCGTGGAATTCCGTTTCGACGGCAACGTGTTCAAGCCCTCGGTCCCTGTCATGGCGGACAGCACGGCTTCGCCCCTTGTCTGCTATCCGTTCCTTCCGTCACTGCATCCGGCCGACACCGTCGCGGTGAGCCATCCGCTCGGCGAGAAACTTGCCGGACAGATACAATCCGTGACACAGACAAACGACAAAACAAAGATTACAATGAAATTAGAAGAACTTACCGCCCTGCTGCGCCTGATACTGAAAAGCGACAATATCAGCGACGTGATGCAGATTCTGGAGATACAGGGAGACTGTGTGGCAACCGCAGGCTTCCTGATTCCGCTCAAGGGGAGGCTGGACGGCAGACGCTCCGATACCGACCGTGTGTGCTCGGTGCTTTCGGACTGTCTGCTGAACAACGGCATCCCGCACGATTTCAACCTCATTCCTACGGAGGATTCCAGGGAGATACACATCATCCTCAAGGTCAACGGGAAGAAACTTTCCGTCTCCACCACGCTGCCGCCGCTGCGGAGAGGAAGCATCACCGAGTTGCGCCTCCATGTCAGTGACGGCCGGCTGTCGTTGGGCAGCAGCTGGGTCGATACCCGTCATCCTTTCGAGAAACCGCCTGTCGCAGCCACCGATTCGGTCAAGACCGGATATTTCCTGCAGAAGGACGGCACCATCTCGCCCAAGCTCGACGAAAACAGTCTCGCATGGGTCATAAAGACGGACGGGCGTCACGGAAAGGCCGTCGCTCTGGATGACAACAGCACGTGCAACTGGTTCGGGAAGCGGTCTTTCCGTACCGGCCATGTGTTCGAGACGGCGGACGGCAAGCTCCGTGAGGGATATTTCGGTCAGCCGCAGGAGGAAGAGGACCACATCGTGTTCAGTCCCCGCATCAGATATCCGGGCAGTTGCGCATTGGGATTCGATGACGGGGCGGCACTCACGCAGGCCATACTCCGCAACGCGACCGGACACGACCTGAAGAACTTTCAGGACAAACGGGTGCTGCCGTCTGCCTACATTCCGTCATTGGCGGAAATGGCCCGGCTTGCCCACCATCTTGAAAAGCACAAGGACAGCCTGCCCTCATTCTTCAAGATGCTGGAAGGCACCTATGCCACCTCCTGCGAATCGGGCGCGGACACCTTCTACTCCATCGACATGAGCGGATGGTTCATCACCGCCTACAACTCCAAGGAGCACAGCGACCTGAAAACAAGACTCTTTTATCTATTCTGACCGTCATGACCTGGTATGTGATACTGTTTTTCGCGGCTACCCTGACGGGTATGGCAATCTCGGTGGCAGCTTTCGGCACGGGAGGCAAACGCAAGCGTGTCTTCCGTGACATCTATTTCTCTGTGGAGGACAACGACGGCATCGGTGTCCTCTACACCAAGACCGGCGAGTATTCCGCCGTGCTTGAGATAGAGAACCCCGTGCAGAAGTATTCCGCCGATGCCAATCGCTACTACGATTTCTGCCACCTGCTCACAGCAGTGGCGCAGACCCTCGGCGAAGGATATGCCATACACAAGCAGGACGTGTTCTCCCGCAGGCGTTTCTCGCAGGCGGACGCGAAGGACAAGGAGTTCCTGTCACGTTCCTATTTCGCCTACTTTGAAGGCCGTCCCTATACCGACACGCGCACTTATCTTGTCATCACGCAGGAATCGAAGAAAGGGAAGCTGTATTCCTTCGATATGAAGAAATGGAAGGACTTTCTCGTGAAGATCCGCAAGGTGAAGGACCAGTTGCGAGACGGCGGCCTGAAGGTGCGTTTCCTGACTGCCGGGGAATGCGACAACTATGTTGACCGCTATTTTGCGATGGACTTCGACAGCCCGGTCGTCACCATGAACAACTTTAAGGTGGATGACGAGAGCATCGGCATGGGCGACCGCAAGTGCCGCGTGTTCTCGCTTGTCGATGTGGACTGTGCGGGACTGCCGTCCCTTGTCCGTCCTTTCGCCAATGTGGAGGTGAACAACACGGGAATGCCCCTTGACCTCATGTCGGCCATCGACAGCATCCCGGAGGCGGAGACCGTCATCTACAACCAGATGATTTTCATCCCCAACCAGAAACGGGAGCTTTCGTCCCTTGAGAAAAAGAAGAACCGCCACGCCTCCATCCCCAATCCGAGCAACCAGATTGCCGTGGAGGACATCAGGCAGGTGCAGGAAGTGGTGGCACGCGAGGGCAAGCAGCTTGTCTATACGCACTTCAACCTCGTCGTGTGCTGCCCCCGCAACGTGGATATGCAGAAACCCGTGAACCATCTTGAAAATATGTTCGGGCGCATGGGCATCCACATCTCCAAGCGTGCCTACAACCAGCTTGAACTGTTCGTGAACTCGTTTCCGGGAAACTGCTACGGCATGAATCCCGAATACGACCGTTTCCTTACCCTGTCGGATGCCGCCGCCTGCCTGATGTACAAGGAGCACGTGCAACACAGCGAGGACACCCCGCTGAAGATATACTACACCGACCGTAAAGGGATGCCGGTAGCCATCGACATCACCGGCAAGGAGGGAAAGGTCAAGATGACCGACAACAGCAATTTCTTCTGCCTGGGGCCTTCGGGCAGCGGCAAGAGCTTCCACATGAACAGCGTGGTGCGCCAGTTGCACGAGCAGGGAACGGACGTGGTAATGGTCGATACCGGTAACTCCTACGAGGGACTTTGCGAGTACCTCGGCGGCAAGTATATCTCCTACACCGAGGAGAAGCCCATCACCATGAACCCGTTTAAGATTACCAAGGAAGAAATAAACATCGAGAAAATCAATTTCCTGAAAAATCTTATCCTGCAGATTTGGAAAGGCTCGGAGGGTGTCGTGACGAAGACCGAGGACAGGCTTATCGGCCAGACCATCGAGGAATACTACCGCAGCTACTTTACGGGTAAAATAGATGCGCCGTTGTCGTTCAACTCGTTCTTCGACTTCGCCGTGGCCCGCATACCGGAGATTATCAGTGAGAACGAACTGAAAGGCATCGACACGGCCGACCTCAATTACCAGTTGCGGGACTTCTACAAGGGAGGCAGTCACGAGACCACGCTGAACGAGAATATGGACAGCACGCTGTTTGACGAGACCTTTATCGTGTTTGAAATAGATGCAATCAAGGATGACGCCACGCTGTTCCCGATAGTCACGCTGATTATCATGGATGTGTTCCTACAGAAGATGCGCCTGAAAAAGAACCGTAAAGTCCTTGTGATTGAGGAAGCGTGGAAAGCCATCGCCACCCCGCTTATGGCCGAATACATCAAGTACCTCTACAAGACGGCCCGTAAGTTCTGGGCATCGGTTGGCGTTGTGACGCAGGAGATACAGGATATCATCGGCAGCGAGATAGTGAAGGAGGCCATCATCAACAATTCCGACGTGGTGATGCTGCTCGACCAGAGCAAGTTCCGAGAACGCTTCGACAACATCAAGGCCATCCTCGGACTCACCGATGTGGACTGCAAGAAGATTTTCACCATCAACCGGCTCGACAACAAGGACGGCCGCTCCTTCTTCCGCGAGGTGTTCATCCGCAGAGGCTCGACGAGCAGCGTGTACGGTGTGGAGGAATCGCATGAGTGCTATATGTCCTACACCACGGAGCGTGCCGAAAAGGACGCACTCAAGCTCTACAAGGCGGAACTGGGGTGCAGCCATCAGGAGGCTATCGAGAGGTATTGCAGGGACTGGGACAACTCCGGCATCGGTGCCCCGCTGGAATTTGCCCGACGGGTGCAGAAAGCCGGCCATGTGCTGAACCTGCCCGCAAGAAAGGATACAACAAAGTAAAACCATAAACAAAAGCCCATTATGAACGAGAACAAACTGATAGAGGAATTTTGGCGCGACTGCGACAACAACAATTTCAGCAAGGAAGCCACCGTGCTGTTCTATTACCTGCTTTACCGCTACAGGCGTGACCGTCAGGAGACCGTCAGCATCAATCCGGCCGCATTGCTCAGTCTTGTCAGCGGTTACAGCGTCACGGCGATGAAAGCCGCCAGTGAGGAACTGCAGTCACGCGGATATGTGGAGTACACACCCGCCAACGACGGCTGCACTTCCGGCAAATACCGCTTCCTCAAGACAGGGACGGTGAAGAAAGGGAAATAAAATGACAAACTGACTGCAAGCATGAACCGCCTCCTGATCATATTGACCGTACTGCTGACCGTAGCGTCCGACGCTGCGGCCTCGGTGTGGTATTCCGTCAACTACGACAAGAAAACGGTGGCCGCCATGACCGCCGCTTTCGGCACGGAGACGGCCACGGAAATGTATTACAGCGAACAGGTCAGGAAGATACTCGACCGTTACAGCGCTGCGGAAGTCGCCACGGCCGGCATCTTCATGTCCAAATACCTTGACCGCAAGGCGTTGACCGATCTCGGCATCTGGAGCAGTGCGACGGAGAACTATTACTACCGCCGCATCTACTCGTTGGTGAGCGCGAAGATCATGCCGAAGATATGGACTGTCGCAGGCATGATGCTCCGTTCTCCCCAGACCGCTCTCTACTGGGGCAGCTACCTGTTCAAGGTCTGCCACGAGGTCGAGACGCTCTGCATGCAGTTCGAGTCCGTCGTCACCAACAGCTCGCTGTCGTTCCGTGACGTGGTGTTCCTGCAGCTCGCGCCGCAGTTCCAGCCCCTGTTCGACCTTGCCGGCGGCGGCAACGTGGACTGGAAGAGGTTTTTCGACGACCTCGGCAGCATACCCGGCAATTTCAGCAGGGAGAACCTTGAGACGGACATCGGCAACCTGTACGACATGGGAGTCAGCATCGCCGGGGCGGGAGCTGAGAACATGATGGAGGCCCTGCTCGGCGGCAGCTCGTTCAACGACATCGCCAAGGGGAACGTCACCGCCATCGTGAACGCGGCGGAGAGCAGCTACGGGTTCTACAAGTCGCTTGAGCAAGACCTCGGCGGCACCCTGCTCTCGATGGTGGGCGGCCCGGAGAACGTGGCCCGCCTGTTCAGCATAGACAGCTACAACATGACCTCGTGGATGACCGACTACCTCCGTGAGACCATGGGACAGTATTACACCCAGCGGTGGTACATCTACCGCCGTGACAGCGGCAGCGAGACGCTCTGCGACTATATGCCGCACACCGATGACAACAGCATCCTCTACGGCGGCGCATGGACACGCTTCAACACCACCGACGCCAACTTCTACCCGTCGTCGGCACAGACGGAGCAGATACTCTCCAACTCGGAGAGCTACGCCGGATGGTCGAGGAACAAGGTCAGTCAGATGAACGCATCGGGGGACGGGTTCCATTATGCCATATCCTATAGCCGCCATGCCTATATCCTGTCGAAAAAGAATAGGCAGTATGCCAAGTCCTACGCCTATTCCATCCGTGTCACCAGGAGCTGGAACCGGACGGAAGAGATATACGAGGATGTCTTTGATTCCTATTCGATGGACCTCGGCACCTTCCAGCGTCAGATGCAGGCCCGGCTGTCGGAGTTCAACGACAACGAGAAAGGCTATGTATATTATATCGGCTCGGATAGCCGGAACTATTATCAGGCGACCGACGAGGCCAAGCTGAAAGGCACGGAGAGCGTGATAATCTCCGTGACCTGCCATGACGGTTTCACCATATCGCAGGGAACGACACAATACAAATGCCGCAGTTGCGGCGGCTCGCTCAACGCCCACTCCAAGGAGTGCGCCATGCAGACCACGCTGACGGGCAACAGCCTTGACCTGTCGGAGTTCGACCGTCTCGAGACGGAGTACAACAACCATATCGCGGAACTTCAAAGACAGATAGACGCCTTGAATGCCGAGAACAGGTCGCTGATAAGCCGGATAGCCAATGCCTCCGTGGAGGAAGCGGCGGCACTGCGCCAGCAGTATAACGCCAACAAAGGCAAGATAGAAAGCCTGACACGGGAGCAGGACAGCTACAGGCAGAAACTCACTGACTTACGGGCTGCGCGTGAGGAAGCCGCCGGCGGCGAGGGTGTGCCTACCGATGACTATTACCGCATTCCCGCCATCATGAACGACTGCAAGACCGCCTTCGACCTCACCTGGCAGGGAGAGGGACACTGGGAGGGCTACACCTATGTGCGCACCGCCACTTCAGGGAGCATGGATGCCGTGATTACGTTCAAGGCCACGCTGAGCATCGCCCGCAAGCCGAAGTATTTCCTCGGCATCAAGATACACAGGGCCATCATGCAGATAGAATGGACGCTGACGGCGGATTACAGCGACACGCAGGTCGTGGACGTGCTGCAGCTCGACCCGGACAAGAGCGACAGGGAGAACGCCGCCACGGTGAACACCCGTATCTCGGAGATAGCGAGGGACTATCCCTCCTGTACCGTCAGCACCGAATATATAAAGAACCAGCCGCCGGAGCAGGACAACAGCGGCGACACCTACCACCTGCTGTGGTCGTCTGACCGACTGGAGATAGCGCGTGAGGTGGACAGCCGCCTGACACGCATCTATGCCGACCTCGTGTGCCTTGAGAAGATGATGCACTACAAGCTGTCTATCATCGACGTGCTGAAAAATGCCGCCCCCTACATCAATGACGAGCAGGGACGCAGGCGCACGATTCTTGACGAGAGCTTTGCCCGTTGGATGAACGGTGCCGGAAGCCGCAATTACAGATATATGGAGGAACCGACCGAATGAAAAGACATATCCACATACTGATGACGCTGATGATGCTGGCGATGCCGGCCGTCGTCAGGGCGCAATGGGGCTTCGACGTGGCCTCCGTGGAAGCGTATATCGCCGACCACAAGAACCAGCGCAGCCTGCTTCTCGCCCGGGCCACGCTGGAACAGAGCAACAACCTGCTGCACGAGTACAGCGCGAAGGCGGCGGAAGACTACAAGGTGCTGAACTTCGACCTTGACAAATACACCAGGGCTTTCGATGTGATAGACGTGCTGTACCAGTCGCTCCGCACCTCCATGAACGTGTATTCCACCTATCAGACGGTGAGCGACCGCATCGGCGACTACAAGAAACTGCTCGAAGACTACAACTCCAAGGTGCTGAAACGCAACAGGCTCGCCCTGCAGGACACCGTCATCATACGGATAAGCCTGAGGTGCATCGACCGCATATCGGCCGAGGGCAAGGGGCTGTACCGCTCGGTCAGCGACCTTGTGCTGTACGCCACGGGAGCCGCCGCGTGCTCGACATCCGACCTCATGCTTGTGCTGGAGAGCATCAACACGAGCCTTGACAACATCAAGAAACTGCTCAATGCCGCCTATTTCGACACATGGAGGTATATCCAGGTTCGGATAGGCTATTGGAAAGAAAGTATTTACACACCCCGTTCACGGTCGCTCATCATAGAGGACGCCTTCGGGCGGTGGCGGCAGAGCGGGCTTAACCCATACAGGAACAGGAAATGAGACGACTGATGCTATATCTGATGACAGGTCTGTGCGTGGCTTCGGCCACGGCACAGAACGTGACCTACAACCATGATTCCGCCAAGCAGAACCAGTTTACCGTAGCGGAAATCGGCTCCGGCTCCCTTACGCCGGACCTGTATTACACCCTCCTGCATAACAATTACCGGAAGACCGTCTCGGCGAAGAACAAGCTGTCGTTCCGCACCACGGCGGGAATCGCCGGATACTGGCAGGTGGACGATGCTGAGAAGCTGGACTCCGCCATGACGAAACGCGCCGAGATAGAGGCGTTGAACGTGGCCGACCGCACAGGCGGCGCACTGGATGTGGCATGGCTGGCGGAGGGAGACAAGCTCAACTCCAAGATGGCGGACTTCAAGAAGAACATCGACCGCATCCTGCAGCTCGGCGGTTCCCCCGGCCAGCAGACGGTGTGGAAGGAATACTACAATGTGTTCAAGTCGGCCATCAAAGCGACACAGGAAGCGTATATGCCCAACTCGCAGCGCAAGAAGCAGTACCTGGGCATCTATGCCGACGTGTCGCGCAAGAACGAGGAACTGGTGCGCTATCTCGTCTATCTGTCCAACAGCAAGACGACCGCCTCGCTGCTGGCATCGAGCTATGAAAGGGAAAACAAGAACGCCGTGTATGCGGCGGAGGCACTGGCCCGGTGGCGCGATGCGTGCTGGAGCGCGACAGGAAACAGTGTCAACCAGCCATAAATAAGGGCGACAGATTCAGAAATAAAGAACTAATAAACAAAATTCAATGGCAGACAATATTCTTAGCGATTTTGGTATCAACCTGCTTGAAGAAGAGGTGGATGACGTGATTTTTCAGACCAACGAGTTCTTGTGCGACGCTACTTTTACCGGTTCACAAGGGCCGTTTTGGTGGATACTACAGATGTGCATGGCACTGGCGGCACTCTTCGCCATCATTATGGCGGCAGGCATGGCGGACAA
>ERZ780207.372-NODE-372-length-51570-cov-10.951548_pt1 | contig 51570 bp, 40 predicted proteins | sample MGYA00510977_ERZ780207 | MGnify/ENA primary metagenome ERZ780207 (study PRJEB29588, sample SAMEA2151383) | human gut metagenome | biome: human gut; feature: human-associated habitat; material: faeces | place: Denmark | collected 2008/2010 ...
AGGTCTTGAAAGCGGTGCAGAAGCTCTTTTTGTCCTTGTAGCCCACGGCCTCCGGAATGGATTTGACATCCCGACCAGCCTCCAGCATTTGAATTGCCGCCTGAACACGGATGTGGGCCAGATAATCCGTAAATTTCTCGTTCATCTCTGTCTGGAATTTCCGGATAAAATGCCGCGGGCTGATGTGGACATACTCAGCCAGCTCCTGCACAGTCAGTTTTTCCGAGAGGTGCGACTGCATATAGACGCAGGCGCGCCCGATGGGATCGCTTTTCAGCGCGTCCTCCTGCGTGATATAGCCCTTTTCGGAAAGCAGCGCCCAGATGGCATCCATGTACGCCGCCATTCCCTGCGCGGAGGTCAGCATGCCCAGCGGCGCAGCCATCATGTTACTTCGGAGTTGCGCGGCCAGTGCCTCATCCCTGCGGCAAATTTCTGCGCGCAGTTCCTCCATCAAAGAGCGCACCAGCAGAGCCTCCATGCGCAGCGGAGCATCGCTCAGCAGCGGCTTGACTTTGGAATACATTTGCCAGTGATCCTCGTCGATGCCCGGCTTCAGTGCCAGAAGCAGCTTCAGAAGTCTCGAAATGCACTCATCCCAGTTTTGCTGGCCGCGCAGATATGCTTCTTCCCGACTTTCCGTGTGCAGTTCCTCTGAAACGCGGATCATCGCGCTGCGCAGCGCGTCGATCCCGTCAGACTTCGGCAAATAGTCATATGCACCGCACCGGACGGCTTGCTGCGCTTCCGCAAGGTTCGGCGTGTCAGTCAAAAAAATCACGCGGAGGCACGGAAACTGTCTGCGGACATGTCTGGCAAGTTCAAACCCAGACATATCCGGCAGGCTCGTATTTGTGATGAGCACGGCCGCAGCTTCGCCTTTCTGCATCCAGCGCAGCGTTCCTTCCGCCACACATTCGCCCCGTACCATGCTGAATCCCAACCCGTAAAAGTCAATGCCGTTGATCACCTCTGTGCGGTATCGCATACAGGGATCCGTAAAAAATGCTTCAAACATAAGCTGCCTCACATCCGTCCATCGGTCCAGTATCCTCTGTATCGCATTCTAAAAGAATGCGGGTCAAAAATCATAGGTGGCGAATATGACATTTTCGCGGGTCAAAGTGTCATTTTCGCAGATTGCCTCCCTATATGCGCTGTGTTACGATACGAAAAAGCAGCGAAAAGGAGAACATATATGGATCAATTCGCACAAATCGCGGCAAACGGCATCGGCGGGAACGCTGCGCTTCTGGAGCCGGTCACGCCAATGCCGCATGAAACCGTTATCTGCCGTCTGGAACAGGCAGATGCACAGCCCGTCGCAGTCAAGCCGCATCTGTCTACAACGGAAGAACTGAAAACCGAGCTTGCTGCCATGCGGGAAGCATACCGCCCGTTTCTGGAAAATCACGCGCCTGCGTTTGAAAGCCTGCGCCGGCGCATGGATCTCACGTCGTTTCTGCGCGATGGTCAACCGGTCACGATCCCGGAATACGGCGGGCCGATCGGCGCGTGCAAAAAGACATATGAAACCACGTTTGAGCTGCCTGCGCTTTTGGCGGGCCAGTCGGTCTATATCCATTTTGACGGCGCGGATTACCGTGCAGTCGTTACCGTCAATGACACATTTGGCGGAGAACACGAAGGCTTCTTCTCTCCATTCGAGTTTGAGATTACAGGCATCGTCAAAGACGGCACAAACCGGTTGAAAGTTGAATTGTATAATGACCATATTTATATGGGAAACGATCCCGGCGGCAGCGAAGAAACAGAAGGCGACAAGCTTTATGCCGCCACCGGTCTCGGCTGGGACGGTCCGCTGGACGGCTGGCACCACTGCCCCTCCGGGACGGGCATTTACAACCGCGTCTATGTGGAGATCCGAAATTCCGTCCATATCAGCGACCTCTATATCCGTCCGCTGGACGGGAAGGCAGAAGCATGGCTGGAAATTCAGAACGACAGATATGATACCTTCCCGGTCGAGCTTTCGCTTTCACTCTACGGGCAGAACTTCCCCGAGACGGTCTTTGAAGACCACCGCTTTACGCCGGAGACGACGCGCTTTGTCGGCATGGGCGACAGCCTGACGGAGGCCGCCGTCAAGTCCGAGCTTGGAAAGGGCATTCCCATGCCGCTCAAGCACGGAAAGAATCTGTACAAACTCAAATTTGACCTGCCGGACGCAAAGCTGTGGGATCTGGAAGCGCCGTATTTGTACCAGCTCCATGCAGCCGTTCTTGTAAACGGGACGTGCACCGACCGCCTTGCGCAGCAGTTCGGTATGCGCAGCTTTACGCAGGACACAGAAAGTCCGCAGCGCAAGGGGATGTTCTATCTCAATGGCCGCTCCATCCGTCTGCGCGGGGCCAATACGATGGGCTTTGAGCAGCAGGACGTGCTGCGCGGCGATCTTCCGCAGTTGATCGACGATATTCTGCTGGCCAAACTCTGCAACATGAATTTTCTGCGCCTGACGCAGCGGCCGGTGCAGGATGCGGTCTACGAATACTGCGACAAGCTCGGCCTTATGACGCAGACGGATCTTCCGCTGTTCGGCGTCATGCGCCGCTTCCGCGTCCCGGAGGGCATCCGGCAAGCGGAGGAACTGGCGCGCATGGTGCGTAAGCATCCGTGCAATGTCGTCGTCAGTTATATCAACGAGCCGTTTCCGAACGCCAACAACGAACCGCACCGTCACCTGCTCCGTCCGGAACTGGAAAACTTCTTCACCTGCTGTGACCTTGTTGTGAAGTTCTCGAACCCCGATCAGGTCATCAAGCATGTGGACGGCGATTATGACCCGCCCACAGACGGGATACCGGATAACCACTGCTACCCCATGTGGTATAACGGCCACGGTATTGACATTGGCCGTCTGCACCGGGGCTATTGGCTGCCTGTCAAGCCCGGCTGGTACTATGGCTGCGGTGAATACGGCGCAGAGGGGCTGGACTCGGCGGAGGTCATGGAGGAGTGCTACCCGCGCGAATGGCTGCGCGAGCCGTTTGACCCGGGCCGCATTGTCCGCAGCCAGACAAAGAGCTTCAGCGGCTTTTTCTATGACGCGCAGGAGGATATGCAGGGCTGGATCAGCCGCAGCCAGCGGTATCAGGCCTTTGCCGCGCGCATGATGACCGAGGCATTCCGCCGCGACGACCGCATGGTCTCGAACGCCATTCATCTGTTCATCGACGCATGGCCCAGCGGCTGGATGAAGTCCATCATGGACTGCAAGCGAATCCCGAAGCAGGCGTATTTTGCCTACCGAGATGCACTCGCGCCCCTGCTGGTGTCGCTACGCACCGACCGCTTTGCCTATACGGCGGGCGAAACGATTCAGATCGAAGCGTTCCTGTGCAATGATACCGCGAAATCCGGCGCGTATACGCTTGCCTTTGAGCTTTACAACGAACAAAACAAGCTGATTCAGACCGGGCGCGTCCCCGCGCACGCGGACGCCTGCCGCGCAGCCTATATCGCCAGCGCCGAATTCCCGGCAGAGACCGCGCAAGACCGCGAAACGCTGACGCTCCGCGCCGTCCTGCTGGACGGGAACGGGGACGTTGTCAATTACGCAGAGCAGAAGCTGACCGTATTTCAGGACGTGACTGTCGTACCGAACGACAATGTTGTCATTCTGAAGCTGGAACCGGGTTTGCATACCGTCGCGGGTGAGACCGTGACCGTCAAGCCCTGCGGCATGCTCCCGCTGCACTTCGTCTCCCGCAAGACCGGCTACCCGGCTGTCGCGGAATTTAAGGAGCAGGACTTCTCCTACTGGTATGACGCCAAGGAGGACTGCATCACGCCGCTGCTGGACACGACGTTTACCGTCGAAGGCTTCACACCCATTCTTTTGTCCAACAATATGGACGAACAGGGAAATTGGGGGCCAGTACTGGCTGCGGCAGAAAAGCTATACGAGGGCAAGCACTATGTGATCTGCCAGTTGGCGCTGCGGCAGGAAAACCCGGTCGCAAAGCGCTTCCTGAGAAATCTCTACAGGTTGGGTACAAAATGAACAACATCGAACAGGCGATTTCCTTTGCGCGGCAGGAATATACCCGTCAGGGTCTGGGCGCGCTCTATCAAAAGGACTTTGAGGAAGCGCTGCTTCCGGCACTTTCTCAGGCCGCCGAAATTTACAGGGCAGACACGCTCCGTTGGAGCGGCGATCCCAAGACGGATCTGCTCGCAGCGCTCCTTTGGAGTCAGAAGCTGCTGAACGATTATCAAAGGCACCAGCTTCCGGACGAGGTATTTTATCATACGATCGACGATATCGGCCGCTGGGCCTCCGAATATTGGAGCTACAGCGGCAGGATCGGTCTTGCGGAAAGCGCGTGGCTGACGAACCATCTGACGCTGCGGCTGTTTCAGCTCGGCCGGCTTCAGTTCTGCATGGAACCGGCAGACTTTTCCGCGCCGTCTTTCGGCATCGAGCCGGGGCAGCCGCTGGTGTCCGTGCACATCTGCCGCGGCGGCTCGTTGGAGCCTGCGGCGTGTGATGCGTCCTTTGCGCAGGCGCGCGCGTTTTTTCCGAAATACTTTCCGGCATATGCATTTTCGTATTTTAGCTGCCATTCGTGGCTGCTGGACGAAACGCTGCTGCCTCTGGTTGGAGTATACTCCAATATTTCATTTTTTCAACAGCGTTTTCAGATCGTCGGGCGCACTGCGTCCAACGCAGCCGCGCGATATGTGCTCCGTTGGGACATTCAGCCGGATGAAATTGCTGCTTTCGTGCCGCAGAACCGCTTTCAGGCGCTACTTAAAGAACGGCTTCTTGCCGGGCAGCAATTTTATGAGGCAACCGGCCTGATTGCCCGATAAGGTACCGTCAGATATAAAAGAGAGAATGGAACTCGCACTTCTTACAGTTCCTTACAAATGTAGAGAGGTAATACAAAATGAGCAAACATACACCAAGTCTTGTCGTTATGGCTGCCGGAATGGGCAGCCGCTTCGGGGGGCTCAAGCAGATCGAGCCGGTCGATCCGGAGGGGCACATCATCATTGATTTTTCCCTGTTTGACGCATGGCGCGCCGGTTTCCGCGATGTGGTGTTCATCATCAAGCGCGAGATGGAAGGAGAATTCCGTGCGTGCATCGGCGACCGCATGAAAAAATTCTTCCATGTGTCCTACGTCTATCAGGAGCTTGACCGCCTGCCGGAAGGGATTGCGCTCCCCGAAGGCCGCACGAAGCCGTGGGGAACCGGCCACGCGCTGGCCTGCTGCAAGGGTGCGGTGAACGGCCCGTTCGCCGTTATCAACGCGGACGACTTCTACGGCCGCACGGCGTTTTCGGAAATCTATGACTTTCTGGCCACGCAGACCGACGAGAGCCAATACGCCATGGTCGGCTACCGTCTGCGCAATACGGTCACGGAATTCGGCTCTGTGGCGCGCGGCGTATGCGAGATCGAAAATAATATGCTGACCAGTGTGACGGAGCGCACGAAGATCTTCAAGAAGGGCGCAGACGCCGAATACACCGAGGACGGCGAGCATTTCTTCCCGCTGCCCGGCGACACGATCGTCTCCATGAATCTCTGGGGCTTTTCCGCGCATATGCTAGATGAACTCTGGGGCCGAATGCCCGCGTTTCTGACGGAAGCCATGCAGAAAAATCCACTCAAATGCGAATACTTCCTGCCGTTTGTCGTCAACGAGCAGATGGCCGACGGAACTGCCAGCGTCCGCGTGCTTCCATGTGAGGAAAGCTGGTACGGCGTGACGTATCGCGAGGATCTGGCTTCCGTCAAGGCGGCTGTTGCAAAGATGAAGGCAGAGGGAATCTATACGGAAAAGCTTTGGGGTTGAATGAAATGAATATACGGCCGGTTGCCGATGCTGCCAGTTATGCCAGCAGCAATGAGATGCCGCAGCATAAAACTGACAAGACTGGCGACTGCACCAATCTATAACTCTTATAATTACATTATAATTTTCATGCCTGCTTTCAAAGCAGCGAGGCAGACCCGATCGATCATGTTTATTTTGATTTCGTTTCCATGCCTCCGATTCTGGCGGCTGAACCACTCTGTATCCCGGCTGGCACAAAACGCTTGTGCATTTGGCGCAGCTTCTGCTGGACACCACTGCCGGTCATAATCGCCCAGATTATGACACGGGACACACGCTGCTGAGCCTGACGCTGCGGCTGCTGAACGAAGAAAGCGTACTCCCGTTCTATACGGATGAAGTCGTGTCAGAGACACTGCGCCGAATCTGGAGCGATTATGCTTCGCCGCTTCATATTTCGGAACTCGCCGCTGCCGTCCATCTGGAAGAAAATCATTTTATCCGGCGCTTCCGCCACGCCATGGGTCAGACCCCTTATGCGTATCTGCGAACCTACCGCCTTGCGCTTGCAAAGCAGGCGATCGCATCCGGGAATACACTGACGCAGGCTGCGGAGAAAGTCGGATATCAAAACGCTGCATCCCTGTCCTGCGCACTGCGCTCGGCAGAGTCATAGAAAGCTTCTGATTCACCGACTTATATTCTGGACTGCACCATTCGCAGAAACAAATTGCAAGAGTTTCCATCGAACTGGCTTCTAAAGACTCAACGTACAAACGTATGCAATTTATGCCACAGCAACCGAGCAGCATCACATATGGGAAAGCAAAATGTGAGAACGGCACCTAAGAATATGATAGTTGGCTTGTGTCATTTTAAGTCATGCCATGTAATAAACACGGAAAAAGGGCAGCAATCGAATGAGCAAAAAACTGTATCAATATCTGGGCGCAAACGTCTATCGACTGAGGAAACAGTGCAGATTAACGCAGTCAGAACGGCTGGCAAAGTTCAACGCAATCGCAATTCAGCAGATGCGCGTGCTGACGGAGTACTCCCGCGCCTTTTACGCTGTTCATTGATTAAAGCGATACAAACGGCCTGCTGCACCATCAGGTTTGCAGCAGGCCGTTGTTTGAGGCGAGATTACAGGTGGATCGCGGTGCCGGTTTTGCCTTCGATGCCGTCCTTGGCTTTTTCCAGGAGGGTGATGAGGGCGGTACGGCCGGGCTTGGACTCGGCGAACTTGACAGCCGCTTCGACCTTCGGCAGCATGGAGCCGGGGGCAAACTGGCCTTCGGCCATGTACTTGCGGGCTTCCTCCGGGGTCAGTTCGTCCAGATTCTTCTGGTCGGGCTTGCCGAAGTTGATGGCGACCTTCTCGACAGCTGTCAGGATGATAAGCATGTCGGCGTCAAGCTGCTCGGCCATGCACTCGGAGGCGAAGTCCTTGTCGATGACGGCGGGCACGCCCTTGAGGTGATACTTGTCTTCCCACACAACCGGGATACCGCCGCCGCCGGCAGCGATAACAGCGTGCTTTGCGTTCATAAGCGCGCGAACCGTGGCGATCTCAACGATCTCCTTCGGGCGCGGGCTTGCGACGACTTGTCGCCAGCCGCGGCCTGCGTCCTCGGCGACGTCGATGCCCTTTTCGGCGGCGAGCTTTTTGGCCTCTTCCTCGGTCATGAACGCGCCGATGGGCTTGGTCGGATGCTGGAACGCGGGGTCGGCCGGGTCGACGGCAACCTGCGTCAGAACAGTCGCGCAGTGGATGCCCAGACCGCGGCGGTCAAGCTCCTCGCCGATCATGTTCTGCAGATCGTAGCCGATGTAGCCCTGACTCATGGCTACGCACATGGAAAGGGGCATGATGTCGCTCTTGGCCTGCTGCTTGTGGTAAGCGGCAAACGCGTTCTGGATCATGCCGACCTGCGGGCCGTTGCCGTGCGCGATGACGACCTCATGGCCGTCTTCGATCAGGTCTGCGATGGCGCTGGCCGTCGTCTTGACAGCCTGCATCTGCTCTTCGAGATTTTTGCCCAGAGCGTTGCCGCCCAGAGCGATCACAATTCTTTTAGCCATTTTATAATTCCTCTTGATACTGCATATGGCAGGAGCGGCGCCCCTGCCATATGCTTATTTGTGTAGTCAGAAGCGAATTAGAACATCTTGCGCTTGTTGTCAGCGGAGTCGAGGTCCATCAGAGCCTTGACCGGATCCTTGACCTGAGCCAGGAAGATCATAGCGGCAATGATGTACGGCTTGTAAGAAGCCTGCTTGTACAGAGGCACCAGATAGCGGTCGAACACGGAGTTGTCAACTTCGCCCTCGGGGCAGGACAGACCGGAGATGTCGGCGGGCAGGCAGTGCAGGTACAGAGCCTTGCCGTCCTTCGTCAGCTTCATCATCTCTTCGGAGCAAGTCCAGTCCTTATGCTCGGCGTTCTGCGCCAGCAGTTCCTTTTCGAGCTCGTCGATGCCCTTCTGGTCGCCCTTGACGTACAGTTCGGAGCGCTTTTCCATTGCCTTGAACGGAGCCCAGGACTTCGGATAGACAATATCGGCATCCTTGAAAGCTTCGGCCATGGAGTTGGTCTTGTGGAACTTGGAGCCGTACTTCTCGCAGTTCTTGCGGGCAATCTCTTCAACCTCGGGGAACACGTCGTATCCTTCCGGATGGGCCAGCGTGACGTCCATGCCGAAGCGGGTGAACAGGCCGATAACGCCCTGCGGGACGGACAGCGGCTTGCCGTAGCTGGGGGAGTAGGCCCAGGTCATGGCAACCTTCTTGCCCTTCAGATTCTCAACGCCGCCGAAGTAGTGGATGACATGCAGCATGTCGGCCATGCACTGCGTCGGATGGTCAACATCGCACTGCAGGTTGACGAGCGTGGGTCTCTGCTCGAGAATGCCGTCGCGGTAGCCCTCTTCCAGAGCGTCCATGAACGTCTTCTGGTACTCGTGGCCCTGATGGATGTACATATCGTCGCGGATGCCGATGACATCAGCCATGAAGGAAACCATGTTGGCCGTTTCACGAACCGTCTCGCCATGGGCGATCTGGGACTTCTTCTCGTCGAGGACCTGCTCCTCAAGGCCGAGGAAGTTGCAGGCGGAGGCGAAAGAGAAGCGGGTACGGGTGGAGTTGTCGCGGAACAGGGAGATGCCCAGACCGGAGTTGAAGATCTTCGTGGACTTGTTGCGCTCACGCAGGTCGCGCAGAGCGTCGGCTACGGTAAAGACAGCGTCGATCTCGTCGTCGGTCTTGTCCCAGGTCCAGTAGAAGTCGGTCTTATACATGTTGTTGATGTGGAGCTTCTCAAGATGTCTTGCCAGTTCAACAGTTTTGCTCATGTTCTTTCTCCTTAAGTTTTTTATCAGATGGTTTTCACACTGCGGGAGGCATGAGCCCCGTTGGGACTCATGCCTGTATGCCGCAAAACTTACTTAATGTCGTTGCCGGTGAGTTCCTGACGGAAGGAGGTGGCGGAGCCGTCCTTGTTCTCGGGCTTGTACAGCATGGGAACAGCGGCGTACAGCGCGGCGCAGACGACCAGATCCTGCTTCCATGTGATCTCGTTGGGGGCGTGTGCCTGAGACTCAGCGCCGGGGCCGAAGCCAACGCAGGGGATGCCGTAGCGGCCCTGGATGGAAACGCCGTTGGTGGAGAAGGTCCACTTGTCGGTCAGCGGACGGCCTTCGCGCTTTGCCTTAGCAGTCTCGTCGGCCCACAGACGGTTCTCGCCCCACAGGGCATGGTGCGCATCGACCAGAGCCTGGACGTGCGGCGCGGAGGCCTTGTTGATCCAGGTCGGGAAGAAGCACTCGGTCTCATAGACATGGCCGGTCCACGCGGGACGGTCGTACATGTACATGGAAACCTTGACGTCCTTGGCATACTTCTTGCAGGCGGGCAGATCCTCGATCTCCTTCAGGCAGGACTGATAGGTCTCGCCGGCCGTCATGCGGCGGTCAATGGAGATGGAGCAGGAGTCCGCAACTGCGCAGCGGGACGGGGAGGTGTAGAAGATCTGGCTGGTGGTGCAGGTGCCGCGGCCGAGGAAGCGGGCGTCTTCGTAATGCTCGGGGTTGTACTTCGGGTCGAGCATCTTGACAAGACCCTTGATCTCCTTGTCGTCGGAAGCGTCGTTCTCGTTGAGATCGCGGACGTTCAGGATGACCTCAGCCATCTTGTGGATCGCGTTGTCGCCGCGCTCCGGAGCGGAGCCATGGCAGGAGACGCCGTGCATGTCAACGCGGATTTCCATTCTGCCGCGATGGCCGCGGTAGATGCCGCCGTCGGTCGGCTCGGTGGAGATGACGAACTCGATCTTGCTGCGTGCGTCCTCGGGGCCGTTAAAGTATTCGTTGACGATGGACTGCCAGCACATGCCGTCGCAGTCCTCTTCCTGCACGGAGCCGACGACCATGATCTTGTAGCCCTCGGGGATGAGGTTCAGGTCCTTCATGATCTTCGCACCGTAGGCAGCGGAAGCCATGCCGCCCTCCTGATCGGAGCCGCCGCGGCCGTAGATGATCTCGTCGGTCTCATAGCCGGTGTAGGGATCAGCAGTCCAGTTTTCGCGGTTGCCGATGCCGACGGTATCGATATGGGAGTCGATGGCGATGATCTTGTCGCCAGTGCCCATCCAGCCGATGACGTTGCCGAGCTTATCGAACTCGACCTTGTCATAGCCCAGCTTTTCCATCTCGGCAGCGATGCGCTTGACGACGCCCTCTTCCTCGCAGGACTCGGACGGAATTGCGATCATGTCGCGGAGGAACTTTGCCATGTCGGTTCTGTAGCCTTCGGCAGCCTTTTTGATAGCATCATAATTCATAAACGCAGGGTACCTCCCATTTATTTATTATTCTTTCTGATCTGCGGCGCCTGCCGTGCAGACGTCTTCTGCTACCATCATACCACATGAAAAGCAGATGTCAAACAAAATTTTTGCTGACCTAAAATTTTTTATGAAGGTTTGCTTTTTACGCATGTTTATATAGGAATATATGTATTTCAAGGGAAAAGAAGGCTGCCCGGCGGGCGGCCTTCTCTGCAAATCAAAAACCGATTTTCATAAAGCGAAGCAAGTACACAGCGTCTGTAGGGGCCGATGTGGGCATCGGTCCCTACAGTCAAAGTGGAAGGCGCGTACGAATTCGCCGCAAAACTCCAGCCAGCGGTTGTATTCCGTGCGGGCGGACAGAGTCGTCCGCCCCTACAGGCAAGCTGGAAGCGCTGTATCATAAAACACAGCCTGCTTCTCCTGTTTTACCGGATCATATCCAGCAGCGCCTCCGGCGAGATATCCTCCGTAATGGCGAAGCGGAGCATGGCGTAAAGCGTCTGCGGCAGCCCCTTGACGACGGTGTTGACGCCCGGATTGGTCGAGAGCGTCACATGCACGCCGAGCGACTGGAGCGTGACCTGCGCCAGCGTGGAATACTGTCCGGCGGGATATGCCAGCACATCGACCGGCTGACCGGTCGCGTCCTCTAAGAGCGCACGGCTGCGCGTAAAGTCCTCCGTCAGCGCCTGTACATAGGATTCCTCGCTTTCGCCGGGCAGCTGGAGGATGTTCTCCCGCACGGCCGAGCCCGTTTCATACGGCGGCCACTGGTGCATGTCGTAGGTATGGCTCTGGATGGAAATAAGGCCCGACGCGGTCATTTCCGCCGCCTCATCCGCACCGAAGTGCGGTGTAATGGTGTAGTCCGTGTCCTTGTAATGGTCCTTTCCGAATGAAACACCGATGGCGAAGATCGTCGCTTTCATGCCGTATTTCTGCAAAATCGGATAGGCCAGCGTGTAATTGCTCCTGTACCCGTCGTCAAAGGTAATGACGACCGGCTTTTCGGGAAGCGGCTCGCCCCGCAGGACATATGCCTGCAGTTCGTCAAACGAAATGCCGGTATATCCGGCCTCGGCCAGCGCCCGGATCTGCGCCTCGAACTGCTCAGGTGAAACCATTTCGCTGTTCGTCACGTCCTCAGACAGATGGTGGTACATGAGGATGGGCACCTGCGTGCTGATCTCGTCCTGTGAAAGTGGTTTCGGCGACAGGACGTTCAAAAAATAATCCTCCGGGGTGTCGGCGGTCACATAGGTTCCGAAATCGTCCGGGATCCAGAGATCCGTGCGGCCTGTCATGCGGGCGCAGATCATTTCGCCGGCGTTGTTGCGGAAGTGCGTGCCGTCATAGAAATAGCGCATCTCACAGCTGACGCTGCTGGACGAAAAATCCCAGAACGACGTGATTTGCGCCAGCGAACGGTAAAATTGCGCGACGGTTTCCGTCTCAAAATTTTTCAGATACTCGGCATACACCGGCCCGGCGACGACAGTGAGGCTCACGCCCGCTTCCTCGCACAAAGCCTTGATCGACGCGACGCTCTGCATGCACTGCTCCGTATACGGGAGCGAAAGCGTCTGGCGCGGATAGTCGGCGAAGACGGGGTAGTTTTCGAGATAGCGTTCCTCGCTGCCGATCGGTTCTGCGTCGCGCACGCGCTTGTCATAGCAGCCTGTCCGCTCGTCAAACACGTCGAATGTCTGCGGCAGAATGGTGTCCGTGCGCAGCGCGTTCAGCTTGGCAAGCGCATAGCGCGGGTCGGCGAAGAGATAGCGCGTGTAATACGAGAGTGCGGACGTGTCGGGGTCCTCCTTATAGTGGAGGTTCTTCGTCAGCCGGTCAGATTCCTCGTCGTAGGTCAGACCGTTGTCGAGATAGACATTCAGAATGAGATTCTTGACCTCGTAATGCTTCACCAGATATTGCGCGATCTTTTCGCAGTCGCGCATATCCGCACCGTACATGATGAGATTGTAAAAGCTGGCGCCATACGCCTCGTTGAACGCGTCTACCGGGAACGAACTGGTCGATGAGCAGCCGAGAATATAGGAATCATATTCATCATGGTGCTGCTCGAGATAGGTAAACTTCGCCACGCGGGGGTTATTCGTCTCGTCGTAGGAGAACCAGGAAAGCAGCCTGTCTCCGAACGCGCCGAAGGGATCGGCGGCAAGATTCAGCGCCGCCAGCAGCGCGGCCAGCACAAGGACAGTCGCAAGAAAGACCAGTACCCATTTTTTTGAACTCATTCGATCACCGCCTCAGAACTGCGTATAGATAAAGCCCGACGGGATATACCCGGCCCGGAACACGCCGAGCAGCAGCACAGCCAGCAGCAGCGCCGTCACGGTAAGCCACTGCACAAAGCCAGACTTCTTTTCCAGCGCAGCCCGGATCTGCACGCCGCGCTCCTGAAAGCACTCAAGCGTCAGCAAAACGGCCAGTCCCAGCGCGATCACAAGAAAATCCGTCTTTGCAAGGCCGAACGACAAAAGCGTCCCGTCGAACAGCTGCGACGGCTGCGGATGCAGCACGGTCGTCTTCAAAAACCGGAACACGCAGCTCAGGCGCGGCGAACGCGTGAAATACCGCCCAATGAACACCAGCAGCATCGTGCGTAGCGTCATGAACACGCGCCATGCGGCGGATTTATCGTTGATGTGCAGCGCCGATTTCCAGCGCAAAAACGTCCGTTCCAGCAGAAGGGAGGCCGTAATGAGCACGCCGTTCCACAGACCGAAAGCAATATAGCGGAAGTTCGCCCCGTGCCAGATGCCGATGATCAGATAGACGATGAACGTCGCAAGCGATGTGGCAAAAATCTTGCCGCCTGTGCCCTTGATATGCGTGCGGGCCCAGCGGGAAAGTTTCCCGAAGGTCTTGGACAGCGACAGCGGATAAAACACATAGTCGCGCATCCACGCACCGAGCGTAATGTGCCAGCGCCGCCAGTATTCCGTCAGGGACATTGCGAAGATCGGGCGGCGGAAATTCTCGGCCATGTCAATGCCGAACATCCGCGCGACGCCGCGTGTGATGTCAATGCCGCCGGAAAAATCGCAGTAAAGCTGAATGCAGTAGAACAGAATGCCGCTGGCAATGATCGCGCCGCCGTAGGGGCAGTTCTCCGTGATGACAGCGTTTACAAGCACGGCGGCCCGGTCGGCGATGACAAGCTTTTTAAAGTAGCCCCAGAGGCACAGCTGAATGCCAAGCTTCAGATCGCGCCAGTCAAGGCTGCGCTGCGATAAAAGCTGCGGGGCAAGCTGGTCGTACCGGCTGATGGGACCCTGCACCATCTGCGGGAAGAACGAAACAAACAGGCCGTATTTCAGCGGGTTTTTCTGCGCGGACAGCTTTCCTCGATAGACGTCGATCACATAGCCCACGCTCTGAAAGATGAAATACGATAGTCCCAGCGGCACAACAAAATCCCACCGGGGAAGCTTGTCCCCGAGGGCAGACGGCAGCGCGGAGGCCGTGAAGTTCCAGTATTTCATGAGATACAAAAGCCCGAAGCAGAACACGAGACACGCTGCACAGATCCGCTTCTTCGCGCTGCGCACGGCAGTCTTCGCAGCCTTATCGGGCGCGGGGCGTGCGTTCTGCTTTTCGAGCAGCAGTCCCGCCAGCCACGTCAACCCCGCGACCAGCACGAGCCAGACGGCGCTTTTAACGCCGCCGGACAGGTAAAAGACCATGCTCGCCAGCAGCAGCACGACCCACTGCGCCTGCTTCGGAACCAGATAATACAGAATGACGCCCGCCGCAACGAGCCCCACAAAGGGCAAGGAGGCAAAGGACATATCAGTTCTGCCGGCTCTCGATGAGGTCCTCGATGGCCTCGACGCTGTTGAAGTTCTCCGGCGTCAGATCGTCCACGCCAAGTTCCACATCGAACGCCTCCATCAGTTCCGTCACGACCGCGACGATATCCAGCGAGTCGATCAGGCCGTCGTCGATGAGGGCCGTTTCGTTCTCAAAGTCAATGCCCGGACAAATCTCCGTCAGGATCTCAATGATCTGCTTCCTCATAGTGTCAAAACTCCTTTATCCCAGCCGCAGCACGACGGAACGCCATCCGTCCGGCTGAAACTGATTTTTTTCGTATACATGTTCAGCGGGGGTATTCCCCACCCGCGCCCAGACGATACATTTCTGCCCGCCGGTCTTCATCTCCAGCAGCCGCAGCAGCCGTCCGGCGCATCCAAGCCCCCGGCAGTCTGCACGGACGGCCAGATGGCGGATTTCGCACTGCGCCCGTCCGGGCGCGTAGTGCAGAAGCCCGGAAATGCCGTCCGCGTCCGTCAGGCAGAGCACCTGCCCGGCTCCGACTGCCTGCCGGAGTTCTTCATCCGGCGGGATGCAGCCCGTCAGCGGGTCGAACTGTTCAAGTAAAAACGCCCGCACAGCCTCAAATGAAGCCTCTGCCGGAGTCTCAGCGGTATTCTGGACAGGAATTGCCGCCCGCGTACGCCGCAGACGGCAAAACACCTCGGTAAAGCCGAGCGCGCACAGCGCGTCCTGCGCCCGGCGCATGGCGTCTTGGTCCTTTTCGCGGCAGGCAAGTTCTGTGATGAGCGGGGAAGGCTGCTCCGGCAGGCAAAGCTTTGCACCGGGGTGCAGATAGAAGTTCAGGAGCCGGTATCCGGCCCGCTGCCGAAGCAGCAGCAAAAAGCCGTCTCCTTCCTCGTAAAAAAGCCCGGCATCGATTTCGCGCTGGTAGTCTGCCGGGGATAAAAAGCAGTTGGTCACCACACCGCGCCGAAGCTGTGCGGACAGAAGCGGCGTAAGCGCTGCATAGCTTTCAACTCTGCGCATGCAAAAACCGTTCCTTCAGCGCCGCACGGTCAAGCTTGCCGTTGGCGTTGTGCGGCAGCGCCTCCAGCTTTTCATAGACGTTCGGCAGCATATATTTCGGCAGCGCCGTCCGCAGCGCCTTTGCAAGTGTATTGGTGTCCAGATTGCCCGCATAGACGCAGACGATCTTGTCGCGCATTGCGTCGTAGAAGCAGACGGCGTCGTGCAGGCCATCGACACTGTAGAGCGCCGTTTCAATTTCGCCCAGTTCGATGCGGTAGCCCATGTGCTTAATCTGCCCGTCGCGGCGGGCAAGAAAATAGAAATTTCCGTCCTCGCGCTGCACGGCCATATCGCCCGTGCGGTAGAGAATGTCGCGGTAATCGGGGCAGAGCGGGTTCTGGATAAAGGCTGCATCGGTCTTTTCCGCGTCGGCAAAATATCCCGCCGCAAGCCCGGAGCCGCGCACGCATAGTTCGCCCGTTTCACCCGGGGCTGCCTCGGTCAGATCGTCCTTTAACAGCAGCAGCTGCATATTGCGGCAGGCTTTTCCGATGGGGATCGGCTCGTCGTCGCGGTACGCGCGCGTCAGATGGAGTGCGGCGCAGTCAACGGTCGTTTCCGTCGGGCCGTACATATTATAAAGGTCTGCCTCCGGGATCGCGCGCTTCCACATGTTCACATACCGCGCCTGCAGCGCTTCGCCGCCGACGACGATCTTCCGCAGCGCATGCGGGACGCACCGTTCCAGCGCGCCGGAACTTGCCGCCAGATGGAACGCGGACGTGGCCCAGTTCACGGCGGTCACGCCGTGCTGGTCGAGTGCCTGCAGTAAAAACAGCGGCAGTGCGAAAAATTTCTTCTCCAGAATCACGCAAGTTGCACCGAGTTTCAGCGTCTGGTACAGATCCTTGCAGGAGGTGTCAAAGTAAAACGGCGACTGATTGCCGAAGACCTCGTGCTCGGTATAGCCGCAGAAGTCCGTCAGCCAGTCGGTAAAGTCCAGAATGGCGCGGTGGGAGATGACGATGCCCTTCGGCGTTCCGGTCGAGCCGGAGGTAAAGAGCAGGTACACGGGATCCAGATCGATGATCTGCTCGCGCCGGGCTTGCAGGAGCGCATCGTCCGGCGCGGTTTTCTCCGCTTCCTCCAGGCAGACAAGCGGCGCGCAGTCCGTAAGCCGCTCCGCCTGCGGGCGGCTCGATTCCGAAAAGACGATCGCGCGGGCATGCACCTGCGTGAGAATGCGGCGCATGCGCGCTTCGGGCATCTGCTCGTCGATGGGAACATAATAATTCCCGCTCTGCAAAACGCCTTGCAGGGCCGCAACGCTCTGTACTGTCCGGCCTGTGAGCACGGCCACGGGCGCGTTTTTGCAGCCCGGAAGTCCGGCCAGCACGGTTCCCAGCGCCCGTGCACGCGTCAGCAGCTGCCCGAAGGTCAGACTGCCGGAGGCGTCGGAAAAGGCAATCTTGTCCGGGACGCGCGCGGCGGTGCGCTCCAGATATTCAGCGGCGTTTGTCATCGGCATGAGCGCATCCTCCTTTAACTCGGCTGCACATACTTTTGAGAATTTTACCACATACGCGCGCAAATGTAAAGGCGGAACGCGGCGCGCATTTTTTCGCCCGCAACGGTTGAGTCCGGGCTGGTTTCATGGTAGAATGCGGATAGAAAAAAACAGGGGAGTGCATGGTATATGGAAAAACGAACGATCCTGATTGCAAACGACGATGGAATCGGCGCGGAGGGCATCGCGCGGCTGGCCGCGGCGGCGCTGCCGTTCGGCCGCGTCTTTGTCGCAGCGCCGGACACCCAATGCAGCGGCATGTCGCAGAAACTGACCATCCGGGGCGAACTTTCCGTGACGGAAGCGCCGTTCCCCGTTCCGGTCGAGGCCGCGTGGGCCGTCGGCGGAACGCCTGCGGACTGCGTCAAGGCTGCGATCAAGGCGCTTTTGCCCGTGCGGCTGGACGTGGTGCTGACGGGAATCAACCGGGGGTATAACGCGGGCTTCGACATCGCGTATTCCGGCACGGTCGGCGCTGCGTTGGAGGCTGTGATGAACGGCGTGCCCGCCATTGCCTTTTCCGCGCGCGAGAACGGCAATCCCGGCGCGGCGGAGGCGTATCTGCCCGTCGTGCTTGAAGCGCTGCTTGCACGCCCGGCGGAGCCGGGGCGCGTGTGGAACGTCAATTTCCCGGACTGCGCCGCAGCGCAGTGCAAAGGCGTACTGTACGGCAGAACGCCGGCAGCGTGCAGCTTCTATGACAATGACTATGTTCGCACCGGCGACGCACTTTCCATCCGCGTCACGAATCCCGGCCCGGACAGATGCAAAGAAGGCAGCGACATCCATGCAGTCCTGCACGGATATGTTTCCGTTGGAGCAATCAGAAGTCCGCTTTTTTAAACTGACAGGAGGAATAAATTATGTATGATGTGATCGCGCTGGGCGAACTGCTTGTTGATCTTGCGGAGCGCACAAAGGACGAAAACGGCTACCCCACGCTTGCCGCCAACCCTGGCGGCGCACCCGGCAACTTTCTTGCCGCGCTGAGCGCGTATGGAAAGAAGACCGCGTTTCTCGCCAAAGTCGGAGACGACACTTTCGGCCATCTGCTGACCGGCACGATGCGCCGCGCCGGAATCGATACGCGCGGCATTCTGATCAGCCCCGACACATTCACGACGCTTGCCTTCGTGACCTTCGACGCGCACGGCGACCGCTCGTTCGCTTTCGCACGCAAGCCCGGTGCGGACACGCAGCTGCGCTGGGAGGAGATCGATCCGGCCATGCTGGAGCAGGCCCGCGTGTTCCACTTCGGTTCACTCAGCTGCACGGACGAGCCTGCCCGCACGGCCACGCAGAAGGCCGCGGCCTATGCCCGTTCGCACGGCAAACTCGTCACCTACGACCCCAATTACCGCGCCCCGCTGTGGAAAACGGAGCAGGAAGCGAAGGCACAGATTCTCTGGGGGCTTTCGCAGGCGGATATTGTCAAGATCAGCGACGAGGAGACGCAGTTCCTCTGGGGCTGCGGCCCGGAAGAGGGCGCCGAGCGCGTGCTGGCGCTGGGGGCGAGGCTCGTCATGGTCACGCTGGGGCCGAAGGGCTGCTTGCTTAAAAATGCACAGGCGGAATTCTCCTGCGGCTGCCCGAAGGTGCAGCCGATTGACACGACCGGCGCGGGCGATATCTTCGGCGGCAGCGCCGTATCCCGCTTTCTGGAACTGAACAAGGCGCCGGAGGCGCTGATGCGGGGCGATCTTGCCTATATGGCCCGCTACGCAGCAGCCGCTGCCAGCCTCTCCACCGAAGTTTCCGGCGGCATTCCGTCCATCCCGAAAAAGGAAGCCGTCCTGCAAAAAATACAGGAGGAATATTAAGTAAATGCACCCTAAAAGACTCCCCTTTCAGAAGAGGTTCATACAGGATCATGGGTGATAATTTGCCCGCCCGGCGGGGACTGCAGGGCGGGCTTTGTCTGCCGGTCAGGGATTATATAGACAAAATCCACAAAAAAATCCCGTAAAAATTTACGCAAAATCGGTAAAATCTCCGTAAAGGCACTGGATTTTAACGGGTGGAACTGCTATACTATGAAATACAGAACTCTGCGACTGCGGCTCCCTTGACGGCTGCCGTTTTCGTTTCTGTATCAGGACGCAGAAGGAGGCTTCAAAAGAGGTGCTTTGCGCAGGACGAGCCTGCGCACAACATGAACATTCAGAATTTGAACAGAAATCAGGAGGAAATGCAAGCATGAAAAAACGTATCACGCGATGTCTTGCGCTGCTGCTGGCCGTCGTCATGGTCCTTTCGGTCATGCCGGCCGCTATGGCGGAGGAGACAACGCAGACGCAGACCTACACCAAGGTCACAGAAGCGCCTGCGGACTGGTCTGGTACATACCTGATCGTGTCCGAGGGTGACAAACTGATTATGGACGGTTCCCTTGACAAGCTTGACGTTGAAGGGAACAAGGTCGATGTTACGATCACCGACAGCAAAATCACCGGTGATTATGCGAAATATGCGTTTACCGTTGAGCCGATGACTGGCGGCTACGCCATCAAGTCTGCAAGCGGAAAGTATATTTCGGGTAAGTCCGGAAGCAACAAGCTGAACAGTGGTTCCACACAGTCTCTCAATACGATTGAACTTACCAGCGGTAAGGTGATCGTTACCAGCGACGGAACAACACTGCAATACAACAATGCAGCAAAGAACGGCACCAGATTCCGTTACTACAAGTCGCAGAATCAGCAGCCGATCTCGCTGTACAAGATTGAAACCGCAGCCAAGCAGCAGGTCGCAACCCCGACTGCTACCCCGGTTGCGGGCGAAGTAGCAAAGGGAACGAAGGTCGAGTTCAAGTGCAAGACTGAGGGTGCGAAGATTTCCTACAAGACCACGGGCGAGTATATCGAGTATACCGAACCCGTTGAGGTAACGGAAGCTGTCACCTTCACCGTCAAGGCCACGAAGGACGGCATGGACGACAGCGACGAAGTGAAATTCGCCTACACCGTCAAGGCCGAAGAACCGGTTCAGAGCCTGTTCAAGGACGGCGAGCAGATCGTCATCTACAACCCGGCCAACATGAAGGCCCTGTCCACCGAATATACCGGCTTCTACAACAAGGGCACGGATGTGACGCTGACGAACGGCACGCTGACCGGCTACACCGAGGCCGACGTCTGGACGGTCGGCGTCAACGCGGACGGCACCTACACGTTCTCCACCAGCGAGGGCAAGAAGCTCTCCATGGCTGAGAAGTATACCAGCACCCCGCTGGACGAGGTGAATACCGCGTGGAACGTCACGGCTGCGAAGACCGAAAACTGCTTCTACATCCAGAATGCCGCACGCGGCAACTATCTGGAGTGGTACGCCGAGAAGAACAACTGGAGCAGCTACAGCAGAATCAGCGATGAGGCGCTGTTTGCCCAGCAGTTCTATCTGGTCGTGGACGACGGCGGCTCCGATGAGCCTTCCGGCGATCTGCCCAAGCCCGGCGACAAGTTCGTGATCTACAACCAGAACGCACAGGCGGTTCTGGCGGCGGAGAACGATTCCAAGTCCATTGAAAAGGCGGCAGCCACCGTCGCGGACGGCAAGGCCACCCCGGCGAACGGCGCTGTTGTGTTCACCGTCGAGCAGAACGGCGAATACCTCCGCTTCAAGAGCGATGCGTATGGCTATCTCTGTGCCAACGGCACCGGCAACAACGCGTTCTACAGCAAGGACTTCTCCGAAGAGGGCGTTTCGACCGAAGACGCGGACTGGCTCGTCCGTACCTGCTCCGGCGGCGTGGGCGGCTATGAGCTGGAGAGCCGCACGGCGAAGTTCAGCGGCCACAGCCAATGGCTGGAGTATTTCTCCGACTCGTTCAAGGTCTACAGCATGTACAGCAAGACCGGCGATCTTGACTATACAATCTACTCCTTCTTCTTCTATCCCGTGGCGGACGGCGTGAATGTGGACGGCGGCCTTGTCGTGCAGCCCACCATCACCTTCCCCGAAACCATGCTCCCGGCCTATGTCGGCAGCGATTACGAGTTTGAACTCGAGATCGACACAATCTATGAAATCGACAATCCGTGGATCGAGTACAGTGTCAAGAAGGCCGACGGAACGTACATCCCCGGCATCAGCCAGCTTCAGGGCAACACGGACGTAGAGGTTCCAGGCGATTTCACCACCGGCAAGGGCAGCGTCCATATCACGGTCTATGATTCGGACATCGCTGAGGCGGCCAAGGCTGGCAGCACGATGACCCTGACCTTCGCGTTCAAGGATGTCAAGGGCAACGAGGCCAGAGCGTCCTACACCGTAGACATTCTCGACGAGGCTGTGATCTCCAACGTGAAGCCTGCGCAGGGTGCGCAGACCGGAGCCGAAAAGCGGCCGGAGATCTCCGCGGAGATCTCGAACGCTGGCGAGAACGCCAGCGTAACGATGACTGTCAACGGCACGGAGGTCAAGACGACCTACGCAGACGGCAAGGTCACCTACACCCCGGCTGCCGATATGGCGGACGGCAAGGTCACGGTAACTGTGACGGTCAAGCGTGCGGATGAAAAGGAAACCAGCAAGACCTGGTCCTTCACCATCGGCGAGGCGACCTTCCAGCGCTACTTCGGCCAGCTGCACTCCCACACGCAGTATTCCGACGGCGCTGGCTCGCTGGAAAGCGCACTGGCGTATATCAAGGCGCTGCCTGACAGCGCGAACGTTGACTTCGTCGCGTTCACCGACCATTCCAACTACTTTGACAAGTCCGGCGCAGCCAACCCCGAGGGCGCGCTCTACGACATGAGCCAAGCGACGGAATACAGCCAGGAAACCTGGAAAGCCTATAAGGACGCGGTCGCTGCGTTCAATACGGAAAATGCAGGCAGCATGGTCGCCATTGCGGGCTTTGAAATGACGTGGTCCGGCGGTCCCGGCCATATCAACACCTTCAACACCCCCGGCATCGTCTCCCGCAACAACACGACGCTCAACAACAAGACCAAGGATGCAGGCCTGCAGGCCTACTACAAGCTTCTGTCGCAGACAGAGGGCGTCGATTCCATCAGCCAGTTCAACCATCCGGGCACGACGTTCGGCAACTTCATTGACTTCGGTTATTGGGATGCGGTCGTTGACACCCGTATGTACATGGTCGAAGTCGGCAACGGCGAAGGCCAGATCGGCGCAGGCGGCTATTATCCCAGCTACGAGCAGTACATCATGGCGCTCGACAAGGGCTGGCACGTCGCCCCAACCAACAACCAGGATAACCACAAGGGCCGCTGGGGCAACGCCAACGACGCCCGCGACGTCATCCTGACCGACGACTTCTCCGAATCCGGCATCTACGCAGCGCTCAGAGCACGCCGTATGTACGCCACCGAGGACAAGAACCTCGAACTGGACTACACGGTCAACGGCAACATGATGGGCTCCATCATTGACGTTCCTGAGAAGCTGAACTTCGAGATCTCCTTCAACGATCCCGACCGCACCGATTCCATCGCCAAGGTCGAACTGGTCGTCAACTCCGGCAAGGTCGCCTATACCTGGGACAGTGCCGCAGATCTCACCAAGGGCTCCGTCAGCGTGGAACTGGCGCCTGAGTACACCTATTACTTTGTCCGTGTCACCGAGGGCGACGGCGATCTGGCCGTGACCGCGCCTGTCTGGGTCGGCGAATCGCTCAAGCTTGGCATTTCCAAGGCTGAATGCGGCACGTCTACCCCTGTCACCGACGAAGAACTGACCATCACCACCACGTTCTTCAACAGTGAGGCAAAGCCCGCTACCATCAAGTCCATCACCTATGCCATCGGCGGCGAAACCATCGGCACCGTGACGGATCCCATCACGCTGGCTGCAAGCAGCACGCAGGATGTGGAATTCAAGTATACCCCGACAAAGGCCCGCATCATGACTGTTAAGATCACGGCTGTGATCGAGCAGGACGGCAAGGAGTACACGTTCACCAAGGACGTCACGCTCGATGTGCTTGACGCAAGCAAGCTTGTCTACATCGGCATTGACGCCTCGCACTACAACGAATACGTTGCAGGCAACTATAAGGACTCCATGGGCAACTTCGGCGAACTGGCTGCGGCCTATTCCGTGCGTACAGTCACGCTGAAGACCAGCGAGGAACTCATCGCGGCCTGCGGCAATTCCAAGTACAAGGCCATCATCCTGACGGCTCCGTCCCGCCGGCTGGAGGCAGCGCAGGCTGACCCCAAGACCTATTCCACAGAAGAACTGAACGCCATCAAGACGTTCAACGACAACGGCGGTATGGTGATCCTCGCCGGTTGGTCTGACAACTACGAGAATTACCCCATCATCCAGAACAACCCGGACATCAAGCATATGGCCGCGACGCAGAACGAGGTTCTTGCCAAACTCGGCTCCAGCCTCCGTATCTCTGACGACGCAACGTATGACGATGTTCGCTCTGCAGCCGACGGCGTTGACAAGTGGAGACTCTACTTCTCGTCCTACAACATGGATAACCCGCTTCTGGACGGCGTGGAATTCGATGCAGAGCATCCGTATGACAAACTCTACACCGAACGCTTCAGCCACTACGGCGGCGCGTCCATCTACGCAGTAGACGCAGACGGCAACCCGACCTCTACGCTGCCCGCAACGGTCAGCCCGGCAGTCTACGGCCATGCAACGACCTACTCTGTGGACGTTGACAGCGACGGCCTCGGCGGCGCAGCTACCCCGAAGTACACCTTCGCAGAAAACGATGACCGCCTGATGGTCATGGCGTCCGAGCAGATCGAGGGCAAGGGCCTCATCATCGTCTCCGGCGCAGCCTTCATGTCGAACTTCGAGGTGCAGTACCAGGCCTCCGACAGCGGCGCGGAGAAGAACTACTCCAACTACAAGATCTGCCAGAATCTCGTCTCCATGCTCAACCAGACCGAGATCGCCAAGATCGCGGATGTGCAGGCAGAGGCAGAGGAGGGCGTCAAGTTTACCGTGGAGGGCATCGTGACCTCCAACGCCTCCGGCTATGACAAGGATACCGCGTTCTTCGACTGCATCTATGTGCAGGACAACACCGCCGGTATCAACGCCTTCCCGGTCGCAGGCAACTTTAAGATCGGCGATAAGGTTCGTGTCACCGGTACGACGTCCTCCTATCAGGGCGAGCGTCAGCTGGCTGTGACGAAGATCGAAAAGATTGCGGACGCGGAGGCTCCGGCTCCCGTGGAAGTCACTGCCGCGCAGATCAACGACGGCTCCGTCCTCGGCAGCCTCGTCAAGATCAAGGGCACGATCACTAGAGTGGAAGAGGCTGAAGGCAAGATCCAGACCATCATGGTCAAGGATGCAGCCGGCAACGAAGCACGCGTCTTCATCGACGGCTACATCACGAAGGACACGGAAGTTGAGAACGCAGTTGTCGGCAATCTGGTCGAGGCGGTCGGTCTGGCTTCCTATGACAACACCTTCGTCCTCTCGAACGGCACGCCCGTCTATCCGCGTATCCGTATCCGCAACCGCGCTGATGTCGTCTGCACCGCAGGCGAGACGCCGGTCGAGACGTGGAGCATCACCTACGTCACCGATGGCGGCACGATCAACGGTGAATACCCGACGACTTACACCAAGGGCACTGTGACCGTTCTCCCGACCGATGTGACGAAGGACGGCTACACCTTCCTCGGCTGGTTCAACGCAGCGGAAGGCGGCGACAAGGTTACGCAGATCGAAGCTACGGAAACCGGCAACAAGACGTTCTACGCATACTGGCAGAAGAATGAGACTCCGGTCAAGACGTGGAGTATCACCTATGTCGCAGACGGCGGCGTGATCAACGGCAGCTACCCGACGAGTTATGTCGAGGGCACCGTGACCGTTCTGCCGACCAATGTGACCAAGCCCGGCTACACCTTCCTCGGCTGGTTCACCGCGTATTCCGGCGGCGTGCTGGTCAAGCAGATCGGCGCGACGGAAACCGGCGAAAAGACCTTCTATGCACGTTGGCAGAAGACTGTCCTGCCGCCTCCGCCCGTCACCCCCGGCACCCCGAGCGCCCCGGTCACCCCGGCCAGGCCTGCTGCCCCGGTAGGGCTCCCGTTTGCCGATGTGTCCGGCAGCGACTGGTTCTATAACGATGTCCGCTATGTCTACGAGAAGGGCATCATGGACGGTACGGGCGCCGATCGCTTCTCTCCCAACGCACCGCTGACCCGCGCCATGATCGTTACCATCCTCTACCGCATGGCGGGCAGCCCGTCCGTTTCCGGCTCGTCCGACTTTACGGATGTGGCCGCCAGCAAGTGGTTTGCCAAGGCGGTCGCATGGGCGGCGGCCAACGGCATCGTCAACGGCTACGGTTCCGGCCTCTTTGGCCCGAACGACCCCGTGACCCGTGAGCAGCTTGCGGCGATCCTGTACCGCTACGCAGTCTACGGCGGCATGACGGCTGTGACGCTCGAGGAAAATCTCGGCAGCTTTGCCGACACGGCGCAGCTCTCTGCCTACGCCATTCAGGCGATGAACTGGGCGGTCGGCCAGGGCCTGATCAACGGCTCCGGCAGCAACCTTGTGCCGAAGGCACAGGCGACCCGCGCACAGGTCGCGGCGATCATCCACCGCTACCTCGAGCGCTGAAGCCCCACCCGTACAAACGCTGCCCCGCCGGGTTTCCCGGCGGGGCAGTCCCCCATCCTGCATAAACTTTGCTTCCTGAAGGAGAATCCATGAAGAACTTACAATGCAAGCTGACGCGCAAGCGCTGGATGGAGATCGGCGTGAGCGTTTTGCTGTTCGTGCTGATCATCGCGTGGGCGCTGGTCCTGGAATATACGGAGCCTGACCGCGAGGCGACTGCCGCGCGCAAGCGGTATTTTGCTGTTGCGCGCGTCACGGACATTCTGGACGACAACGCGGAAACCCAGGACTGGACCGAGGGCCGCCGCATCGGCCAGCAGTATCTTGAGGTCGAGATTCTGAACGGCCCGTGGAAGGGCGAGATACTCGAGACGATCAACTATCTGACCATCTATACCAACGTTGACGCGAAGATCGGCACAAAAATCGTCGTCCGCCTCGATCTGGATGACGCGGGGGAGCCGTATGTCATATCCATTCCGAATTATAACCGCGCGCCGGTGCTGATCGGCCTGCTTGCCGTGTTTGCGGCGCTGCTCCTGCTGATCGGCCGGAAAAAGGGCCTCACGGCCCTGCTGGGGCTTGTGTATACGCTTGCGTGCGTTTGGTTCATTCAGGTACCCATGATCCTGCGCGGCGCGCAGCCGGTCGTGGTCACGGTCGTGCTCGTCGCGCTGACGACGGCGGCCTCGCTCCTGTTCCTGAACGGCTTCAGCCGCAAGACGCTCTGCGCCACGCTCGGCTGCATCGGCGGCGTGGCCGTCGCGGGCATTTTCGCTGCCCTGTGCGGGTCGATCTCGCCGCTCAACGGCTTCAATCTGCCCGAGGCGGAGGAACTTGTCCTGCGCGCATCCGACCGGGGACTGAAGATCAGCGGCCTGTTCGTCAGCGGCATTCTCATCGCCTCGCTCGGCGCAGTCATGGACGTGGCCATGTCCATTTCCTCCGCCTGCTGGGAACTGCGCGAGCTGAACCCCGACCTGCCGCGTAAGGCGCTGTTCCGCTCCGGCATGAACATCGGACAGGACGCCATGGGCACCATGGCGAACACGCTCATCCTCGCCTTCGCCGGTTCGAGCCTCAATACACTCCTGCTGTTCCAGATCTTTGATTATCCCATGATCCAGATCTTCAACGCTGACTCCATCGCCATCGAGATCATCCGCGGCGTGGCCGGCACCATCGGCATCATCCTGACTGTCCCCCTTGTCGCCCTCCTGAGTGCCGAAATCATGGGACCGAAAAAGAACGCATAATCCAGTTCTTGAACCGAAAAACCGGCCGTATGGCCGGTTTTTGGTTTACTTTCTCTGCAAAGTTCGCTATACTGTTCAGGAATGAGAAAGACAGGAGACGTATTGAATATGACCACTTGCATCAAATGCGGCGCGCCGATCGAAGACGGGGAATTGTTCTGCGCAAACTGCGCGCAGAACGGTGCGGCAGTGCAGCCAAGACCTGCTCCGCTCCCCGCCGGGAGAATGCAGACCCCGCCGCGGCTGAAAAAGCAGCCGGCGGAACCGGTGTCTGCTGCGAAAAAACGTGCCGGTTCGCCTTCGACGGGCATTCTTGCAATCTGCTGCATCCTGCTTCTGGCTGCTGGCGCATTTTTGTATCTGACCGGCAGCGCAAAGCTGCGCAGTCAGCAGGCGGAACTCGACCGGCTGCGGGCGGAAACATCGTTTTTTGACCAATATGCCGTCTGCGTGAACGTCGGAAGCGAGGTCTATCACCGGTATGGCTGCACGCTGTTTAAACCGGAGAATTTTGAAATCCTCAACGAGAAGCTGGCCGAGGCTGAGGGATATCTGTCCTGCCCGGTCTGCATCGGGCAGTAAGGAGCGGGCAGGATGGATATTCTCTCCCTGTGCCAGAGGATGGTCATGCTGTTTTTCTGCATGGCCTGCGGCTTCTGCGCCGCGAAGGGCGGCGCGATGGACGTGCAGAGTAACAAAAAGCTTTCGTCGCTTATCGTGACCGTTGCAAACCCCATGCAGATTCTCGCCTCCGCACTGACGGGCGAACGGCTGCTCTCAATCGGGCAAACGCTGCGGTTGATGGGCCTGATCACGTTGCTCTATGCCGCGCTGATCGGCCTGAGTTTCCCAATCGCACGGCTGCTGCGCGTCAAAGAACGCGAGGCCGGGCTGTACCGGTTCATGTTCATCTTCGGCAACATCGGGTTTCTCGGCTATCCGGTCGTGGAGTCGCTGCTGGGTTATCAGGCGACCTTCTATGTGACGCTGGCCGTGCTGGCCTTCCAGCTGCTCTGCTGGAGTTACGGCGTGAGTCTGATCGAAGGACAGGCGCGTTTTCACTTTCAGTGGAAAATCCTGCGGCAGCCGTGCGTTGCAGCGTCGCTGGCGGCGTTCGTGATTTATCTGTCCGGCTGGCAGCCACCGGTGCTGCTGCACCAGACTGTCAAATATGTCGGAGACATCACAAGCCCTATCGCCATGCTGATTGTCGGCTGTTCGCTTGCGCAGATGCGATTCGGGCAAATCTTCGGAAACTGGCGGGTGTATGTGCTGGTGCTGTTCAAGATGATTGCCGTGCCGTTGCTGGCGCATTTTGCGCTGCGGCAGGTACTGGACAATGAACGGATTCTGTGTGTGCTGACGGTCCTTTTGTGCATGCCCATTGCCACCAACACAACCATCCTGAGTTACCAGTACGGCGCTGACGAGACGACTGCCTCCTCCGGCGTGTTTGTCAGTACGCTTCTTTGCATGCTGACGATCCCTCTGATGATGAAGCTGCTGTTCGGAACGTAAGGGGCGACAGCGCCCAAGAGGCTCGTTTTTACGTCCCCGCTGTCTGCGCGCGCAGGGCAGCGTAGACGCCGACCAGCTGCGTTGCGAGTTTCAGCGGGTCGTCGGTTTTTTTGAGTTTGACGGACAGCATCGGCACCTTGCCTGCAGAGAAGAAGATGCGCCCCTTGAACTGCGCTTCGGCGCAGCAGCCGGAGATGGCGGCGAAGTCCATCGTGGCCAATGAGAGGAGGATCGCGCCGTCCTTCTGCGTGATTTCCGTGATGCCGGCCGCTGCGGCTCTTGCGCGCAACAGTGCGATGGCAATCAGATTCATAACGCCCTTTGGAGGATCTCCGAAGCGATCGACGATCTCGTCGAGCAATTCGTCGGCATCCTCCTGTGTGCGGATGGCTGCCATGCGGCGGTAGAGATCCATGCGCTGTTCGCCGGAGGTAACATAGTCCTTGTTGATGTTTGCGGTGACGGTGAGGTCGGCGGTGCATTCGGGCTCCTTCTGCGCTTCCTCGCCGCGCTCTTCGAGCACGGCGTCTTCGAGCAGCTTCAGATACATATCATAGCCGACGGTCATCATATGACCGGACTGCTCCGCACCCAGAAGATCGCCCGCACCACGAATTTCAAGGTCGCGCATGGCGATTTTAAAGCCGGAGCCGAATTCCGCGTATTCGCGGATGGTGTCGAGCCGCTTTTCCGCGATCTCGGACAACACTTTCCCCTTGCGGAACGTCAGATACGCATAGGCGTGGCGGCTCGAACGGCCCACGCGGCCGCGAATCTGGTGCAGCTGCGCAAGGCCCAGCCGGTCAGCGTCCTCAATGATGAGCGTGTTGACATTCGGGATGTCAATGCCCGTTTCAATGATGGTCGTGCAGACAAGGATCTGAACTTCGCCGTTTGACATTGCCTGCATGACGTCGCCGAGTTGTTCCTCGTTCATTTTGCCGTGCGCGACAGCGATCTCCGCCTCGGGGATGCGCTGTTTGATTTTGGCCGCGCACTGGTCGATGGATTCCACACGGTTGTGGAGATAATAGACCTGCCCGCCGCGGGCAAGTTCACGCCGGATCGCCTCGTCGAGAATGCCGTCCTGGTGCTCAAGCACAAACGTCTGCACAGGATAGCGGTCCTGCGGCGGCTGTTCGATGGTGGACATGTCACGAAGCCCCGACAGCGCCATATTGAGCGTGCGCGGGATGGGCGTTGCGGACAGTGTTAAGACGTCCACGCCTCGTGAAAGTTCTTTTAACCGTTCCTTGTGCGTCACGCCGAAGCGCTGTTCCTCATCGACAATGAGCAAGCCGAGGTCGTGAAAATGAATGTCCTTCTGCAGCAGCTTGTGCGTGCCGACGATCAGATCGATTTTGCCGGATTGCAGATCGAAGAGCGTTTTTTTGATCTGCGCAGGGGTGCGGAAACGGGAGAGCACGTCGATGGTGACTGGAAAGGTTGCAAAGCGGCGCATGGCCGTGAGATAGTGCTGCTGGGCCAGAACGGTCGTCGGGACTAAGATTGCGACCTGCTTGCCGTCCAGCATGCACTTCATGGCCGCGCGCAGCGCGACCTCCGTCTTGCCGAAGCCGACATCGCCGCAGAGAAGCCGGTCCATCGGCGCGGGGGATTCCATATCGCGCTTGATCTCGTCGATGCAGCGCAGTTGATCGTCTGTCTCGGCGTATTCAAAGCTTTCTTCAAATTCCTGCTGCCACGGCGAATCCGCCGCGAACGCAAAGCCCGGCAGCCGCTTGCGTTCGGCGTAGAGTTTAATCAGGCCCGCAGCCAGGTCCTTTGCCGCGGCCTTTGCCTTGGCCTTTGTCTTCTGCCACTGGTCGCCGCCGAGTTTATTGAGCCGGACAGGCGTATCTTCGCCGGCACCGATATACTTGCTGACCAGATCCAGCTGTGTTGCGGGCACATACAGACAGTCCGTGCCCTGATAGGCGATCTTGACGTAATCCTTTGTGACGCCGCCGACCTTCAGCTGCTCCATGCCGACATAACGGCCGATGCCATGGTGCTCGTGTACGACGAGGTCACCGGGGGTCAGATCGGTAAACGAGTCAAGTTTTTTGCGGTTTGTGGCTTTTTTGGGCGCTCTAGTCCTTTTGCGCTCCTGCCGAACAGCGATCTGCCCCTCCGTTAAAATGGCAAATTTGAGCGTCGGATATTCAAGCCCGGCGGGAAGCGAGCCGCCCGCAATGAGAATCTGTCCCGGCTGCGGAAGCTTTGTCAGCGGGAACGCCAGAAGTGCGTTCAGACCGCTTTTGGCAAGCAGATCCTTCAAAATTTCCCCGCGCCGCTGTCCGCCGCACAGGACGATGGAGCCATACTGGTTCGATGCGTAATTTTTAAGGTCTGCCGCCGCTGTTTCAAGACTTCCGCCGTAGCCCGGCAGCTGCCGGGCCGTAAAGGAAAGCAGCTGTTTGGGCGGCAGGGACTCGGGATAGCGCGCGGCCAGGAAGCCGTCGCAGTAAATGACGGCTCTGCCATGCAGTGACGCGGCCAGATCGTCCATTGTCGCGTAATAATCGCACAGTTCTCCGAAAAGTGTCCCGGCGGTCAAAAACGAATCGAGCAGAAGACCGAACTCCTCCGCACGATCCTTTTCCCCGCGCTGAAGATTGCCGTGGTCGCAGAAGGCGACGACGGCCTCCTGCGGCAGATACGACGCGGCAGTCGTAAATTCCGGGTAAATCAGCGCCATGTATCGGTCAGCGCTGGCGAAAAGCGTCTCGTTTTCAAGCGCCTCGCAGTCCTTCTGCAGTGTTTCGATCAGCGCCTGATTGGGCGTTTTCCGGCGCTGCTGGCGCGTGATGATGGCACGCAGATCTCCGCACAGACCGGCTACTCCCTGCGGATGCAGATGCGGCTCCGTTTCGGCCACAGGCAGGAGGATTGCCTCGTCAGCGTTTTCCGTGCGCCGCTGTGTGATGGGGTCGAAATAGCCCATGGTGTCCAGTTCGTCGCCGAAAAACTCCGCGCGCAGCGGCTTTTCCTGCGCGGGGGAATACACGTCCAAAATGCCGCCGCGCAGCGCGAACTGTCCCACGCCCTCGACCAGACTTGCACGGGAATAGCCCGCCCGGGTCAGGCGGCTGATGAGATCCGGCATGCTGTATTCTGCGCCGACCCGGAGCGTCACTGACGCGGAAAAGAGCGTCTGGCGCGGGATTGTGCGCAGCAGCAGCGCATCGAGACTCGCCACCAGCACCGGGACACGGCCCTGCGCCAGCGCGTATAAAAGCCGCAGCCGCTGCTGCTCCCACTGACGGGACACGCCGATGGCTCCGGCCAGTGTCAATTCTCGGGACGGCAGAACCGGTGGCTCCTCGCCTAAAAACGCACCAAGTTCAGAAGCCAGCCGCTTTGCGGCCATATCATCCTGGCACACGGCGATAAGCGGTCTGCCGGACTGCTCGTGCACGGCAGCAAGCACATGGCTGCGCGGGACCTGGCTCAGTCCGGACACGGCGATGGCCTGCTTCGCCTCCACGGCCTTCAGCAGCTGGTTATAATCGGTGCTCTTTTGCAGAAGCGAAAGCAGAACGTTCATGGGATTCTCCTAAAAATAAAAACAATTTTTCGCCCAACAGGCAACGCGCATAGGAGAGCGTCTCCTATGCGTAGGGGGTGGGGTATTGAAAGTGAGATGGGGGAATTTTGCACAGCACCCTGTAGGGGCCGATGCCCACATCGGCCCGTTGGGAAGTTCCGAATTTGCTGCAGATTTCCGTAAAAAACGGTGCGTCTTGCCGGGGCGATGTGGGCAAGGTGCGTGCGTATTTGGGTGCACTCAAAACATCTTCCCGTTATACTCCGCCGCGGCCTTTTCACAGCCGTTTTTGACGATGCAGAGGGCGGCGTCGGCGGCGTGGGACATGGCTTCCTGATAGTCGGGCCATTCGGTTTTGGAGACGGTGGACAGCACCCAGTCGGCCAGATCATAATCCGGGTGCGGCTTGGCGCCGACGCCGATCTTGACGCGCGGAAACTGGTCAGAGCCGAGGCAGGAGATGATGGACTTCAGACCGTTGTGGCCGCCGGCAGATCCGTTTTTGCGGATACGAAGTTTGCCGACGGGGAGCGAAATATCGTCAAAGAGGACGAGCACCCGCTCTGGCGGGATTTTATAAAAGTGCGCGGCGGCCTCGATGGCGATGCCGGAGGCGTTCATAAAGGTTAGCGGCTTCATGAGCAGAAGACGCTGGCCGTCAAAGTCCGCCTGCGCGGTGAGCGCCTTGAAGCGCTCCTTGGAAACCTTGACCTGCAGGCGCGCAGCCAGCAGGTCAAGGGACATGAAACCGGTATTGTGACGGGTCTTCTCGTATTCAGAGCCCGGATTGCCGAGCCCCGCGATCAGCCAGTCATACGTTGGCTTTTGAAACAGCATAAAAATCAGAACAGAACGGACATGGAGTTTTCTTCGTAAATTCTCTGGATGGCATCGGCAAAGATCGGGGAAACGTCCAGATACTTGATCTTGCTGCATGCGCCCTCGAGCGGCGGAATGGTGTTGAGGAAGGTCAGTTCCTTAATGCAGCTGTTGGCGATGCGCTCGTTGGCCGGGCCGGAGAGCACGCCGTGGGTCGCGCAGGCATAAACCTCAGTTGCGCCGCCGATCTCGACGATCGCCTTGGCTGCGTTGCACAGAGAACCGGCGGTATCGACCATATCGTCAAACAGAATGCACTTCTTGCCCTTGACGTCGCCGATGACGTTCATAACCTCGCACTGATTGGCCTTTTCACGGCGCTTATCTACGATGGCGAGATTCATGCCCATCTTGTTGGCAAACGTGCGGCTGCGGGCGACGGAGCCAACGTCCGGGGAAACGACGACCATCTCTTCCGGATGCTCGAACTTGGACATGTAATATTTCACGAAAACGGGATTGGAGAGCAGGTTATCGACGGGAATGTCGAAGAAGCCCTGAATCTGGGACGCATGCAGATCCATGGTCAGCACGCGGTCTGCGCCCGCAGCTTCGATCATGTTGGCGACCAGCTTTGCGGAGATGGGGTCACGGCCCTTGGCCTTGCGGTCCTGGCGGGCATAGCCGAAGTACGGAATGACGGCGGTGATGCGGCCGGCGGAGGCACGGCGGCAGGCGTCGATCATGATGAGCAGTTCCATCAGATTGTTGTTGACCGGCTTGCAGGTTGACTGAACCAGAAATACGTCGCTGCCGCGGACAGATTCATTGATCGTCAGGGAAACCTCGCCGTCGGCAAAGGTCGTTACCGTGCAGTCGCCCAGCGGCAGCCACAGCTTGCGGCAGACACCCTCGGCAAACGGACGGTTGGCGTTGGCGCAGAATACCTTGACGTTCTTACCATGAGAAATCATATGAAATTACCCTCTCTCTTGTGTTGTTCGGTCTGTTCTTGTTCTGTGTTGATTTTATATTTGAATGGCGGCCCCTGCCGCCGGGGATACAAAAGTTATTTCTTTTCCTTCAGCTTGTGCCGGTTGGCCCAGTCGCGCTTGTTCTGCTGGCGGGCGCGGGCAATGGCAAGCGCTGCGGGGGGCACGTCGTCGGTCACGGTGGACCCGGCGGCAATATACGCGCCTTCTCCGATGTGAACGGGTGCGATGAGATTCGCGTTGCAGCCGATGAAGGCATTGTCGTCGATAACCGTGCGGGATTTTTTCACGCGGTCATAGTTGACCGTGACCGTGCCGCAGCCAAAGTTGATATCCCGGCCCACGTCGCTGTCGCCGATGTAAGTCAGATGGGAGATTTTCGTGCCGTCGCCGATGGTGGAGTTCTTGACCTCCACGAAATCGCCGCAGCGCACATGCGACCCGATGCGCGAACCCGGACGGACATAGGCGAAGGGGCCGACGGTCGTGTCGGAGCCGATCTCGGAATCGTAGACCTGCGAGGCGTTGACTCTTGTGTTTTCTCCGACCTTTACGTTTTCCAGATAGCTGTTCGGGCCGATGGTGCAGCCGTCGGCGATGGATGTCGTGCCGCGCAGCACAGTTCCGGGCAGCAGTTCCGTCCCGGCCCCGACAAAAACGGTCGGCTCGACATAGGTATTGTCATAGTCCCAGACCGACACACCTGCGGCGGCCAGATCGTACAAAACGCCCCGGCTGAGAACCGGCTTCCATTCGGCCAGCTGCTGCATGGACGAAACGGCATAAACACCGTCGCGGTCGGTATACGGAACACCGTGTTCTTTCATGAAGTCGGTGAAGATAAACGTATCATCCAGCGCATCCATCAGCGCCTGACGGCTCACGGAACTTACGCCGCTTTCGGCCGGTGCGCCGGAAAATGCCGCTTCATCAACGGCAAAGGGATCGATCACAGCAGGGCCGGTGACGACGATGACGTCCTCCTCCTGCTCGTCGGCCGTAGACAAAAAGACATGAAGCTGGTCGGCAGTCTCCTCAAGCTTTGCGCAGCTCAACTCGCAGCCGTCCGGGAAGCAGCGCTTCGCCTCGGACAAAAACCGCTCGTGGCAGACCAAAAAGAAGCGTCCAACCCCGCCTGCGGCCAGAGAACGCGTCAGCCACGACAGCAGCGGCGTCCCCATGATCGCTTGCAGCATCATTGGACGGGAAGATCCTGTTTTTGCGGTGTCGTCAGGCACAAAGACGACGGCAGACAAATCAGACAACAGACCCACGCTCCTTTACCGATAGACATTCTGCTTATATTGTTTATATTATAGCAGACATTGCGTCGTTTGTACAGGAAGGCACACGGAATTTTCCCGGAAAAACAGAGAAAGTTTTCTGGAAAAAAAGGCTATTCATTGCACAAATGAACAAACTATGATAGAATACTCTCAGTTTATTTAGAATAAAAGAGGAACACACATGCTCACACTCAAGAATCTTAGCCTGACTGCGGCTGACGCGCAGGGACGCGCGGACATCGTCAAAAACGTCTCTCTGGACGTAGAAGACGGAAAATTCCTTGTCATTACCGGCCCGAACGGCGGCGGCAAGACGACGCTTGCCAAGCTGATCATGGGCCTCGCCGCGCCGACCGGCGGCCAGATCCTTCTGGACGGCGAGGACATCACCGGCCTTTCCATCACCGATCGCGCAAGGCGCGGTATTTCGTATTCCTTCCAACAGCCGCCCAGATTTAAGGGCATGAAAGTCTCCGACCTTCTTACGATTGCGGCGGGAAAGCCGCTCTCGCATGACGAGGCATGTTCCTATCTGACGCAGGTGGGCCTGTGTGCACGCGACTATTTGAGCCGTGACGTGGACACAAGCCTGTCCGGCGGCGAGGTCAAGCGCATCGAGATTGCGACGCTGCTGGCCAAAAACTCCCGGATTATGATTTTCGACGAGCCGGAGGCGGGCATCGATCTGTGGTCGTTTGCCAGGCTGACGGAGACGTTCCGCGAACTTCATGAAAAGGGCGGCCGCACGATTCTCATCATCTCTCATCAGGAGCGCATCATCCGGCTGGCCGACGAGATCGTCCTGATCGCAAACGGCGAAATTGCCGGGCGTGGTACAGCGGATGAACTCTATCCGAAGCTGCTGTCGCAGACCGTCGCGGGCTGCAATCTGCTGGAGGTGAACGGAACATGCTGAACGACATTCAGAAAAGCATTCTCAAGACCGTCTCGGATATGACGGGCATTCCGGACGGTGCGGTCAACATCCGTCTTGACGGTCAGAAAGCATTCCGCCAGAACTCTGAGCATATCCAGATTGTCTCCAAGACCGACAAGGACGGCATTGACATCAAAATCGCACCTTTTACCAAAAGTGAAAACGTGCATATCCCCGTCGTTCTGAGCAAAGCCGGGTTCCACGACATGGTCTATAACGACTTCTTTGTCGGCGAGGGCGCGGACGTGACGATCGTGGCCGGCTGCGGCATCCATAACTGCGGCGACTGCGACTCCGAGCACGACGGCATCCACACTTTCTACATCGGCAAAAACGCGAAGGTGCACTATATTGAGAAGCACTACGGCGAGGGCGAAGGCACCGGCAAGCGCATTCTGAACCCGCAGACCATCGTATATCTCGAAGAAGGTGCGTCCATCGTTATGGACACCAGCCAGATCGGCGGCGTTGACGACACGAAGCGCTATACGAAGTGCGAGGCCAACGGCGCAAATTCCGAGGTGCAGATCAACGAAAAACTCCTGACAGCAGGCGATCAGCATGCCGTGAGCGAGATGGACGTGATTTTGAACGGCGCGGGCGCGCGCACACGCGTCGTCTCCCGCTCCGTTGCAAAGGAGCAGTCCACGCAGGTCTTTTATCCGCGTGTGCAGGGTAACGCCCCCTGCTTCGGCCATGTGTCGTGCGATTCGATCATCATGGGCGCGGCGAAGGTGCGCTCCATTCCGGAGATCACCTGCAATCATGTGGATGCAACGCTCATGCACGAGGCCGCCATCGGCAAGATCGCGGGCGAACAGCTGCTGAAGCTGGAAACGCTTGGCCTGACGCCGGAGGAGGCGGAGGAGAAGATTCTCGAGGGCTTCCTGCGCTGATTGGTAAAATCAACAACAAATCTTCATTAAATTTGTGCAAACTGCCTTGCTTTTCCGGATCTTATCCCATATACTGAGTTTGTAAGCAAATGAAAAAAGATACCCCGCCGCAGGAGCGGGAAGAGAGGAGTCAAAGAGATGAATCTGGAAGAATTACGCGCCCGGAAGGGCTTTATCTGCGACATGGATGGCGTGATCTATCTCGGCAACCAGCTGCTGCCGGGCGTGCGGGAGTTTGTAAATTGGCTGAATGAAAACGGCAAGCAGTTTCTGTTCCTGACGAACTCGTCTGAGCGCTCGCCCAAGGAGCTGCGGCAGAAGCTGCAGCGCATGGGCCTGGACATCGACGAGGAGCATTTCTACACCAGTGCGTTAGCAACTGCCGCGTTTCTCAAAAAGCAGGCGCCGGGCTGCACCGCGTTCGTGATCGGCGCGCCGGGACTTCTGAACGCGCTGTATGATGTGGGCGTCACGATGAACGACGTGGACCCGGATTATGTGATCGTCGGCGAGACGGCAAGCTATAATTATGAGGTCATTACCAAGGCTGTCCGACTGGTGCTGAACGGTGCGCGGCTGATCGCCACGAATTCCGACCTCACGGGACCGACGGAGTTCGGCATTGCGCCCGCCTGCCGGTCGCTCGTCGCGCCCATTGAGCTGGCGACGGGCAAAAAGGCATATTTCATGGGCAAGCCGAACCCGCTGATGATGCGCACGGGCCTGCATCTGCTGGGCGTTCACTCTGAGGAAGCCGCCATGGTCGGCGACCGGATGGACACCGACGTCATTGCGGGCATGGAATCCGGCCTTGCCACCGTCCTCGTCCTCTCCGGCTGCACGAGCCGTGCCGACATAAATGACTATCCCTACCGCCCGACATATATTCTGAACGGCGTGGGGGAGATCGTGGCGGAATAAAATTTGCATGCCACAAGACTCCCACGAAAGGAGAGTTGGCGCGAAGCGTCTGAGAGGTTGCAAAGTCACAAATTTGAAAGCACTCTTTCCTATCTTCTCTCTTGCGAGAGAAAAGACAGGGCCGCCGGAGGCAGGCCCTCAATCATGAAATAAAACACAGGCCCGCCGGGAAACCGGCGGGCCTGCTTTATGAAAAACCGTTCTGCCGGCATGGGGACAGAACGGTTTTTCGCAATAGGGGAAAAGTGGAATTACTTCTTGAAAAGGGAGAACTTCTTTTTTTCGTAGGGCACGCTGGACGCGTCTGTGACCTCGTAGCCGGTCGCGTGGACAGCGGCCTTGACGGCCTCGATGTCCAGCGGCTCGTCGGTCAGAACGACGGCCTCACCCTTTGTATGTGACGACGTGACCTTTTTGACGGGCGCAGCCTTGCGGATGGTGTCGTTGATGTGCGATTCGCACATGCCGCACATCATGCCGTCGATTTTAAGCGTTGTTTGATACATGATGCGTACCTCCTCATTAGGGATGGCGGCAGCAGCCGCTGTTTGCACAATGCGCGCAGCCCGCGCAGTTCGCGCCGCAGGAGCCTTTCCCCTGCTTCCGGTCGCGCACGAGTTTGACAACGATCAGGACGGTGACGAGCAGAAGAACGGCACAGACGACGATAGTGGCAAGATTCTGAACAATCCATGCAAACATGAGAAAGACTCCTTTCACGCAGATTAGTGTTTGAAGAAATTCCGGATGCGGAATACGCATCCCACGAGGATCAGGGCTATGACGGCCAGCACGAGGATATCAGCTTTGCCGAGCGTCACGGCGACGACCTCAAAAACCGGGAACTGCATATCAGGCAACCTTCGTCAGACGGTTCTTTGCCTTGTTGGGATCCGGACGGAACAGCAGGTACAGCACAGCAGCAAGAACGAGAATTGCAACAACCGTCGCAACGCCAAACGTGACCTCACCGCACAGGACGCCGCCGATCTGATAGACCATCAGGGACACAGCGTAAGCCAGAACGTTCTGGAACAGGAGCGCGAGCCAGAAATACTTCTTGTTGCCCATTTCCTTGGCCATGGTGGAGATTGCAGCCAGGCAGGGAGAATCAAACAGGTTGAAGCACAGGAAGGAGATGGCCGCGATGGAGGACGGGAAGAAGGCTGCAAACTGATCGTGCATGGAAACAGCGTATTCCTCGACCTCGCCAAGGCCAGCCAGAACGCCCATCGTGGACAGGATGCCTTCCTTTGCAACGAAGCCGGACAGGGAAGACGCAACAGCCTGCCAGGTACCGAAGCCGAGCGGCTTGAAGATCCAGGCAATCGCATTGCCGATGACGGCAAGCAGGCAGTACTCGGTGTCAACCAGACCGAACTGACCGTCCTGTACGCCGAAGCTGCCAAGGAACCACATGACGGCGCAGCAGAGGAACAGGATTGTACCGGCTTTCTTCAGGAACGCCCAGACACGCTCCCAAACATGGAGCAGGACGCCCTTCATGGACGGGAAGTGGTACTGCGGCAGCTCCATAACAAACGGAGCGGGATCGCCGGAGAACATCTTCGTCTTCTTGAGGATGATGCAGGAGATAATGATGATTGCAATGCCGAGGAAGTACATGACCGGTGCGAACCACCACGAGCCGCCCATCAGGAAGCCCGCGATCAGCGCGATAACAGGGAGCTTCGCGCCGCAGGGCATGAAGGTGGTTGTGATCATGGTCATGCGGCGATCCTTTTCGTTCTCAATGGTACGGGTGGCCATGATGCCGGGCACGCCGCAGCCGGAGGAGATCATGAACGGAATGAAGGACTTGCCGGACAGGCCGAACTTACGGAAGATCCGGTCCATGATGAACGCGACACGGGCCATATAGCCGCAGTCTTCCAGCAGGGACAGGAAGAAGAACACGATTGCCATCTGCGGGGCAAAGCCGATCGGTGCTGCCAGACCGCCGATGATGCCGTCAACGACGAGGGAAACAACCCATTCTGCCGCGCCGATGTTCTCAAGGAACGTAGCGACTGCCGGCTGAATCCATTCGCCGAAGAGGGTGTCGTTGGTGAAATCGGTGACGATGCCGCCGATGGTGGAAACAGAGATGTAATAGACCAGCGTCATGATGACCACGAAGATCGGCAGCGCCAGAATACGGTTCGTGACGATACGGTCGATCTTATCGGATGTGGACATCTTACCTGCGTCCTTCTTTTTATAGCACCCTTTGAGGATCGATGCAATATAAACATAACGCTCGTTGGTGATAATTGCCTCCGCGTCGTCGTCCAGTTCCTGCTCAGCGGCCTTGATATCGGCCTCGACATGGGACATGACATCGGCGGGAACCTTCAGCTGTTCGAGAACCTTTTCGTCACGTTCAAAGACCTTGATGGCGTACCAGCGCTGCTGCTCTTCGGGCATGTTGTGAACAACAGCCTCTTCGATGTGTGCAATCGCATGCTCGACCGGGCCGGAGAAGGTGTGCATCGGAACGGTCTTGGTGTTCTTCGCAGCGTCAATCGCGGCCTGCGCAGCAGCGTCGATGCCGGTGCCCTTCAGTGCGGAGATCTCGACGACCTTGCAGCCAAGTTCACGCGAAAGTTCGTTCAGGTTGATCTTGTCGCCATTCTTCTTCACGACGTCCATCATGTTGATCGCCACGACCACAGGGATGCCGAGTTCGGTCAGCTGTGTGGTAAGATAAAGGTTGCGCTCAAGGTTCGTGCCGTCGATGATGTTGAGAATGACATCCGGGCGTTCCGTGACAAGGTATGTTCTGGAAACGACCTCTTCCAGCGTATACGGGGACAGGGAGTAGATACCGGGAAGGTCCTGAATGATGACATTGTCATGCTTGCGCAGACGGCCTTCCTTTTTTTCTACCGTGACGCCCGGCCAGTTACCGACATACTGGTTGGAACCGGTCAGAGCGTTGAACAGCGTCGTTTTGCCGCAGTTCGGGTTGCCCGCGAGGGCAATTCTGATTTCTTTTTCCATAGTTCCTCTCCTTTGAGATTCTGTTAAGAACCTACTGTAATGACAACTTTGGTTTTCGCTTACGCGATCTCGATGATTTCCGCGTCGTTCTTGCGGAGCGACAGTTCATAGCCGCGGACGGTGACCTCGACGGGGTCGCCCAGAGGCGCAACCTTGCGGACGTAAATCTCAACGCCCTTCGTGATGCCCATGTCCATGATGCGGCGCTTGACGGCGCCTTCGCCGGTGAGTTTGACGACCTTGACAGTCGTACCGACCTTGGCTTCTTTCAGCGTTTTCATGCTCTCTCTCCTTAAATCATAATTTTGCGCGCCATCTCTTCACTGACGGCAACGCGTGCTTCCTTGACATTAACGATGACGTTTCCGCCGATCATGGAGACGACCGTGACGGTTCCGCCCGCAACAAAGCCCATGTCTTCCAGATGCTTTTTTGTTTCCGGGCCTCCGCCGACCTTGCGGATGATGTTCGGTTCTCCTACGTTTGCGAGTGTAAGCGGCATCAAATCCTGCGCCCCCTGTCTATCTATAATTCAAGATACTTAATTGCAATTAAGGCACACTAACCAATGAAGAAAAGCAAAGGTTAGCCCCCCCTAACCAGCCAACAGTTTAACACGTCTAACCTTTCTTGTCAATAGGTTTGAACGAAAAAAAGTTTGCTTGCTTTTTTTGGTTAAGTGTGTTAGTGTAGAAGATAATTTCAACGAAAGGTTGGTGCAATTTGCTGTGAGTGTACACAGAGCGGCAGAGGATTACCTGGAAGCCATGCTGATGATGAAGGAGCAGCACGGGTACGTCCGCTCCATTGATGTTGCGGAGCATCTCGGCGTGACGAAGCCCAGCGTCACCTACGCGACCAAACAGTTAAAACAGAACGGCTTTATCACCATGGATCGTGACGGGCTGATTACACTGACCGAAAGCGGCATGGAGATCGCGGACCGGATCTATACCCGGCACAAGACGCTGACGGAGTTTTTTATGCGGATCGGCGTCGATGAAAAGACCGCGCGGGAGGACGCCTGCAAGGTCGAGCATGACCTGAGCGAAAAGACCTTTGCAGCCATCTGCGACCACGTCGCAAGACAGAAGGAACTGCAGTAAAACGAAAAGACCGCGCACCGTAAAATGCGGTGCGCGGTCGGTTTTTTATTTTCCCGGCTTGAAGCTGTCCTTGAGCAGGACGCTGCGGTTGAAGACCAGATGGTCTGCGCGGCAGTCGCGGGAGTCCATGCAGAAATAGCCTACGCGCATGAACTGGAAGCCCGGCGCGGTCTTCGCTGTGCGGCCTTCGCCTTCGGCGTCATATTTCTTTGCCTCTTCGACAAGCGCGGATTCGACCTTGCAGCCGGTCAGAACCGTCAGGGAATCCGGGTTCAGGCAGTCGAGGAAGTTTTTGTCCGGGCCGTCGGGCTGCGCGTCGGAGAAGAGGTTTTCGTACAGACGAACCTCGGCGTCAACGGCAGTCTTGCAGTCAACCCAGTGAATGGTTGCGCCCTTGACCTTGCGGCCGTCGGCCGGGTCGCCGCCGCGGGAATCGGGGTCATACGTCGCGTAAATTTCCTCGATGCTGCCGTCGGCGGCCTGCTTGCAGCCGGTGCAGGTGATGAGATACGCGCCCTTCAGACGGCACTCCGGGCCGTTGGGGTACAGACGCTTATACTTGGGGATGGGTTCGGGGAGGAAATCGTCCGCCTCGATCCAGACCTCGCGGGAGAACGTGACGGTGTGCGTGCCCTGTTCAGGATGGACGGGGTTGTTTTCAACCTCGAACGTCTCCGTCTGGCCCTCCGGATAGTTCGTGATGATGAGCTTCACCGGACGCAGAACGGCCATGGTGCGCTCTGCCGTGTCGTTGAGATCTTCGCGCAGGCAGTGCTCCAGCAGTGCGTATTCCACGGTGTTGGCGGATTTTGCCACACCAATGCGCTCACAGAAATCGCGGATGGAATGGCTGGTGTAGCCTCTTCTTCTCAGACCGCAGAGCGTCGGCATGCGCGGGTCGTCCCAGCCGGAGACGTAATTCTGCTCAACCAGCTGGCGCAGCTTGCGCTTGGACATGACGGTGTGGTCGATGCCGAGCCGCGCGAACTCGATCTGCCGGGGCTTTGCGGGGACGGAGACATTGTTTACCACCCAGTCATAGAGCGGGCGGTGCGCCTCAAATTCCAGCGAGCACAGAGAGTGCGTGATGCCCTCCAGTGCGTCCTGAATCGGGTGTGCGAAATCGTACATCGGATAGATGCACCACTTGTCGCCTTGTCGGTGATGGTGCATGTAGCGGATGCGGTAAATGACGGGGTCGCGCATGTTGAAGTTGCCGGAGGCCAGGTCGATCTTCGCGCGCAGCGTGCGGCTTCCCTCGGGGAACTCGCCGTTTTTCATGCGCTCGAACAGGTCGAGGTTTTCCTCGACGGAGCGGTCGCGGTACGGGCTCACGGCGGGCTTGCCGATATCGCCGCGGAACTCGCGGAACTGTTCCGGCGTCAGGTCGCAGACGTAGGCAAGGCCCTTTTTGATGAGTTCCACGGCAAATTCGTAGTCCTTTTCAAAATAATCCGAGCCGTAGAAGAACCGGTCGCCCCAGTCAAAGCCCAGCCAGTGGATATCGGCTTGGATGGCGTCAACATATTCGGTGTCTTCCTTCGTCGGGTTGGTGTCGTCCATGCGCAGGTTGCACAGGCCGCCGAATTTTTCCGCTGTGCCGAAATCGATGGTCAGCGCCTTACAGTGGCCGATGTGCAGATACCCGTTCGGCTCCGGCGGGAAACGGGTGTGTACGCGCTTTCCCTCAAACCGCCCGCCGGGGGCAAGGTCCTCTTCGATGAACGCGTCGATGAAATTTCGGTTTTCCAACGGCTTTCTTTCTTCTTCCATAGTAAAAATCCTCCCGGATGAAATGTCCTGTAATTTATACATTATAGCCGATTGCCGCCCATAACGCAATGCAAAAATGCTTGGAGACTTCCAGAATGTGAAAAAAGTGAAAACAATGCGGGAAATTTGCATTTTCCTCTTTTCAACTCGCCGAATCTATTATAAAATAAATGCGAATCGAAAAGGAGAGATCACTGACTATGCGTGAACCGAAATATAAACGAGTGTTACTCAAGATCAGCGGCGAAGCCCTTGCGGGCGATGCACACCGGGGACTGGACTTCGCGGTCATCGGCGGGGTGTGCGATGTGATCCGGCAGTGTGTTGAGGCCGGCGTGCAGGTCGGCGTCGTGGTTGGCGGCGGCAACTTCTGGCGCGGCGTCAAAGACGGCGGCGGCAAGATGGAACGCACCCGCGCAGACCACATGGGGATGCTTGCGACCGTCATCAACGCGCTGGCCGTGGCCGACTGCTTAGAGCAGCGCGGCGTGGAGGTGCGCGTGCAGACCGCCATCGCCATGAACCAGATCGCAGAGCCCTATATCCGCTCCAAGGCCATCCGGCATCTGGAAAAGGGCCGCGTCGTGATCTTCGGCTGCGGCACGGGCAACCCGTTCTTCTCAACGGACACCGGCGCGGTGCTGCGCGCGGCGGAAATTAACGCCGACGCGATCCTGCTGGCAAAGAATATCGACGGCGTTTACTCCGCCGACCCCGCCAAGGATCCCAGCGCCGTCAAATACGACGCCATCACCTACGACGAGGTGCTGGCCCGCCATCTGGCCGTCATGGACACGACGGCGACTTCGCTTTCCATGGATAACCATATTCCCGTTCAGGTCTTCGCACTCAAAGACCCGCAGAATATTCTGCGCGTCGTGATGGGCGAGCCGATCGGCACGATTGTAAAGGAGGAACTATAACATGGCAGATCTCAAGGAATTCCAGCGCAAAATGGAAAAAACGCTCGACGTTCTCGCGTCCGACTTTGCCGCTGTGCGCGCAGGCCGCGCCAACGCGCAGGTGCTCGACCGCATCACGGTTGAGTATTACGGCCAGCCGAGCCCCATCAACCAGGTCGGCACCGTCTCTTCCCCCGACCCCCGCACGCTCGTCATCCAGCCGTGGGACGGGTCGCTGCTCAAGGCGATCGAAAAGGCCATCCAGACCTCGGATCTCGGCATCAACCCGCAGAATGACGGCCGCGTCATCCGCCTCGTCTTCCCGCAGCTGACCGAGGAGCGCCGCAAGGATCTCACGAAGCAGGTCCGCAAATATGCCGAGGATTCCAAGGTCGCCGTCCGCAACATCCGCCGCGACGCGGTTGACTACGTCAAAAAGGCCCAGAAGAAGGGGGAACTGACCGAGGACGACCAGAAGAAGGCCGAAAAGGATATCCAGGACCTCACCGACAAGCACGTCAAGAAGATCGATGAGATGTGCGCCAAGAAGGAAAAGGAACTGATGGAGATCTGAGTGCGTGTTTCCAACGCGTACCCTCTGTAGGGGCGGACGCCTCTGTCCGCCCATGCAAACTGCACTGGTTTTACAGAAATTTGCGGCGAATCCCCTCCGTCATTTTCTTCGGAAATACCACCTCCCCTTACCGCGCGGGGCGCGGCAAGAGGAGGCTTTGGTACGGCCGGCCCCTGTTTGCATTCAATTAAATGCAATCTCCCCAGAACCTCTTAAAAGCCGCCGGACGGCGGCTTTTGTCGTGAAAGGCTTTTATCATGGAATACAACAACACGCTCCCGCGGCATATCGCCATCATCATGGACGGCAACGGACGCTGGGCAAAAAAGCGCGGGCTGCCGCGCAAAATGGGCCACGCGGCAGGCGCGGAGACGTTCCGCCGCATTGCGACCTACTGCAAGAATCTCGGTGTCGAGTATCTGACAGTCTACGCGTTTTCCACGGAAAACTGGAAACGTTCGGCAGACGAGGTGCAGGCGATTATGGCGCTGTTTGAAAAGTATCTGCACGAAGCCATCGACGAGATGGAACGCGACCATATCCGCCTGAAAATTTTCGGTGAGCTTGGCCCCATCAGCCCGGAGCTGTGCGCGCTCATTGCCCGCACAGACGAAATTTCCACGCACTATCAGGGCTTTCAGGCCAATATCTGCATGAACTACGGCGGCCGGGACGAGATTGTCCACGCCGCGCGGCGCTTTGCCGCCGACTGCGTGAAGGGCCTGAAAACGCCGGAGGAACTGACCGAGGCGGATTTCGCGCACTATCTCTACACCGACGGCATCCCCGACCCGGAACTCATCATCCGGCCCTCGGGCGAGATCCGCACGTCGAACTTCCTGCTCTGGCAGTCGGCGTATGCCGAGTATTATTTCACGGATGTGCTCTGGCCCGATTTTGACGAAACTGAACTCGACAAGGCAATCGCATCATATCAGAAGCGCGAGCGCCGGTTTGGAGGCCGCAAATGAAACAAAGACTTCTCGTTGCCGCCGTCGGCGTACCGCTTCTCATTGTAGTTCTCGTGCTCCTGCCGCCTATCGCAACGGCAATCCTGACGGCGGCCATCGCGGGCGCAGCCGCGTGGGAACTGCTGCATACGGCGTGCAGGCAGCCAAAGCTTCTCTATGTGCCGACAGTTTTATGCGCGGCGCTCGTCGTGCTGGCCATCGCATTCGGAACGGCGATCACGGCGACGCTGATCTATGCGTTTTTCTATGTGATGTTCCTGTTTTACATGGCGGTCAGCACGCATGGGAAGGAAACCGCCATTCCGTTTGCGGACGTTGCGGTCTGCGTCGTGGCGGGCTTCCTGTTCCCGGCGATGTACAGCTGCATCGCGCTTTTGCGCAATGTCGGCCCCGCGTTCGTGCTCATGCCGTTTGTGATCGCGTTTATCGGCGACAGCTTTTCCATGCTCGGCGGCATGGCCTTCGGCCATAAAAAATTCGCCCCGCATGTGAGTCCCAATAAGACGTGGGCGGGCTTTCTTGCCGGGCCGGTGGGCAGCGCGCTCGGCATGGTGCTGCTGGGGCTTGTCTCCAAATGGCTCTGGCAGATGGAGCTGCCGCTGTGGTATCTGGCCGTGATCGGCATCGCCGCCAATCTCTTCGGCCAGCTGGGCGATCTGTCCATGAGCCTCATCAAGCGCGAGGCCGGGATCAAGGACTACAGCCACATTTTCCTGACCCACGGCGGCGTGCTCGACCGGTTCGATTCGACGCTGTTCCTCGCGCCTGTCGTGTACGCGATGCTGTTTTTGCTGGAGAAGCTGGTATGACAAAGACGATCACGATTTTAGGCTCGACCGGCTCGATTGGGCGGCAGACGCTGTCTGTCGCGGATGAATTGGGATTGCGCGTCGCTGCGCTGACGGCGGAGCGCAATGTGGAGTTATTGGAAGCGCAGTGCCGCCAATACCGGCCGGAACTGGCCGTTCTGACGGACGAAGCCGCCGCGGAGGAATTAAAAGTCCGTCTGGCGGATATGAATATAAGGGTGCTCGCGGGCGCGGAGGCGCTGTGCGAGGCGGCGGCTCTGCCGGAGGCCGATACGGTCGTTGTGGCCGTGTGCGGCTTTGCCGCGCTGCGGCCCACGCTGACGGCGATTCACGAAAAAAAGCGCATTGCCCTTGCCAATAAAGAGACGATGGTCTGCGCAGGGCAGATCATGCAGGCTGCCGCGCGGGAATCCGGGGCGGAGATCATCCCCGTCGATTCCGAGCACTCGGCCATTTTCCAGTGCCTCATGGGCTGCCGGGACAGAGCCGAGGTCAAACGCCTGATTTTAACCTGCTCCGGCGGGCCGTTCTTCGGAAAGACGCGGGAAGAGTTGGTCTGTATGACCAAATCAGACGCGCTGCGCCATCCGAACTGGAAAATGGGCGCGAAAATCACGGTTGACTGTGCAACGCTCATGAACAAGGGGTTGGAGATCATCGAGGCCATGCGGCTGTATGATCTGCCGCTTTTAAAGGTCGAGGCTGTCATTCACCGGCAGTCGGTTGTGCATTCCCTTGTGGAATTTGTCGATGGAGCCGTGCTGGCGCAGTTGGGCGTGCCGGATATGCGCATTCCCATCGGTCTTGCCATGACGTATCCGAACCGGGCGCACAATCCGGCCCCGGCGCTCGATCTTTTGACCTGCGGACCGCTGACGTTTGACGCTATCGATGAGACGGCGTTTCCGTGCTTCGTGCTTGCAAAGCAGGCGGCGCAGCTTGGCGGCACGGCCTGCACAGCCCTGAACGCGGCCAACGAAGAGGCTGTCGGCCTGTTTTTGCAGGACAAAATCGGATTTTACGACATCGCGGACGCGGTCGAGGCCGCGCTGCGCCTGCCGGTTGTGCAGGAGCCGTCGCTTGCCGATATTTTTGAGGCCGACCGCCTCGCCCGCATCCATACCCGTGGGCGGTTTTTGAAATAAAGGTGATTTCATGTATATTCTCTTTGCAATCCTCATTTTTGGCTTTCTGATCTTCATCCACGAACTGGGCCATTTTCTGACGGCCAAAGCGCTGGACGTGCAGGTGAACGAGTTTTCCATCTGCATGGGCCCGGCAATCGTCAAAAAGCAAAAGGGCGAGACGCTCTATGCGCTGCGCTGCATCCCCGTGGGCGGCTACTGCGCAATGGAGGGCGAGGATGAAGAATCCGACAATCCCAGAGCGTTCACGTCCAAGGTCTGGTGGAAACGGCTGATCATTCTGGCAGCAGGCTCGTTCATGAACTTCCTGACAGGCCTTGTCGTGCTGGCTATGATCTATTCCTGCGTCGCGGGTTTCTCAACGGCGAAAATCTCCGGTTTCTTTGACGGCTGCCCGCTGGAGTCCGAACAGGGGCTTCAGGTTGGCGATGAACTTTACAAGATCGACGGACGGCGCGTGTATATCTACTCCGACGTCGGCACGCTTCTGGCCCGGAATAAGACGGGGAAATTCGATCTTGTCGTCAAGCGGGACGGGGAACTCGTCAAGCTGAACGATTTTGAAATGAAGCAGCAACTTTATGAAGTTGACGGCGAACAGCAGCTGAAATACGGCTTGTATTTCGGCTATGAGGAAAAAACCGTCGGAACGGTGCTCAAAAACACATGGTATACCGCGCTGGATTTTGCGCGGCTCGCGTGGATGAGTCTCGGCGATCTGGTGTCGGGCCTTGTGTCGGTCAATGACATGTCCGGGCCGGTCGGTGTCGTGTCGGTCATTGCGCAGACGGGGCAGAGCGCCGCGACGACGGCGGACGGCATTCTGAACGTGCTGTATCTCGGCGCATTCATCGCAATCAATCTGGCTGTCATGAACATGCTGCCGCTTCCTGCGCTCGACGGCGGACGCGCATTTTTGCTTCTGGTGAACACGGTGTTTACGGCAATTACAAAGAAGAAAATCCCCTCGAAATTTGAAGGCTATATCCACGCGGCAGGCATGATCCTGCTGCTGGCCTTCATGGCGTTTATCACATTTAAGGATATCTGGAAGCTGGTGCGATAAAAATGGAGCGAAAACTCACAAGAAGAATCATGGTCGGCTCTGTGCCGGTGGGTGACGGCGCGCCGGTGTCCATCCAGTCGATGCTGAATACAAGGACGACCGACGTGGAAGCCTGCCTTGCACAGATTCGCGCGCTGGCTGCCGCCGGGTGCGAGATTGCGCGGCTGGCTGTGCCGGATATGGAGGCGGCAGAGACGTTCGGAGCCATCTGCGCTGCGTCCCCGCTGCCGTTGGTCGCGGATATCCACTTTGATTACCGTCTTGCCATCCGCGCGGCGGAAAACGGCGCGGCCAAGATCCGCATCAACCCCGGCAACATCGGCGGGGAAGAGCGGGTGCGGGCCGTGGTCGAGGCCTGCGGCGCGCGGAACATTCCCATTCGCATCGGCGTGAACGGCGGCAGTTTGGATCCGCGTCTTCTGGAAAAATACGGCCACCCCACGCCGGAGGCGCTGGTGGAAAGCGCGTTCGGACATATTGCGCTGCTGGAGAAATACGGCTTTCACGATATCTGCGTATCGATGAAATCCAGTTCCGTCCCGCTGATGATCGAGGCGTACCGGCTGTTTTCCGAGCGTTCGGACTATCCGCTGCACGTCGGCGTGACCGAAACGGGCACCGAGCGCATGGGAACCATCAAGTCCGCTATGGGCATCGGCGCCCTTCTGTGTCAGGGCATCGGCGATACGATGCGCGTATCGCTGACCGCCGACCCGGTGCAGGAGGTGCTGACGGCGAAGGACATTCTGAAGGCCGCCGGGCTGCGCAGGGACGGCGTCAACATCATCGCCTGCCCCACCTGCGGGCGGACGCGCATCGACCTCATCCGGCTGGCAAACGAGGTCGAGCAGGCGCTGTCCGACTGCCAAAAGCCCATCACGGTCGCCGTCATGGGCTGCGTGGTCAACGGCCCGGGCGAAGCGCGGGAGGCCGACGTCGGCATCGCCGGCGGCGGCATCAATGCGCTGCGCGGCGAACCCAACGTGCAGGGCTCGACCGACGTGGGTGCTTCCGTGCATCAGGCTCCGGGTTACCTCTCCTGGCCCACGGGCAAGAGCCACCCGACGCTTGCCGACTACCTGTCGGTGGAAACGTATGCCGCCGGTTACTACAGCAACAAGCCCAAGTTCTGGGTCTCGGCCTTAAAGGAATGGTTCGGCGACAATGCAACGGTCGAAAACGACTATTGCTACGACCTGCTGCCCAAGATCAGCCCGCGCTATGACTATGCGCACTACTCGACCATCATGACGTTCAATCAGATGCGCGACGAGAGAATCAAGGGCTACTTTTGCTGGGGCATGAATCCGGCGCATTCCACGCCCAACGCCAAGCACGCCCGCAATTCCATGGCCAAGCTCGACTGGCTTGTGGTGACCGACTGGTTCTTTACGGAAACGGCTGATTTCTGGCGCGCTCCCGACATGAAGCCCGAAGAAGTGAAGACCGAGTGCTATTTCCTGCCCGCGGCTCTGATCTACGAAAAGACGGGTTCGATCAACAACTCCGGCCGCTGGATTCAGTGGCGAGAGAAATCCGTCGAGCCGCCCGGAGAGGCCAAGCCTGACTTCGATCAGCTGTTGCTGCTGTGGCGCGAAATCCGTGCGCTGTATGAAAAGGAAGGCGGAGCCTGCCCCGATCAGATCCTCAAGACCAACATGGATTACACGATCGACGGCAAGCCAGACATCCGTGCGCTGTGCTGGGCGATGAACGGCTACGACGTCAAGACCCGCAAGCTGATTCCGAGCTACGGCTCGCTTCAGGCCGACGGCAGCACCGCCTGCGGCATCTGGATTTTCTCGGGCTACTACAACAATGAAGCCACCAAGATGGATCCGATGAAGCAGCCGATGACGCGCCGCAGCAAGGACGATCCGACGGGGCTCGGTCTCTTCCCGCAGTGGTCGTTTGCGTGGCCCGCCAACCGCCGCATTCTCTACAACCGCGCTTCGGCCGACGAAAACGGCAAACCGTGGAATCCCGATCGCGTGCTCGTCGAATGGAAGGACGGCAAGTGGTTGCAAAACGACGTGGGTGACTTCGTGACAGCCGCTCCGCCCGATCGCAACGCGTTCTTCATGACGTGGGAACAGCAGGCCCGACTCTTTGCCTATCCGATGGGAGACGGTCCGTTGCCTGAACATTTCGAACCGCATGAAACGCCGGTGAAGAATCTTCTCAACGGCGCGGGAGGCAACCCGTGCGCGCTCTTTACCAAAGATCCCTCCGTCAAGCGAGGCAATGCCAAGGATTATCCGTACGTGGTGACGACCTACTCTGTGGTCGAACACTGGCAGAGCGGCACGCAGACGAGAAATATCCCGTGGCTCAATGAACTGATTCCGTGCAACTTCATCGAAATCAGCGAAGAGCTCGCCAAGGAAAAGGGTATCCAGAACGGTCAGATGGTACGCGTATGGAACAA
>ERZ780207.381-NODE-381-length-50842-cov-18.475732_pt1 | contig 50842 bp, 42 predicted proteins | sample MGYA00510977_ERZ780207 | MGnify/ENA primary metagenome ERZ780207 (study PRJEB29588, sample SAMEA2151383) | human gut metagenome | biome: human gut; feature: human-associated habitat; material: faeces | place: Denmark | collected 2008/2010 ...
ACGGCATTGAGATCGGTTTATTACGCCAATGCCACGCCAAGTTCCACTTCTGTGGTGCCTGGTTCCTTTCCGGAGAACTCGGGCATGACCCTATACGTGAGCAAGGCTCACCCCAACTCAAAGGAGAACGCCCGAAAAGTGACTGCGTTCGACTATTTTTCAACAATTAAGAAGCATGAGTATGCCTGCGACTTCATTCTTGGCGAACACGGATATTTCTGCGTGACGAAAGCACCATTAAGCGACGGCTCAACCAGAGGCGAAATGTCGCTTGTGGGTGTTTATGCTGATGATAATTTCAATTACGCCTGGTCGGGTGCTTATAATAATGGCATCCTCGATTTTGATGTGGTGGAGATTGCCGACAGTGCGTGTTTGGGCAACACCAACATTAAGAACGTGTATTTGTCGAGTTATTCAAAGTTGAGAAGAATCGGTGATTCTGCTTTCAATGGGTGCTCGTCGATAGAGTGGGTGCAGATGGCAACTTCTTCACTCCAACAAATTGGAAAGTATGCTTTCAAGGGATGCAATCTTCTGACTACAATCAAATTGCCAGAAAATGTGTACTCCTGTAGCGCATACTTTGTGGACGGTTGCACGAAACTTGGATACATCTCTGTTGATTCCAAAAACACAAACTATGCCTCTTACAATGGCATTTTGTACGACAAAGGGCTCACAATTTTGTTCCGATGCCCTGAAGGCTACACCTATAAAAAGGTGCTCGACTCCAACTCGCTTCCTCCCACTCTCAAGAAGGTTGGCAATTACGCCTTTGAGTACTGCAAGTATGTTGAGGAAATCTATTTCCCCTATGGCCTCACCAGCTTTGGTATAGGCACATTCCGATACTGCTCTGGATTGACCACGCTTCAGCTTCCAAGCTCCCATACAGGTTGGGGCGAGGGCTCTTTCGTAGGAGCCACTGCACTTGATGTGCTGTATGTCAACCAAGAGGACGCTTATGGGTTAGAAGTTTCACGCAGAGTAAATGAGTTTGATGATTGCAAGAGAGGCACACTCTATGTTGGAGGTTGGATTTCCAGTTTTAATTGGGGACCTTGGGCTAAATGGAAGAATTGCAAACGAGAGGCGTATGATTATCTCGCCACCAACGGCTTGCGATACACAATCATTAACGGCTATGCTCAAACTGTGGATGGCGAGAAATTTGACGGCAGTGCTAAGCTGTTTTATGCTCCACACAACACTGGCAAGTCGGAAATTGTAATTCAAGATTATATCACTTTGCCGGGTGGCAAGAAGTATGCCGTCACAAAGGTTGGCACTCATGTGTTCGGTACTGGAAATACACTCAGCGTTAAAACCAATCTTACGCTCGGAAAGCACGTTCGAACGATTGAAGAACAAGCGTTTCTGGATCAAACCAATTTGGTGGGTCTTAAACTCAATCCAAACTTGAAAGTGATTGGAGTTAACGGTTTTGGCAACTGACGCATTGCCACCGATGTGATTCTTCCATGTGGCTTTACGACATTGGAGTCGCATGCATTTTACAACAACTCGTTTAAGCGAATCCTTATCCCCTCGTCAGTAACTAAAATGGATTCGAAATGCATAGCAAAGAATAATTATCTTCAAGAAATCATTCTCAACAATGCCCAATTTGCATATAATTACATCGACTTGGAAAATGTTCCCAAATCGAGCAAGCTCTATGTTCCAGCGGGCAGCGAAGAAGCATTTAAGAAAAATCAATATTGGGGCACACTTCAGGTGATGGAAGGAGCCTACGACTTTACATACCAAGATGCCGACCCATACAATACGATATATCACATGAGTGTAATCTCCCATTCGCCGTTTACAATAGATGGTGTGACCTATGCTGGCAGGGCGAGGTATGTGTATCACCCTGCGAATAAGGATCGCACTAACATCACCCAATTCACAGCAACCTTTTCAGAGACCGATTACACTCACGGCGCAAACAAAAAGTACATGATGACCGGTTTTGGTGACCGAGCACTCGATATGTGTACCCAGATACAAAATGTGGAAACTGGTAAGATGAAAGCATTTGTGCACATTGGGCGCAGAGCTTTTGCCAACACAAGCATCAAAAATTTCGAAGTGCCTGACACTTGCGTATATCTTGGAGATGAAGCATTTGTTGGTTGCAGGCAGCTCTCTGAACTGGTAATCTGGAGAAACAAGAATTGGACGCGTAAATGGGGTAAACAGCTCTACGGGCAAAACGCCAAAGATTTCTATTGCTATGTTCCGCTGAGAGAATACAATACGTATAAGGAGGGTGTTCTTGATTGGGAAAAGTTGGAGGGCGAAACCATCTTCCCCGTTGACCGACTGAATGCCTACATCGAGAAGAGTTCAATAAGCGACGACCGAACAATCTCGGTTGATTATCCGGTGGATTGGAAAGCATCGGGCTTGAAAGCCTATGTCGTACACCAGTTCGACAATTCGGAGCAGATGGCATACACCAAGCAAGTGGCATCGACACCTGCTGGCACTGGCTTGCTGCTTAAAGACTTCGATAATAAGTTGGATATCAAACTCAAGCGCCCCAGCACCACACCCAGCACCCCCACTAATTTGCTCGTGGGCACCCCTCGTGAAAGAGTGGACGTGTACAGGCAAAGCGTGGGCTATGTATTTGATAGCCGTAAAAAATTCTTCTATCGACCACGTATTAGCGAGTATTCTGAGGTATACTCTGCCTATCTGAAACTATCGAGCTTCCAAGCCGGCAGTGTTACTCATATTAATATTGACCTCTACTCGCAAATCACAGGCGACATCAATGGCGATGGCGAAGTGAACGTGAGCGATGTAACCGCCCTCATCAACAAAATCCTCGGCAGCAGCACCTACTCCGACGCCGTGTGCGACATCAACGGCGACGGCGAAATCAACGTGAGCGACGTTACCGCCCTGATTAATCTGATTTTGAAGTAAAAAACCTTCCCAAACCCTCGGACCCTCCCAAACCCTCCCTTAAGGGAGGGCTTACTGGGGGTGAATGGTAGGGACGCGATATTTCGTCCGCCACAAACGGTTAATTTTCAATATATTACCATTTTGATGGGCGGACGTGAAATATCACGTCCCTACCGCATTAATTTTCACCTATTTCATCCATTGAAATCCGATTCGCACCTTATATATAAATAGGGTGGAAATAGGATTTAATGGATGAAAGAGGTGTTTTTTTCAGTCCCAAGCAGACCCTTCGGACCCATTACAGACCCAAGCAGACTTGGCGGACGCCAAACTTGTGCACTCGTTGACCTGTTGACCTGTTGGCTCGTTGACTTGCAGACTTTGAGGCAAAAAAAGTGTATTTAAATCTTAAATAATGTAAATGTGCAGAAATGATGCGTTAAATTCTTTTTTCTTTACAAAAAAAAATGCTTACTTTGTAGTTGCTTATTATGCACACGAGTGCGAATGAGCGTGGTTGAGATGTTGAATTGCTTAACTTTTAAGTAGATAACAATCCATTTAACTATAACTAACAAACAATTAATTATGAGAAAACAGCTATTGCTTCTGTTTTTTTCCCTCTTTGCGGTGATGGGATTTGCCCGCACTGTCACGGGTGTTGTGAAGCAAGCGTCGGACAAAGAGACCATTATTGGTGCTTCCGTGCGCGTGCATGGCACAACTCGTGGTGTGACCACCGATATTGATGGAAAATTTCAAATTGATGTGCAGGACGGCGACGTGCTCGACATCACTTATGTGGGTATGAACCCTGTCTCGGTTAAGGTTGGCAAACAAACCGTTATCGAAGTGGAGATGACCGACAACTCTCAGGTGCTCTCTGAGGTTGTGGTTACCGCAATGGGTCAGACACAAGAAAAGAAGAAACTGAACTTTGCGGTTCAGAGTCTTAACTCCGACCAGGTGACTGCCGGTAGTGCTTCAAACTTCGCAAACTCACTGCAAGGTAAGGTTGCTGGTCTGCAAGTGTCGACGGGTGGTGGTTCACCAAACTCATCTACCCAGGTGATTATCCGTGCCATTTCATCAGTTAACACCTCACAGAACAACGAGCCTCTCGTGATTGTGGACGGTGTGCCTGTTCGTGGTCACGGTTCTTCATTGGGCGACATCAACGCCAACGATATTGAAAACATGAGCGTGCTGAAGGGCGCTGCTGCATCTGCGCTTTACGGTCAGGAGGCTGCCAACGGTGTGATTATGATTACCACCAAGAGCGGATCTAAGGACGGTAAAGTGACTGTGAACGCATCGGCTTCCCTCGAAGTGAGCAACGCTATGCGTGTGCCTAAGCTCCAGAAGGCGTTCACCCCTGGTGTGCGCGGCATGTATAAGGAAAACAGCTCAACTGGTGGCTGGGGTCCATACATGAGCGAAAAAGACACTTACTACGACAACTTGGGCGGCTTCCTCGGCACCGGTCTGCTTCAAAAGTACGACATGTCGGTATCGGGAGGTGGCGAAAAATTCAACTCTTACGCATCAGTGTCATACACCGACAACCAAGGTATCGTGCCAAAAGACTACAAGAAGCAACTCACTGTGTTCTTGAAAGGTAACTATAAGCCAAGCGAACAAGTGACCGTGCAGCTCACCACCAACTTCATCAACAGCAAGAGCCGTGGCTTCGGCAACTCGATGAGCAGCATCTACTCTTATGGTATCAACAAGGACATGAAGGACTATCAAACCCTCGAAGGTCACGTGAACTGGGGTGCCCGTTACGACAACTGGGACAAGCTCACCGACCTCGAACGCTTGAACTGCGGTCCTTCTCCATACTACGGACGCTACAACGACAAGAGCAACACTGAAAGCAACCGTATCGTGATCAACGGTCAATTGACCTACGAGCCTATCAAAGACCTCATCTTCAACGGTAAGATTGGTTACGACAAGGGCTACAGCACTTACGAAAGCTACAGCATTCCTCGTATCTATGAAGGCGACCTCCAGAACCCTGACGACGATAAGGTGAAAGACGTGTTGGCTAAGAACCAAAGCCTCTACGGTGCTTACTCATTCCAGCCTTCACGCAGCGAACAGTTCACAGCTTTGGCTACTGCCACTTGGAAGAAGACCTTTGCTGAAGACTTCACATTCAACTTCCTCGTGGGTGCTGAATACAAGGAAGTGAGCAGCTACGAAGCATCAATCTACGGCGAGCACTTCCAGCTCGGTGGCGACTACTACAGCTTCATGAACACCGACTTCACCAACGGCGACTTGCTCAAGAGCAACCGCCCATCACTCTACCACTCATCTTGGAACAAGTATGGCTACTTCGGCGAACTCCGTTTCGACTACAAGGGTATGGCTCAATTGTCAGTGACTGGCCGTCTCGATGGTTCTTCACGCCTTGTGCAAGCAGAAAAGTGCCAATACTTCTACCCATCTGTTACTGGTGGTGTGATCTTCAGCGAACTCTTCCACTTGAGCAACGAATGGTTCTCTTACGGTAAGATTCGCGGTAACTGGGCAAAGGTAGGTAAGGACTGTCCTTCATACCTCTTCACCGACACCTACAAGCAATGGGTTACCTTCCCTGACGGTGGCTACGGTGTGGACCCAACCACTTCACGCGCTATCACCCTCGAGCCTGAAATGGACTCATCATGGGAAATTGGTGCTGACTTGCGCTTCTTCAACAGTCGCACTCGCTTAGACGTGGCTTACTACTCAACCACTGCCGACAACCAGATTGTGTCGGTGCGTGTGTCACCTGCTTCGGGTACTATTCTCCAAACCCGTAATGAAGGTACCGTGCTCAACCACGGTATGGAAATCACCCTCGGTCAAGACATCATCAAGACCGAAGATTTCGACTGGACTGCTAACGTGAACTTCTCATACAACCGCGGTAAGCTGACCTACCTCCCAGAAGGTGTGTCGGAAATCAACGCAGGTCAGTATGGTGATATCTTCTCAGTTTCTTACCTCGGTGGCTCTACCACTGGTATCACAGGTAAGGACTATATGCGCGACCCTGACGGCAACGTGATCTGTAACGAAAACGGTTATCCAGTGATCAGCTCTTCAAAGGGTACGCTCATCGGTAACCGCGAACCTGACTTCTTGCTCGGCTTCGGCTCAACCCTGCGCTACAAGAACGCATCGCTCTCATTCCTTATCGACGGCCGTTGCGGCGGTGACGTGGTGAATGTGACTGGCCGTAACCTCATGGGCAACGGTATGGCTCACACCCTCGAAAAATATCGCAACCGCGAATACATCTTCGACGGCGTGGTGGCTAACGGCGACGGCACTTACCGCAAGAACACCACTCCAGTGGTATTCGACTACAACTTCATGAGCACCTACTTCTATGCAGTGTCATCTAACTTCATTGAAGATGGCTCATACATCCGCTTGAGCTATGTGACTTTGAACTACGACTTCACCTCACTGCTGAAGAAGACTTGGCCAATCAAGGGCTTGACCGCTACCATCACTGGCCGTAACCTCTTCTTGCTCACCAAGTATTCAGGCAACGACCCAGCTGTGCTCGCCTCTACAGGTGGTGGTGCTGGTGGTTCTGGTATCGACAACTACAACGTGCCATCTACCCGCAGCTTCAATTTCACACTTAAAGCAACATTCTAAACTCAGGCAAAACTATGAACAAGATAAAATTAATAGCATTATCAGCATTGGTGGGGTTGACTACCGTGAGCTGTAAAGACGTGCTCGACGACAACGTAAACCCCGACAAGGCACACGTGATTGATGCCAAGAAGGGCTTGCCAGTGCTCGTGTTCTATGCTCAGCAGATCAACTACGACAATGCCGAGTATAACGCATACTTCACTCAGATGCTCACCACCACCGACAAGACCAAGCTCAGCTCTGGTTACTCTTACAAGAGCGAGTGGGAACTTCTGACTATGAACCGTCACCCACAATGGCGTCGTCACTTCTACGACATTTGCAAAAATGGTCAGAACTTGATTGCCAACTCACAGGCTATCAAATCACCTAACTACGAATTGATTACTCGCGCCATTCGCTTGATGTCAACCCAGTTGACCACCGACGAATTTGGCGATATGCCACGCTCACAAGCGCTCATGTCGAACTCACCTCAATACGACACCCAAGCATCGATCTACGCTTGGATGCTCCAAGAGGCTGATGATTTGATTAAGATGTTCGACGACCCTTCAATCGTCGACAGCCCAGATAACCAGAAGATCGACTTCAGCACCGACCGCATCTACGGTGGCGACCTCAGCCGCTGGAAAGGCTTGGTGCTCGCTATCAAGGCTCGCTTGCTGCTCCGCAACATTCCTAACATCGACCACAGCCCAGCCACTTGCCAAAAGATTGTTGACGCTGCTGATGCCGCTATCCAACAATGGCGCAAGGGCGACCTCCTTTACGGCGCATGGTTTGGCAACGAACCTCGCTACAACTTCACCGGCGGTACTGGTGAACAAAGCTGTGTATGGAGTGTGGCTCAACCAAAGATCAACTCATGGGAATCTCGTCCAAATCTCTTGAGCGAAGCAGTTCCTACCAAGTTCTTCATGGTCGACCTCCTCGGCATCGGTAAGCCAGACGATGAAAAGCTCTGCGGTCAGTTTACAGCAGAAAGCCAGCACGACGGTTGGGCTAACGACCCACGTTGCGGCCTCTTGATGCTTGCCCGTACAGGTCCAACTTCATCATCAATCGAAGCTGCAAAGGTGAAGATGCGCTACCTCGATTCTAACATCGGTATGGGCTCATCTTACAAGGCAGTGAACTTCCCTGATATGTATATGGGTGCTTACGCTGGTGCTACCACCGGTTACAACCCACTCTTCACTATGGAAGAACTCTACTTCATCAAGGCTGAGGCTCTCTACTGGATGGGCGACAAGACCCAAGCTTGCGCACTCGCTAAGGAAGCTACTGAGCACAACATTGAGCGTCACCTCGAATTCTTCTTCCAGAAGTATCCTAACCCTAACTACAACGAAAAGACCGACAACAAGTATCCTGGCGACGCTGCTTCAAGCGACGTTCCTGGCTATCAGGCTAAGAAGTGGTGGGATTTGCAAGTTGACGCATTCCTCAACAACACTGAAGATTACACCGAAAAGACCGTTCACGGTCAAGTGCGCCGCACCTACAACGTGCACAAGGTGACCGAACGCGGTAACAAGCACTGGTTCTTCAACCCAAGCGAATTCTCATTGAGCGACTTGATGCAACAGAAGTACATCGCTCTCTATCTCCAAGCAGAGCAATGGACCGACATGCGTCGCTACCACTACAGCAACAACCGTAACAAGTACGGCATTGGCGATAACCAAGAAATTATCTACCCAACTCTCCGCCGTCCTTACAACCTTTACGCTGCTTACTGGATTGATGGCTTGACCGAGGCTCAAAAAGAGAACACTTGGATTCAACGTATCAACTACGACCCAGAAACTGAGGAAAAATACAACCGCTCCGAACTTGAACGCCTTGGCGCTTACAAGAACTACAAGTGGCTGCAAGAACCAATGATTTGGGCTAAGAAATATGGTGAAGTGACATCGCTCACCGGCGAATAATAAGTGAGAACTCGTTATTAATTAAAAGATTTATTACACCTAACGATTATGAAAATATTAAATATTATAGGTTCTTTAGCTTTGGGAGCGTTGGTGCTTACTTCTTGCGCCAATCACGACCTCATCGCCGACAAGGGCGAGCTTGGCCAAGTGCTGCCTACCGTAGACTGGGAACAAAGCTCTAAGGTGGTGAAGTCGGGCAACTATGCTGGCTTCAAGGCTAAATACTACACCTCGGCTGACCGCCAAATCGACCATAGCGAAGTGTGGGTGCAGGTGAAGCGCGAACAAACCGCTTCTGCCACCGCTAAGCTCACCACCGCTTTGGCTTATAACAAGTCGTATTCAGTTACCGACACTGTTCGCAGCGCACAAAGCGTGGCGAAATATGCTCACTCTAAGGCAGAATGGGACGGACACGAATTCGTGCTTACCGACTCATTCCCAACCTCACGCACTCTCGCTCCTGTGGTATGGAAAGCTCCATCACAATGGGACGAAGATAAGTTTAAGAGCTACTATCCAGAAGGCTTCGACACTGAGTTTGTGGAACACATGATTACCACTCTCACCAAAGACAGCACTTACTACAACGACCTCCGCAACGTGTATGTGAAGTACGACTTCAAGAAGGAAACTTTTGAAGCCCTCAACGCTAAGTATGGCGTTAACTTCCCAACCGAAACCGAGAGCGACAAGAAGAGCGACGCTTGGTACACTCAGGTGAAGAACAGCAAGGGTGAGATGGTTGACGAAATCGACCACTACTACTACATCACCGTAGTGGACGAAAAGACCACTTACAACGAAATCGCCACTCCAGAGGCTGCTCCTGAAGGCGTGAGCGTATTCCCTGTTTACAAGTCATCACCATGGCTCTTCAGCCGCTACAGCGATGACACCGGTGGCAAGATTACTACCGTGCGCGCACAGTATATGCCTTACTGGAAAGACCTTATCAGCACCATTCCATTCATCGACTGGATTTATGATTCTGGTAACAAGGTTTACAACGTAGATTTTTCACGTACCTACTATTTGCAGCCAACTTACCGTGTTTACGACACTGAAGGCAAGGTGGGTATCACAAGTAACAATGAAGAAATCACACTCAATTAATACGAAGCCGCTATGAAAATGATAAAGAATTTTGTACTCTTGGCCATTATGATGCTGGCTGTAACCTCTTGTGTGGACAAGGAGCCAAACTATGGCAACTTCCCATCAAAGGACGTGGATTTCACTTACCAGGTAGATGGCGATGAATATGCGCTCGACTTCTATGTCGTGTCAACTGTCCAATTCACCAACACTTCATCAAAGAGTGGCAACGTGACTTGGGATTTCGGCGATGGTCAAACTTCTAACGAAGCCAATCCAAAGCACAAATATGAAAAGGCAGGTGTTTACACCGTTACTCTCACCGTCGACGGTGCCGGCTCTAAGTCATCACCTTTGATGATTTACGACATCGCTCCAGTATTGAGCGTGACCAGCCAAACCGAACCAGTGGTGGTGATCAACGATGTGCAAGTGAACCTTGGCATCGAGTTGCCTAACCCTGAAAATTTGATTTGTAAGTATGTTTGGAAGTTCCCAGAAGGCACCAAGACTGCCGATGGCACCGAACTTACTGAATTTGTGGGCTACTCTCACGAAGATGGCACCATCGACAACCCTGGCGCACTCAGCTTCAAGAACATCGGTTCACAGAAGATTGAATTGCAAACTTGGTTCGACGTGAACGGCGAAAACCGTCGCTTGGAAGACTCTTATGTGAATGTGCAAGTGGGTACTTCTGACCCATGCCCAACCATCTACTACGCTGAACTCGGTGGCAACATCAAGGCTTACAAGCTGGTGGATATGAGCAAGCTCCCTAAGGGCACCAAGAACCTCCCATTCGATATGGGTGTGAACTCTGGTAACATGCCTACTCAACTCGTGTTTGCAACCGAAAAGACCGATGCGGGTGCTGAACAAGACAATGTTTACATTCTCGACTGCGGTAAGCAATACTACTATGTGAACGACGAAGACAATACTCTCGGCGACGGTAAGATTACCGTGATGGCTGCTGATGGCTCTAACGTGAATGTGATGATTACCAACGTAGGTGGTCAGGCGTTTAACGACCCATTCCAAGGCTGCACCGATGGCACTTACCTCTACTACACCGACCGTAACACCGGTATCCGTCAAATTCCTTTGAGCACTCGTGGCGCTCGCGAAAGCACCATCTACTCAAGCACTGCCGGCTACTTCGTAGTGAACAACCAACTCGCTTACTACGGTCAAGGTATCGCTTACGGTGCTATCCACACTGGTCTTTACATCGACAAGAGCGGTATGTTCTGGTGGGCTAAGAACTACTCTGGTAACGGTATCTACCGCTTCAAGACCAGCGACATCGGTAAGACTGGCGCAGGCGTGAAGATTCCTCACCCAATCGTGCTCGAAACCACCCAACCTCGTGCTTTCACCCTCGATGAGGACCTTGGCAAGCTCTATGTTTGGATGACCAATGGTAACACTCCTGGTGTTGGCTTCTGCGAATACGACATTCCAGCTTCTGACAAGACTGTGGAATACAGCAACTACAATAAGTTTATCAATATGGACGCAGACCCAATCAACAGCACCGCTGCTGAAGGTGTGTTCACCACTCAGTTTGCTGTTGATCCAAACACACACTATGTGTACTTTGGCTTCCGTGCGCTCCCAAGCGATAAGACTTACACCACTGGCTTGATGTACTACGATCCAGCTACCAAGACTGTTCATAAATTCATGGACAACAACGACAAGATTCTTGGTGTCTGCATCAACCCACGCAAGACAGCATTGTTTTAATCCACCTCTCTTGACTATTTCTTAACTGAAATATGAAAGCAGGGGACGCTAATACCAAATTCAGCGTCCCCTGCTTTGTTTTTAATCAGGAGTTAAGAAGTTAATTTCAGGAGTTAAGAAGTTAACTTAGAAGTTAAGAAGTTAAAGAAGTTGATTTCAGAAGTTAAGAAGTTAAGAAGTTAAAGAAGTTAAGACGGCGCCAATGCCAATAGAAAAGCAATTGTCTTAACTTCTTAACTTCCCTAACTTCTTAACTTCTAAAAAATTCTTCTTAAAAAAATTCTTCCAAAAAATACTTTTTTATCATGAATTCTATTTTAAAATTCGTAATTTGTGTGGCTTTGCTCTTAGGGGTGGCTACGGCACAGGCGCAGCTAAAGCGCGAGCAGCGCGCCGTGTGGATGAGTGCCTACGTAAGCGACTGGCCCTCCAGCACCATCACCGAAAGCAATGCAAACACCATGAAGGTGGCGTGTCAGCGTATGCTCGACACATTGGCTGCCAACAATATGAACGCCGTGTATTACCATGTGCGCGCCATGTGCGATGCCATGTATAATTCGGCTTATGAGCCATGGTCGAGCTACATTGTGGCAAAGCGTGGCGATGTGCCTGCCTTCGACCCTCTGCAATGGATTGTGCAGGAGGCGCACAAGCGTGGCATCGAAATCTACGCGTGGGTGAACCCCTACCGCTATTCTCCAAAGTCAACCAAGTGGGGGCAGAGCGACCGCGACTATATCCACACTCACCCCGAATGGCTGCTCACCACCGACTACGAAACGGTGCTCAATCCCGGTATTCCCGAAGTGCGCCAGCGAGTGGTGGACGTGTGCCAAGACATTATCAGCAAATATGATGTGGACGGTTTGGTGTTCGACGACTATTTCTACAATCAGGGTGGCTGCGACTTCTCGCTCGATGCCGACCTCTACAATGCTTACACAAACGGCGGCGGCACGCTCAGCCAAGGCGACTGGCGACGCGAAAACGTGAACCAGATGGTGGCTGATGTGAATGCCATGATTAAGCAGACCAAGCCTTGGGTGCGCTTCGGCATCGGCCCAGCCGGTGTGGCTTGCTCATCGCCCGAAGTGGCTGCCAAGTATGGCGTGGAGCCAAGTCCGGGCTCGGATTGGCAGTACAACCAAATCTACAGCGACCCTATGGCGTGGGTCACTCGCGGCACCATCGACTTTATCTCGCCACAGGTGTATTGGAACACCACCGGCAACTTCGACGAAGTGACCGATTGGTGGGGTAAGATAGGCAAGCGATTCAACCGCCATGTGTATATCAGCCAATCTTGCTCCAGTTTCGGGAATGAAGGCTGGGATTTGGCTGAATTTGTGAAGCAGGTGAATGTGATGCGCGACGCTGGCGCACAAGGTATGGTGTATTTCAAATACAGCACTTGGCGCAACAACAACGGCACCATCAACGGCAAAACTTGGGGTCTGCGCCGCTGGCTCAAAAAACAGGTGTTCACCACTCCTGCGCTCAGCCCAAGCCCCGAGTGGATTGCTCCGCCGCAGCAGTATGGCACCGTGGCAAACTGCCGCCGTGAGGGCAACACCCTCAAATGGGACGCAGTTGACAATGTGCGCTACGCCATTTATGCCATTCCCGATAGTGTGGACGATGCGTCGTTCCGCTGCCAAGTGCAATATCTGCTCGGCTTCACCTATCCCAATAGCTACGACATCAAGGAAGCTTACGCCACTGGATATCGCTTTGCTGTCACCATTCTCGACCGTTGGGAAAACGAGTTTGCACCAGTGCTTGCAGGCAGCCAGTCGCGTCCGGCTCAAAAGCCCGTCATCACCAGCCCAGCCAACGGTGCCACTGTGCCTATGCTCTCCAACCTCGCTTGGCGCACCGACGGCACCATCCACACCGTGGAAGTGTTTAGTGATGCGGCTTGCAAAAATGCTGTGGCATATATCGAAGTGCCCGACACCGCTGTGGCAATCGCCAAAATCCCAGGTATCACACCTGGCACCTACTATTGGCGAGTGTCGTCGCGCGGTTTGAATCTTTCCAGCACCACCAGCGATGTGGCTTCGTTCACTTGCGAAAAAATGACTGTCAAGACCCCTGCAAAGGGTGCTGCTGATGTGGAATTGATGCCCGAAATCAGTTGGAACAAGGCAGCCGAAGGCACCGTCTACACCCTCAGCATTTCATCGAATGCTAAAATGACCACGCCAGAATATACGGTTGAGACCACCGAGGCATCGGTGCGTGTGCCACGCTTTGCATTGGCTGGCGGCACCACCTATTATGTTCAAATCACCGCTCGTTTGGGCGATGCCACCGACCAGAGCGAGGTGTCGTCGTTCACCACCATGAATGTGGTGCCAGCGGCTCCTGTTTTCGTCACTCCAGCTGCCGACGGTACTACGCTGCGTGGCAATCAGCACATCGACGTTGTGCCACAGGAAGGCGCACAGTCGCTCCGCATCGAAATCAGCACATCGAAGTCGTTCCCTGTTCGCACATCGTGGAAGACCACGCTCACAGGTGGCCAATTTGCCACCATTGCGCTTAATGAAATGACTGGCACAGGTCGCCCTGTAGATGGCAAGTCGTACTATGTGCGTGCGCGCTACGCCTACGGCAAAGCCGGCTCCACCACTGTTCTCTACACCGACTATTCGCCCATTCACCAGTTCCACTATGTGGCAGCCCCACTGCCAGGCGACATCAATGGCGATGGCGAAGTGAACGTGAGCGACGTTACTGCCCTCATTAACAAAATCCTCGCCAGCAGCACCTACTCCGATGCCGTGTGCGACATCAACGCCGACGGCGAAATCAACGTGAGCGACGTAACCGCGCTGATTAATCTGATTTTGAAGTAAAGACCAACCGTGGGGTAGGGACGCGATATTTCGCGTCCGCCGCAAATGGCTAATTTCCAATATGTTACCATTTTGTCGGGCGGACGTGAAATATCACGTCCCTACCGCATTGATAATCATCTATTTAATCCATTAAAATCCATTTTTTACCTATTCTATTTTTTAGGTGTTAATAGGATTTAATGGATTAAATCGGTTTTGCTTTTCGGACCCAAGCAGACCCATGACAGACCCAAGCAGACCCAAGCAGACCCAAGCAGACCCTGACAGACCCAAACAGACCCCAAAAAACTCGTTGACTCGTTGACCTGTTGACTTGTAGACTCCTTTTAGAAGTTTCTGAGGTGAAAATTTGGTTATTTGCGGAAAAAGTAGTTACTTTGTAGAGAGTATAGTTCGACTATTCTAAAACTAATTAATAATTTTAATAACCTATTTTAAAAAATGAAGAAATTTTTACTTACTGCAGCACTTGCTCTCGTGGCATTTGCGTCTGCATTTGCGGTCACTGACGGTCAGACTTATGAACCAGTGAACGGCATTAAAATTGTGAACAGTTGGATCCTTGACCGTTTCCACACTCCAACTGTGTTCCCTAAGGCTGAATATTGCAACACTCGTGCACGTACAGCAGTGATGAATAATGGTGTTATCTACATTGCCCGCTCAGAAGTTAAGGCTGCTGTTGTGGCTCCTGGCGACACTGTGCCTCAATCAGTAATCTATCGTCTCGATGCTAAGACTGGTGCCGAACTTCCAGCACTCGATGTAACCCTCGATGGCAAACCTTACGGCGAATTCTTGGGTGTGAATAGCATTGGCCGCGACAACTTTGGTCACGTTTGGGTAATCCCTTACACCAGCGAAAAGACTGCTGATATTCCTGTTTACACACTCAACGTAGAAACTGGTGAGCTCACTCTCGTTACTACCCTCAGCAAGGGTGACAAGATTGCTCGTACCGACTACTACGATGTGATTGGTGACATCACTCGCGAAAAAGCTGAATGTAACATCATGAACGCTGGTACTCAGGTGGCTACTATCTACCGCTGGCACGCTGACCAAGGTGCTGAAGAATTTGAAGGTGGCTTCGAAGGTGACCTCTCTCTCGAAATCACTGCTTTCTTCCCTGAAACAGTGACTAACTGGAGCTACGCACCAGTTGTGAAGATGTGCTACGACCCAGCAAGCGAAACTCCTTACGCTGGCGAACTTTTCTACATCGACGGCTTCAACTCTGTTCCAGCTCTCTACGACGTGACTGGTAGCATCATCGACAGCTTCGAAGCAGTTGACAAGGCTCTCTATCCAGAAGCTGGTACTAACGGTGTGGCAGAATTCACTCTCGATGAACGCAACTTTATGGTTTACTCAATCGCTCAATACGCTGGTACTGGCCACGGTTGCCAAGCTAACATTGTAGAACTCGGTGAAGGTATGTCGCTCGGTGGTATGACTAAGTACTGGCAAATTCCTGCCGACAGCCTCGGTCAAACTTCTGACGGTGGTAACCGCGTACACTGCTTCAACGTAGAATACAACGACGCTCAAGACGTTGTTACTCTCTTCGACTTCAAGAGCTTCAACGGTATGGCAGTTTACCAAATTGGTAAGAACGTAGGTGGTGGTGAAGAACCAGTCACTAAGGGCGACATCAACGCTGACGGCGTGGTTAACGTATCTGACGTTACTGCTCTTATCAACAAGATTCTCGGCACTGCAACTTACGCAGACGCTACTTGCGACATCAACGCCGACGGCGTAGTGAACGTGTCCGACGTTACCGCTCTGATTAACATTATCTTGGCAGGTAACTAAAAAAGGAAAGAATGTAGAAGTTAGGTGCGTTGATAAAATCCACCTAACCATCTAAGAAATATCCCCCTGTGTGGCACCCACCACGCAGGGGATCTTTTTTGCCCTCAACCGTAACGAGGAATGAGAAATTCCGTTAGGAATTTGATGTGTGTAGGCAGGTATGCAGAAAAGATGCAATGGAGCGAAGCGAAATGGAATCTTTTCGAAATGCCTGCAATAAGATGTGCTAATATTATGCATTCCAGCGGAATGCGACACCACCAGAATCTATTGATAGCGAGATCGCATCCCGCTGGGATGCATATTTGTTATGCGGCATTTGCAGGCATTTCGCTTCGGTTGTGCTTCATTTCGCTTCGCTCATTTTGCACAACCTTCGCTGCATACCTGCCTACACACATCTAATCCCTACGGGATTTATTCCAATTATCATCAATAACTATTTATGCCGAGTGAGGCACGCACTGCCTCCAAAAGCAAATAGGTATCGAACATCGATTCCAGCGATTGCGCTGTGGGTGATGTGCCGCCTTCCACTGCATCAACAAAACTTTTGATGGTGTGGAAGTAGCCTTGTGTGACTATTTGATTGTTTTGAATGGTTGGCACGAAATTATTTCTATTTAGCAAATCAATTCTGACAGAAGGCTTTGGGAGAACCTTCTCTATGGGCACGCCAATCAGCGTGGACTGTTTGCTTCGGAATTGCAAACTTTCCATTTGCTCCATTTCGTAAATGCCCTTATGGGTGTTGACCGTCAAACTTTCCCTTGCGTCGCACCACGAATAGCCTGTTGAGAGTTCGAGCACACCGCTGGCTTTTTCATGCTTGAGCGTGAGCAGCAATGTGTGGTTTTCAACCTTTTCAGCGCACAGCACCTCTGCCTTGCCAAACAAGAATGTGACATAATCCAATGGGTGGATAAAGAGGTCGAGCAAGGCATCGCCCTCTGGATATGCACCTGTGAGATACTTCAGGTTGTAGTTCATATAGCCACCACACTTCTTCAACTCCTTTTTCAAAATTCGGGTAGCGGGAGCATTGCGCTTTTGAAGTCCCACTACCACAGGTGTGTGTGTTCCACCCTTTCCCATACTCACCAGCCGCATCAATTCCTCTTGAGTTTGGCATGGTGGCTTTTCCACAAACAGCGCCTTGCCGCTGCTTATCACCTGCGATGCGATATGAAAATGCGCCTGTGGCGAAACCGACACCAGCACGCCCTTCACCTCATCGTCGCTTAAAATGCGCTCCAGCGAGGTGGTGGCACACACATTCGGGTAGGCGGCTTCGATGAGCGGCAACTTGTCGGGCGATTTGCAGCAAATGTATTTCAGCCCCACATGAAGATAGTCGAGCACAGGGTAAAGGTTGTTGGTGCTGTGGTTGCCTATGCCCACAAACGCATATTTCCCTTTGTATGACTGGCTCAGTTGCCTTACGCTCCGCAAGTGCTTGTAGCGTGCAATTAAATGTTCGATATATTTCATCTGTCAGCAATCCGTTTGAAATATTGTTGATAAGTTTCTTTTTTATCGCTTGTCCACTGGTATTTGCCGTAGAACAATTCTATCAGCCTTTTGGGCAACAACTTCTCAAAATTCCGCAGCAATATCAGGTCGTATTTGCGGTGGAAATTAATCCAGCAGCCGTTACACTCTTTTGAGTGCTTGCATTGAATTTTGCAAGTGTTGCGCGAGTTGAATATGTCGTCGAGCGAGCAAGTGTGTATATTGCCCAACTTCACATCAAGGTTTTGGCACAGCGGCACATCGCCATTGGAGTGAATCACCAGTTCGCTGAATATGCTTTGGCAGCGCAGTTTGAGATTTCCGTTTCGCCATTCCTCATATAGTGCCACAAAATCGAAATTCTCTTCCGTGTCGTGTATGCTTTGCGGAATGTGTTGGATATAATTCTCCATGTCGGCGGTGAGCAGTTCGGCTGTGGTGTCGAAGAAGTCCATCGTGCCATAAATTCCGATGCGCACATCTATGCCATAGCGCTTAGCCACGCCAATCACATAGTCCATGTCGGCGAAACTGTTCCACGGCGAGAGGCAGAACATCAGCGAAATCGGCACTTCTTCTTTCAATGCCTCCACCACTTCTATCACCTTGTCGTGGCCATTGCACCCACGCATCGCCTTATACGCCTCCTTGTCGCCATCAAGCGACACATACAAGTGCGCTGGCCGGTACTGACGCACGGCATTGATCACCTTTGGCGGATTTAGGCAGTTCGACAGAAGCGTGTAGTTGGGGTGATGATTCATAAACCACTCCATGATTGCCTCTGCCTCTGGGTGGAGAATAAACTCGCCGCCTTCCAGCCCCACCGTGGTGTTTCGTGTCACGCACTTGCTTGCCATTATCTTTTTGATGTCGGAAAGCGAAAGGTGCTCTACTGGTTTTTGCCAAATGGAGCAATGCTTGCAGCGCGATTGGCATTTGGTGGTGGAGTAGAGCATCAATGTGCTCAATTTCTTGTGGCGAGGTCGCAAAATATTGTTGAGGTATAACACCCCATTTTGTAAGTAGTCTTTTGTGCTGTACATTTAGTGAGTAGAAACTTTTGTGCTTCTATCACTTTAAGATGCCACAAGAGCCTAAAAGACTGCATACGCCACCATATTTTACCAAGTGAACCTAACGCCAAACGGAACCGTAACCGTAAATGGATGCTCTGTCCAGATGGTGTGAATGGAACTGCCATTGGGTATGTACCAATTAAATGTGGGTTCGGCATAAATGCCCCAGTTTGGCGACAAATTGTATTGCACGCCCACACCTGCACCCACCGACCATTGCCACGATGGGGTGAAGTGCCAACTGTCCTTGTATGGAACTGTGGTGTCGGTCACATATCGCTCTTTAGCCTCACCAACCAAAGGCACATTCAGCAGCACGCCAGCCGAAGAATACACCGACCATCGCTTTGAGCGAAGCCACTTGTAGGATAGGCGGAATGGCAAACCCAAATAATGGACTTTTTGAGTGCGCTGGATATAGTATGCGCCTTCGCCCATTGTGAAATTAGACTTCAACAGCGAGTATTGCAATCCCGACTCGATGCTCCAATTCTTGCCCAGCGATTTCGTCAATGCCAATCCCAGAGTGATAGGCTTGTCGTGCTGCTCACGCTCCACAATCTTGCCTGTGTTGTGCTCTGCGATGGTTATCAGCACCGCAGTATCGGGCGACACTTTACCACCTTTCCGCACAAGAAACTTGTAATAGTCTTCCCAGGTGGAAATCACTTTTGGTATATCTGTGGTAGGTGAGTCGGTGATGTCGTCACCTATGCCGGCAAACAGTTTATAAGCGTTTTGAACCAAAGCGGGTCCCAATGAGGCAGCGGCAAGCAGTTGCCACTTGTTTTTGTGCTTCTTTGAGACATCTTCAGCCATGTGGTTTTCAAAAATTGGGATATTGTATTGTATGCTGTCGCGAGCCACAGAGTCGATGGGAGGCACAGCGACAGCGATGTTGATTGCCGTGTCGCGAATTTCAAGCATAGCATTTTTAGGCATCGAATCCAAATCCGCACCGCCTTGTGGCAGAGGGGTGGTATTGGATGTTTTTGTGAAATAATTGTTCGACACAGTGGGCGTGACACTTGGTTGTGTGGCAATGTGTTGCGTTTTTTTGCTTTTCACTTTTGTGCCTTCCACCTTTGCCGTCACCGTTTTCTTTTCCTCTGTGCCTCTCCTTTGGAACAGGTATTTGCAAAGTGGAATCATGACAATAATCGCCGAAATCACGGCAAGCATTCGTCGGTTAATCATTTTCCGAAGCATGGCTTTTGCTCTCGCCAACTGCGACGACGAACTATGAGGTTCAATGCCCAGCCGCTCGGCTATCTCTTTATGCGAAAGCCCCTCTATCACCGACATTCTGAACACCTTGCCGTAGCCCTCTGGCAAACGGTCGATGAGTTGCATGAGTTCTTTTTCTGCCAACACGGCATCAGCCGAAACTCCACTCTCCACATTCATATTATCCAAGTAGTGGGACAGTGGCAAGAATTTTACCTTTCGCTTTCGCTCTAAATATTTGAGCGACACATTTTTAGTAATTGCGGCTGCCCACTCGCCAAACTTTTCCTCGTCGTTCAGTTTTTCAATGGAGTAATAAGCAAGGATAAAAGCGTCCTGAACGAGGTCATTCACCGTGTCCTCGTCAGCTTTCGTGATGCTGAAGCATACATTCCTCATCATCGGAACATACGCCTCGTAAATCGTATTTAAAGCGTCGGCATCGTCTGCTTTCACCCTTTCTATAAGCATTTTTAAATCCATGTGTGCAGTTTCGGTTGTTGTGCCGCATATTAAGAGGCATCGAAAAGCGAAAAGACTGCATCGGGTTTTGTTAAAAAACTACAAAATTACGATTTTCTGCCCAATACGCCATTTCATCACTAAGTTTTCCTTAACTTTGTGAATATCTAATTACTTTAACAAACTATTGGACAATATGAAGAAAATTTTCTCTTTTATCGTTATGGCGATTTTGGTAGCCATGAGCGGACAAGCCCAACTCACAAGCGGCAATTCAGAAAAACGCTGCGACGTGTCGTATCCTATAGCAGATTTAAGCGTTTGCCTTACAAGTAACTACAACGCACGTGTCGTCTCAAAATACGTGACAGATGTGCTTATCAGTCGCCTCGATATGGAATACGACGCATCAAACTCAGATTATATGATTAAGTCGATGGAAGTGTCGGTTTACAGATATAAAAAAGGTTCATCAGGGCTCGTTGGCGATGTGCCACCCGAAGAACAGACAAAAGTTGAGCGTGTGCAATTCGTTCCCACCGACGACACTTTGCAACAATTCAAAGCATCGTTAAACATCGGCGAGAACGGCTGGGATAAAATCGTAATCCGCCAAGTGCCCAACTCCTCCGAAATCATCAAAAAATCCGACTACAAACGCTCCACCCTCCTCTAAATTCCCCCTAAGGAATAAAATCACAGTATTCGCTTATTCTCTAATCAACTGCAAAATTAATATGAAAAAGTATCTATTATTAATATGTGTTTTTGGCCTGTTCTTCAGTTCTTGCAACAAATCAAAAGAAGAAAAGGCGGAAGCCTTAATTAAGGATAAGGTGATTGCTTCGTTATACCACCCCGATACATACAAACCTGTTTCAACACATGTAGATAGTTGTTTTTGGAATCGGGACAACTTACCCAAATTTATCCAGATATTAGACGAACTGACTAAACTTTTAAGCAAGCAAGAAGAGTATACCAAAGATATGGAAGAAGAACATTTCACAATGGGTATATTTTCACCCAACAGATACTACGCTTCTGAATATGAAATTAGTAAATATAATGATGCCAAGAAAAAATATAATTTATTAAAAGGCAAATTAGATAAAACCAACGCCAAAATATCCTCAAAATATAAAGAGCTCAAGCAGGTGGTGCAGCATATATACGCAGACAAACCTACAGGATGGCTTATTCGTCACCAATTCACATCTATGAATGGGGACAATACAATGTCACTTAAAGGTGAAATGATATTTTTTAGCGACTTAGATTTTAGTGAATGTGGAGATGGTGTAAGTAAGGAAAATTTCGAAGTTATTTCTTCATTCATTCAAGAAATAAAAGACTCTGAATCTATTGACGACTTAAACGATGCATATGAAGCATTAATAAAGCAAAATACCGTCCTATAGTGTTTTGAAATATTATTCTTCAATTAAAATTTTTGAGAAACAAAAAAAGACAGTATATTTGCACATTACTTAAAAGGACTTAGCCTGTTAATTCAGGCACATAGCTCTGCGATACTCCACATCGTGGAGCTATTTTTTTGATACTCCCTTTGTGACAGAAGAAAACACCGATTTAATCCATTAAAATCCGATTTTCACCTATTTGAAAATTCTATTAATTTCGTTTTTTGGGGAGGGCTCGTTGCCCCATTGCCTTATAGACTCGTTGACCCGTTGACCTGTTGACTCGTAGACTTGCTTATCTGTCGATGCCGGGGCGTGAGAGCACGCCTTGGGTGTAGTAGTGCTTCACTTCTTGCATATCGGTCACGAGGTCGGCTGCGTCGATCAGCTGCTGTGGCGCATAACGGCCGGTAATGATCACTTCTGTGGCGGGATTCCTCTCCGAAAGCAAATCAAGCACTTCGTCCACCGACAGCAGTTCCATGCTGGTAGCGATGGTGAGTTCGTCAAGAATCACCACGTCCCACTCGCCACTGCGCAACCATTGACGGCAAACGGCAAGTCCGTCTTTTGCCGATTGCCTATCCCTTTCATCGGGCATTCTGTCGAGGCAGCAACCATAGCCCAACTGCTCGATATGTAGCCGCCCGAAGTCGGGGTTTGCGCCATTGAACAGTGCTTCCGCCTTAGTCTCGTTGTATTTCATCGATTTCACAAACTGCCCAATCGCCACATTCTTGCCAGCGCACAACGCACGGACCGCCAGCCCAAAGGCAGCAGTAGTCTTCCCCTTACCATTCCCGGTATAAACATGTATATATCCCTGTTCCATTTCTCAAAAGAATCAGTTTTGATTTTTTTAACTAATATTTCTCCGTTATCCCTTGTTTTTCTTATGATTAATCCGAAATAATCACTAATTTTGCAATAGAAAAATATCCTGTCGTAACTGAACGGCTACGTGAAAAGTGCGTAGCTCACAAGTGTAGGTTGCGCAGGACTATTTTTTTGCCCTTTTGGTTCGTGTCAAATTGCGAACATGATGCTTCGGCTTGAAGCTCCAATGTCTATAAACTTGAAACCACCGATCGCTTTCCAATTTGATAGGCGTACTGATACCTATATTAAAGTCAGGATAAATCTCTCTAATTTTTTGATTAATGTGCTTATATAGTTTCAGTTTCAAAATTGTGCGTTTTCCAGGTCTTTCGTCACCGTCTGATTTGAGTTTATCTTTTTCATTTAGTTTGAAGCATATCGCGCCCAGAATCACATCCATAAATTGAAGCGGCAAGTGAGACTTTGAATCCACTTCCGATATGCCTTTATCCACAAATCTAATGCCTTTCTCCTTAAATTCAGAATCATTATTTAGCGAATATAGATGGCTCACAAAGTTTTGCTTATCACTTTGATTTAAGGGAATCTCGTCTAAATACAGTCTGATGCCCTCGGTGTCGTTTGCGAACACTAAACCGAAAGCGTACTTAATAAATTGATAATACAATATCGGATATTCTTCTTTCCTTTTTTCGGGAGTCAATTCTGGCTCAAACTGGTTGTGTCGGAAAAATATGCGAATTTTAAGCATTCCTGCTTTGCCCATTTCAAATAATTCATCAACCAATTTCACATACTTCTCATAGTGATAGGCGTTCACTTTCTGCCACTTGATCTCATCAACGATGCCAAGTTCCTCTTTTATTTTAGTCATTCTTCTTAAAACCTCGGCACGGTGTTCGGACACAACAAGAATGCCACCATAAAAATTTGAATAGTAACTCCCATGTTTATCACTTTCGTCAAGCCAAATATGTATCATCCTTCAGTCGTAAATTTAATACAAAGCAAATATACAATATTTTAGTGAAACTACTTACTTTTTTTGATAACCATATTAAAATGCTTGAGCCATAAGAAATAGGGGGAACACCTATTTTAATTCATTTAAACCGAATTTTCACCAATTTAAAATAAATAAAAAATAGGGTGTGAATCGGATTAAAATGGATTTAATAGGTGTGATATTTTGTATCGGTTTCCATGGGTTGAATTTTTTTTTTGGGGGGGGGGGAAAAATGAAAAAGGCTGCCGTGGTGGGCAGCCTGTGGTGGCGGAGTGAGGGAGATTCGAACTCCCGAATCGCTTTTGACGATTACACGCTTTCCAGGCGTGCCTCTTCAGCCACTCGAGCATCACTCCATTTGCGCGTGCGCTCTTGGCAATGCGAAATTGCCGTTGCGCTACAAATGCGAGTGCAAAGATAGTGAAATTTTGCTTGATTGTAGCAAAATTTTCATAAATTTGTGATATGGATTTAGTGAAAACGCATAACTTACTCCCTGAAGGTGTCAGCACCACAGACGCACGCAGCATTGAGTTTGCCACAGAAGTAATCAACTGTCTGCCTTACGAGCCCAACGATGAGCAGATGGAACTGCTGGCGGCGTTTGCCCATTTCATGCTCTACGGCCACCCACAGGCGGTGATGCTGGTGAATGGCTATGCCGGCACTGGTAAAACCTCGATGATTGGCGGCATTGTGAAGGCACTCACCTGTCGCGGACGGAAGACGGTGCTGCTGGCTCCCACAGGGCGCGCGGCGAAGGTTTTCACGGAATATTCGGGGCATACAGCCTACACCATTCACCGCAAAATCTATCGCCAGAACAGTTACCTCTCTGATGGGTTTTCGCTTGCCGAGAACAAGCACACCGACACCATTTTCATCGTAGATGAGGCGTCGATGATTTCCAACTGCAGCGAAGGCTCATTCTTTGGCACAGGCCGATTGCTCGACGACCTTATCCACTATGTGTATAGCGGCATCGGCTGCCGACTGGTGCTGATGGGCGATGTGGCGCAGTTGCCTCCTGTGGGGCAAAGCGAAAGTCCTGCCCTCAACGCCGAATTTCTACGCAGTTACGCCTTGCAAATCTACAGCGTGAACCTGAAGCAAATTGCGCGTCAGGCGGCAGAGAGCGGCATTTTGTTCAACGCCACGATTCTGCGAAATGTGATGGAGAGCGGCGTGCTGTGCGCTCCAAAGCTGGAATTGCTGCGGTTCGACGACATCGACAACGTGACGGGCGAGTTTCTGCTCGAAACCATCAGCGACAGTTACGACCGCGACGGCATGAGCGAAACCATAGTGGTGACACGCAGCAATAAGCGCGCCACGCTCTTCAACCGCGGCATTCGCAACAGTATTCTCTATCGTGAGGATGAGTTGGTGAGCGACGATATGCTGCTGGTGAGCAAAAACAATTACTATTGGGCAAACGACTATGAACAAATCGACTTCATTGCCAACGGTGATGTGGTGAGGGTGAAGCGTGTGTGGGGCGAGATTGAGCGCCGCTATGGACTCGACTTCGCCAACGTGACGGTGGAGTTTCCCGACCACGGCAACACCGAAATGGACGTGAAAATCATTCTCAACTGCCTCAGCAGCGACACGCCAGCACTCACCGCCGCACAAAGCGAGATGCTCTACACCTCGGTGATGGCGGAACTCACAGGCGACAAACGCACCCGCTATCGTGAACTGAAGAAAAATCCGTATTTCAATGCGCTTCAAGTGAAATATGCCTATGCCATCACATGCCACAAGGCGCAAGGCGGACAGTGGCAGAATGTGTTTATAGATATGGGGGCTATCATGCCCGACGCTTTCACCCAACTCGATTTCTACCGTTGGCTCTACACCGCCATCACACGTGCTCGCTCGCAGGTGTATCTCATCAACTGCCCCCTCGACACCGACATGCCGAGTTTCTGAAGTCTACGAGTCAACAGGTCAACGAGTTGGAGAGTTGGGGCTGATGGGACCGAAAAGATAAACACCTGTTTAATCCATTGTAATCGGATTAAACAGGTGTTTTTATTTTTTTAGAGCCCTGCGGAAGAATCTGTGGGATTTAACGCCCACAACAGAAATTCTGCGAGATCCGTGGGACCTGTGTGAGGCAGGGTTACTTCACTTCTGCGCCCATCATGTTGTATTTCTTGTCGCCGGCGATGATGTAGATTTGTCCGTTTTCAATCACCTTGCGAGCCTTCACTTCCTTAGCAGCGGTCACATCGGTGATGGCTGATGAAATGGCATTGTATGAAACCTTGATGTTGTCGAAAATCACACGGTTTGCGCCCTTGTTCACCTTGTGAGGAGCATCGGTAGCGATTGGGAATTCGGCAGTTGTGTAGTCGGTGGTTTTCACTTTTGGAATCAGCGACAGGAACACCACTTGAGTTTCAGCAGTCGCGCCCTTGATGGTGAGTTCGTTCTTAGTGCCTTCAAAGCCCCATGCTTGGAGTGTGTCGCCAGTAATAAAACAATCGCTTGGAATTTCCACCACAGCAGCATCCACTACAAGGGCCTTGCCTTCGGCATCAAAATAATTTACCTTAGTGGTTTTAGCGGCACCTTCAATTTCGCCAGCGCCGAGCACTGTCACGCCATAGTATTGGTAATCGTGTGTGCCGCCCGACTTGTAAGTGCCATCTGCATTAAAATTAAACACAGAGGAGTAGCCGATACCCTGCCAAGAGAGTTTCACATCGGTGGCTTCGGTGAGCGATGCGAATTTAGGAGAGATGAGGTCGCCACCATTGTTGGTCTTTGAAATGCGAACGAAACCTTGGCAAGCATACAAGTAGGAAGTGCGAGAGCTCCAACCATTGAGGTCAGCCACATTACCATCGGTTTGAATGTTGGTGTAGTTTGGTTGGTATTCCACACCTTCAGCGTCCGTTTTGGTCCAAGGATTCTTGCCATACTTGTGAATACCGGCTTCGGTCAACACTTCAAGTTTATTGAAATTTTCTTGAAGAACCACTACTTCTTCGGCTTGTGCACCGAAAAATGAACTTGCTGCAACAAATGCAGACACCAAAACTTTAGAGTAAATCTTTTTCATATATTACGTTTTTTTAATAGGTTAAAATATGATGAAGCAAAGTTACACATCTTTTCTGAATAATGTTCACAAAAAAGCAAATATTCATATTTTTGTAATAAAAGTCAACAAGTCAACAGGTCAACGAGTTGAGGCCCGATGGGTCTGATTGGGTCGGAAGGGTCTGTAAAAGCAAAACACCCATTAAATCCGCAATTGGATTTAATGGGTGTATTGTTTTTTTTAGAACCCTGCGGAAACTATCAGTGGGATTTAACGCCCACAACAGAAATTCTGCGAGATCCGTGGGATCTGTGTGAGGCAGAGTTACTTCACTTCTGCGCCCATCAAGTTGTACTTCTTGTCGCCAGAGATAATGAGCACTTGACCGTTCTCAATCACCTTGCGAACCTTCACTTCCTTAGCCACGTTGATGTCGTTCACACCTGATGGGTCAGCAACCACAACCTTGATGTTGTCGAAAATCACGCGGTTCACCTTCTTGTTCACACCGTGAGGAGCAGCTTCGTCAATTGGCATTTCAGCGGTAGAGTAGTCAGTGGTTTTTGTCTTGGTGAAATTTGGAAGTGTTGACATAAACACCACTTGAGTTTCAGCGGTAGCACCCTTGATAGTGAGTTCGTTCTTAGTGCCTTCGAAAGTCCAAGCTTGGAGAGTGTCCATAGTCACGAAGCAGTCGGTAGGAATCTTTACAAGAGCAGCATTCACTTCAATGTCGTTCATGTTTTCATCCTTGTAAGCCACCTTGTTCATCTTGCTTGCGCCTTCAATTTCGCCTGCGCCGAGCACAGCCACATAGTAGTATTGATGGTCATGCACACCGCCTGACTTGTAAGAGCCATCATCGTTAAGAGCCACGAGAGAAGTGTAGCCAATACCTTGCCAAGAGAGTTTCACGTCGGTTGGTTTAGAGAGGGAAGCAAACTTAGGAGAAACGAGGTCGCCACCAAAGCTGGTCTTAGAGATACGAATGAAACCTTGGCAAGCATACATGTAAGTGGTGCGAGAACTCCAACCATTGAGGTCAGCCACATTGCCATCGGTTTGAATGGTGTTGTAGTTTGGTTGGTATTCCACACCTTCCACGTCCTTACCAGTCCATGGATTCTTGCCATACTTGTGAACACCTGCTTCCATTGCAGTTTCAAGCTTGTCGAAATTTTCTTGAAGAACCACTTGTTCTTCAGCTTGAGCGCCACACACAGCAGCAAACGCAAGGGCTGCTGTCATCAAAAATTTTGAGTAATTTTTTTTCATAAATAAAAGTTTATTATTTGGTTAAAAAGTAATATCTCCACAAAGATAAAGATAATTTCAATATGTAGGTTCTTCAAAAATAATTTTTTTTCAACTTTTTTTCAGCAAAAGCACGAAAGTGTTATTTTTCAGCGTTTTCTCGTCTATATTACCCATATTTTTAATATTTTTGTAACATAAACCCAAATCGGTCATTAGACCGTGACAAGACCTAATGACCGATTTGGGATAGAAAAACTTGCAATTCATGAACTTATGAACAAACTATCTTTTGTTATTACTGCTTTTTTGTGCTGCTGGGCAGTGGCTGGGGCAAAGACCTACCAACTTGCTTCGCCCAACGGCAAATTGAAAGTGAGCATCGAAAATGATGCGAAGTCAACCGCTTTCGCCATTACACATGGCGAAACGCCTGTCCTGAACCGTTCAGCCCTCGGCATGAGCATCGAGGGTGGCAAAACGCTGGGTGCGGAAAAGTGCAAATCGTCGAAAACCTCAAAAGGCGAGAAATGCAATGCGCTCACGCTCAACTACGGCAAGTATGCAGTGGAATTTCGTGCCTACGACCAGGGCGTGGCTTACCGTTTCGTGACACGTTTCGCCGACTCACTCACCATAGCCAACGAGCAGGTGGAATTTTGCTTGCCAGCCGACTGTATGGCTTACGAAGCGCCTGCCAACTCGCACCACAAGACCAACGACCTGCGCGACCAGGCGTATTGCTCGTTTGAGAATACCTATCAATACGCCAAACTCTCCAACCTCAACCGTCAGCACCTCGGTCTGTCGCCCATGCTCATCGAACTTGCCGGCGGCAAAAAACTGCTGATTGGCGACTACAATGTGCGCAGTTATCCCGGCATGTTTCTCCTGCCGAGCAAAGGGAATGTGGTGAAGGGTTTTTTCCCTCCCTATCCCAAGCACGAATATCAAGGCGACCACAACAATCTGCAAATGATAGTTGACGACTGGGAAAACTATATCGCCAAGACCGCTGGCGCGCACACCTTCCCATGGAAAATGATGCTGGTGGCTGAATACGATGCCGACTTGCTCACCACCGAGGTGCCTCGACTGCTTGCCGATGCGCCCGTGGTGAATGCCGATTGGGTGAAACCTGGTAAAGTGGCTTGGGACTGGTGGAACAACTGGAACTTGAAAGGCGTGGATTTTGCCACTGGCGTGAACAATCGCACCTATCAATATTATATCGACTTCGCCGCCAAACACGGCATTGAATATGTGATTCTCGATGAGGGTTGGGCGGTGAACAAGAAAGCCGACCTGATGCAGGTGGTGCCTGAAATCGATCTGCCTATGCTTGTGAAATATGCTGCCGACCGTGGCGTGGATATCGTACTTTGGGCTGGCTACAAGGCTTTTGAGCGCGATATGGAGAATGTGTGCCACCACTATAGCGAAATGGGCGTGAAGGGTTTCAAAATCGACTTCATGGACCGCTGCGACCAAAAGATGATGGCATTTCTTGAAAAGGCTGCCGCCACTTGCGCCAAATACCGCTTGTTCTGCGACTTCCACGGTGCGCCAGTGCCAAACGGCATGACCTACACCTATCCGAATGTGCTCAACTTCGAGGCTGTGGCTGGTCAGGAGCAAGTGAAGTGGAGCAAGCTGAAGAAGTTCGACCAAGTGCGCCACGAAACGCTCTTGCCGTTCATTCGCCAAGTGGTGGGTCCGATGGACTACACACAAGGCGCGATGCGCAACGCCACAAAAAAGAGTTATTTCCCCTGCTATTCGCAACCTATGAGCCAAGGCACACGATGCCGCCAACTCGCCCTCTATCTGATTTTCGACTCGCCATTCAATATGCTGTGCGACACGCCCACCAACTACGAGGCAGAGCCTGAATGTCTCGATTTTATCAGCAATGTGCCTGTGGTGTGGGACGAACGCCGTGTACTCTCGGCAAAAATTGGTGAATATGTGATAGAGGCTTGCCGCAAGGGCGACACATGGTATGTGGGCGGCATCACCAACTGGGAAGCACGCACCGTGAACCTCGACCTCAGTTTCATTGAAGGCAAACAAATGGAGTTGTTTGTGGATGGCATCAACGCCCACCGCCACGCCGAAGACTATAAAAAGAGCGTTGGCACCGTGCCAGCCACCCTCACCGTCCACTTAGCCCCAGGCGGCGGTTTCGCCCTAAAAACGAAGTAAGAAGTTAGAAATTAGATTTTCTGAGTGCTCCGAGTGCTCTGAGAGGTTGTGCTGCGGGGTTAGATGAGCAGGATGGCGCAGAGCAGGATTGTGAAGATGAGCATGTTGCGGGCGGTGGCGCCGAGCAGAGGGTTCAGCGCCGCGCCTGTGGTGTGCGTGAGTTTGCGCCATGTAGCGATGTGGAGCAGCAAATATGCCAGCATGGGCAGCACGAACCACCACGCTGAAGCAAAATAGAGCCTCATCCACACCACGCCAAGCACCGACATGGCAAGCAGTCCGTTGACCAGATATGCCAGTGCCGCCAACTTGCGTCCGAACACCACCACCGATGTGCGTTTGCCAGCCTCGCGGTCGTCGTCCACATCACGGTAGTTGTTCACCAAAAGCACGTTCACGCCCATAAATCCGATGGCAATGCCTGCAATCACGGCAAACGGATGAAACACGCCGCCGCTCACCACATAATAGGTGAATATCACTGGCACCAGTCCATAAAATCCCATCACAGCCACCTCGCCCAAGGCGTGGTAACTCAATGGGTAAGGCCCAGCGCTATAGGCAAATGCGAATATGGCAATCAGTATGCCTGCGCCTATCAGCATCAGCCAATTCCGATAGCCCTCGCCTGGCTCCACAACCAGCAGCATACTCAGCCCCACAAGGCAAGCCACCACCAGTGTGCCTATCATGGCGCACTTCATGGCTGATGGGGTGATGTCGCCCTCGGTCACGCCACGTCGAGGCCCCACACGCCCTTTTTTATCGGTGCCGGCTTTGAAGTCAAAATACTCGTTTGCCAAGTTCGACACAATTTGCGCCAGCACAGCAAACACCACGCACATCAGCGAGGGCAAAAGGCGGAACTGGCCGTTGAATTTCGCCAGACCGACAGCAATCAGCACACCGCTCACCGACACCGGCAACGTGCGGAGGCGAATCGCCTCAATCCATATCTTAATTTGCTTCATCTTTTTCTGAGGGAAAAAATTTATATACAAAATTACAAAAAACCACGGATTTTCCCTACATTTGTAGTTAAACAACACATCAAAGTTAAATGAATACATTCACTCGCTTTTTCACGATATTGATACTTTGCACGGCCTGCTTCAGTTGCGGCTCAGGCAAGGGCGATTCCGACATACAAGACTCGTTTATAGGCTCGGTGCAGTTTGGGCAGCAGAAGCAAACTGTGCTCAATGCGCTCTATTCACAGCAATTTGTGGATGCAGCATCGGGGCAAACCGACAGTCATTTCGACACCATTCCGCTCGACAATGGCGACTACAGCGAACTGAAAATACTTGCCAAGGCCGACACCACCGGATTCACTTTCCTCGGACGGCAATGGCTCAACCTGCAAATCCAGTTCGACGGCAACGGCCTCTACTGCCTCACCTTTAGGGCGAAATCCACCCCCAAGGAGGTCGCAAACCAGCACTTTGCCGACATTCTGCAATCGCTCCAAAAGTCATACGTCATGAAGCGAATGGTGATTGGCCACTCATCTGCCGAGGGAGAAGCCACCGACATCATCGGCTACCGCTATGAGTCGGGCAACAGAATGGTGCAACTCTACATCAACGAAAACCCCGACGGCACCGCCGCCCCAATCCTCTCCTATATCGAGAATTAGAGGATTACCAATAATTTTGAGCAAATGATTTATCGATGCGCTATAGCGCATTGATAATAATCATTTTGCATTTTTTTGGGAAAAAGTTGGAGAATGTTTACAATTTATGTATATTTGTGGAAAGAAATAGTACAGAATAATTTTTAGATAGAGGCTGTAATAGAAAAAATCCAGAGATTTCTTATCTAAAAACTGTATAGACAATAGAATCTTTTTATTTATTAATCCATAAAACCAATTACAAATGAAACCTCAAATGAATTTCGTAGAAGCTGTAAAGACTTGTTTGTCTAAGTATGCCACATTCAACGGCCGTGCTCGCCGCTCTGAATTTTGGTGGTTCTATCTGCTCACCTGCATTCCCGGATTCCTGATGTCGCTGCTCGTGCAATGGAAATTTGCGAAAATCGCAGAAATCCAAGCAATGGCTTATCAAGATTTGGGCCGATATCAAGAAGTTCTTGCGCAGGCAGAAAGTTACGACACCATTTTCATGGCTGGTTCTGTGATATTGGGCCTCATCAGCCTTGCTCTCTTCATCCCTTCGCTGGCTGCTTGGGTTCGTCGCTTGCACGATGTGGGCAAGAGCGGTCACATGCTGTGGCTCATCCTCGTCTGCGGTATCGGTGGTTTGATTCCATTGTTTATGTGTATCGGCGACAGCAAGCCCGGTCCTAACCAATATGGTCCAAATCCGAAGGAATAACGCCAGCACGCCCCGTTAAGAAATGGTGAAAAAAACAGCACCTGTTAAGTCAATCAGATTTAACAGGTGCAATTTTTATATGTTGTGCTGCTTACTTTTGGAAGAAGCAGGCATCGCCGTAACTGAGGAAGCGGAAATCGTGGTCGAGCGCATAGTCGTAGATGGCGCGCCAGTGGTCTACGCCCACAAATGCCGACACCAGCAGGAGCAATGTGCTTTGAGGCTGGTGGAAGTTGGTAATCATACCGCTAATGATGCGATATTGGAATCCAGGCGCAATCATCAGTTGGGTACTGCCCATATATGCCTCGGCGTGGTGGCGGTCGAGATAGTCAACCACATTCTGCAACGCTTTCTTGGTGCTGATTTCACAAGGTGTGCTGTAAGGCATCCATTGCTTCACGGTGAGCATTTCCTCGTCGGCATCGGGGTTGGTTTCGAGCACTTGCCCCACATAGTAGAGACTTTCGAGGGTGCGCACGCTTGTTGTGCCCACTGCCACCACCGGACCTTCGGCGTTGATTAAATCCACCAACAGGCTGCGCTGCACCGAAATAAACTCGTGGTGCATTTCGTGCTCACCTATGTTCTCGCTTTTCACTGGCTGGAATGTGCCAGCACCCACATGCAGGGTGAGTTCACGGCGTGTGATGCCACGCTTGTCGCACTCTGCCAGCACCTCATCGGTGAAGTGAAGTCCTGCTGTTGGTGCCGCCACGCTGCCATCGATATGGCTATACACGGTTTGATAGTCGGCAGAGTCGGTGCTCTCCGTGCCACGGTTGAGGTATGGAGGAATGGGGATTTCGCCAATGGATTCAAGAATGGAGGCGAAAGTAACTCCGCCATTCCACGAAAATTCAATCTCAAACGAATTGCCGCGACGCTCGCCACGGTTCGCCTCCAAAGTCACCGTTTTGCCGTCAACCTCTATCTCTTGGGTGAGCGGACCTTGCTTCCAGCGCTTGCTGTTGCCCACAAGGCAAAGCCAAGTGCAAGATTGGGTGGTTTGGAAAATGAGTTGATAGTCGCATGGTGCCACTGGTTCAAGGCAGAAAATCTCAATTGTGGAGCCTGTGGATTTGCGGAAACGCAAGCGCGCATTGATTACGCGTGTGTTGTTGTACACCAGCATTGCCTTTTCGGGGAGCACGGCAGGCACATCGTAGAAGTGACCTTCGCTGATTTCTCCACCCACCTTGTAGCACAGCAATTTGCACTGCTCACGCGCAGCGAGTGGGTGCTTGGCAATACGGTGGTCGGGCAATGGGTAATTATAATCGCTAATGCGTATGTTACGCACTTTGTCGATAGTGTTCATTCTAAAAATTGTGTATATATGTCAGTTTATTCTTCGTAGCCTTTTTGGCGACCGATTTCGAGCATTCGCTTCACATCGAAGTAGAAGCCTTCGGTCTTGCTGTCCTCTTTCTTCTCCACTTTCACATAGTCGATGCCCTCGGAAATTTCCTCATGGTCCACAGCCTTGAAGCCGAGGAAGTTCACGATGTCGTATTCGTGCATCGGGCAAATCACCACCCAAGGGTGCTCTTTGGTGCCGTCGCCGCTGGTCATAATCGCGCTCAGCAGCAAGTGAATGTTTTTGCGAAACACCTCGTAGCGGGCGTGCTTCTTCTTCGCCTTCAGCGCATAGGCAAAATATTCGAGTTGCTCGAAGTCGAACATATTGTCTTGTAGCGAGAGGTTGGCGTAGTGCTCCAGCGAATCGCACTCGTCGCGCGTAAGGTCTTTCTTATAGATGTATTCCTCCACCTTGTCGGCATATACCGATTGGCGGTAAGGGTTGTAGTCCTCTTGGAACATATAGCCATAGTAGAGATTGCGCATATCCTCAAGTTCGAATTTGTTGTAGTTGAAAGAGATGTAACTATGCAACAATTTCGGGAAATAATAACGCGATTCGGGATTGGAGGTGACGCTTTTCACTCGGTTGAAATCCACCGGAATAATCTCCTTTTTCTGCGCCGATGCCTGGAAGGCAAAAGCCAACAGCACAATGGCGAAAACGCTTGATATAGTGATAGTTCTAAATTTCATACGCCTGAATAAAAAAAGCATGTGCGAATGTAAAATAATATTGATTCCACGCTGATGCCCATAATGGCTACTGCCACTATCGCAGGCAAACAACGGGCACAAAAATACTGAATAAAGGTGGAACTGGCAAATTTAATCCATTTTCCATGAGGCGTGCGGCTGTATGCCATCAAGCCCACAGCGGCACCCACTATGGTGCAAAGCAACACATAATTTGCGCCCATGGCTATGCCTAAAAGCGCACCCACCACTGATGCCAACCCTATGTAGAGGTTGCCGGTGTTGCGTCCGTCGGGCTCGCCAGCGGGCTGATAGCGGCGGAGCAGCACCACTATCGCCGTAGCCATCGTCCACATGGCAATCTTCCATGTAGGCAGCGTGACAGGCAGAATGTATTCGCCCCAGTAGAGCAGCATCATGGCAACCCAAGCAGGCACTGCCGCCACCCACATTGGCTTGATGGTGAGCACAAACGCCACCACCAGCAATACCGAAGCAATAATAAGCAATATAATCGAAAAAGACATTTTGCAGATGTTAGAAATTAGAATTTATGGAAGTTAAGGAGTTAAGAAGTTAAAGAAGTTAAGACGATAGTTTCGCCTTCAGTCTTCTTCTAAACTCGTTGACCCGTTGACCCGTAGGCTCGTTGACTCAAAATCATTCCTGCTTTGGGGTGATTTCTTCGGGATATTCGATGCGCTGGTGGTACATCGAGCGCAAGCGGTTGATGAACGATTGCTTCACGATGCCTATTTCACGCATGTTGATAGGAGCCTCGTTGAGAAGGCCGTCGGCAAGTTGGCTTGAAATGATTTTGTCCACCAAATTGGAGATGGTTGCCTCGTCGGGATTCTTCAAACTGCGGGTGGCAGCCTCGCAAGCGTCGGCCATCATCACGATTGCAGTTTCCTTGCTCTGAGGGTTCGGACCAGGATAAGTGTAGGGTGCTGGATCGATTTCCACATCAGGGTTTGCCTTGCAAGCCATGGTGTAGAAATATTTGGTGCGTCCCTTGCCGTGGTGCTGCTGAATGAAGTCGCAAATCGCCTTTGGCAGTTTCGCCTTAGCAGCACGCTTCATGCCGTCGCTCACGTGATTGATCACGATTTGCGCACTCTGAATTGGAGCAAGAGTGTCGTGAGGGTTCACGCCATACTGGTTTTCGGTGAAGAACGCGGGATTCTCAATTTTTCCCACATCGTGATATAGCGCGCCAGCACGCACCAACTGCACATTGGCATTGATGGCTGAAGCCGCCTCGCAAGCCAAGTTCGACACTTGAAGCGAGTGCTGGAATGTGCCGGAGCATTTCGTTGACATCTCACGGAGCAATGGATTGTTGGTGTCGGAGAGCTCCACCAGCGTCATCGTGGATGTGAAACCGAATATCTTTTCTGTCAAAAAAATCAGCAAGTAAGAAAATGCCAAGAAACCGGCGTTGAACGCAAATTTCACGAAATTGTGCCAGTTGTTGTATGGTGGGTCGACATAGAATTTATACATTTCAGAGAAACTGGCGAAGTTGTTGTTGATCGATGCCATCGACATATACACCATCGTGTAGCCCAAGAACACGAAGAATGCGCACCGCACCAGGTGGGCGCGGCGTGAGAAGTCGTGCATCGAGGCGATGGCGATATTACCCACAAGGAACTGCATGATGATAAACTCGGCGCGGTCTTTCGCCACTATCGAGCAGATCACCACCATCACCATGTGGCTGAAGAACGCTGTGCGCGAGTCGGTGAATGTGGTCACAACAATCGGCACAAGCGCAAACGGCACAAGGTAGATTTGCCACCAGAAGCGCACCGAAATCACTTCCACAATCACGATAAACAAAGTGATAAGTCCAACCAGAAATATCATTTTGCTAATATCATTGAATGTGCGCCAGCGGAACATATACATGAACACGAAGAATGCCGCCAACATCAGCGACACCAGTCCACACTGACCTATCCAACTCCAAATGTGGCTACTTTCTTTTTCGTTGATTTCCAACATTTTGCTATAACATTGCCCCAGAGTGTTAGCCACTTCTGGTGTCACGATATCGCCCTTACGGATAATCAAGCCGCCTTTTGCCACGATTCCATCTGGCAGGCGTGCCGATTCTATTGCCGTCTTGTAGAGTTTGGTGGTTTTTGCATCGTTTTTCGCAAGGTTTGGCGCAAGCAGTTCGTCGGCTTCAATTTCGCTGACGATGTTTGCCCCCGATGTGTTTGGCGGACAGATAATCGCCAACTTTTTCAGCACCTGCTCGGTGGTGAAGAAATTGGCTGTGGATATGTCCTCGTCATTCTCGCTGATGAGTTTCAGTTTGCGTGTGGCATCGTCGATAATGCCTCGGTCTAAGCACGCTTTCACCTTGTTCACGATAGCCATTCGCACAGCTAAAGGCACTTCGGTGTGAGAGCGCACTATGGTGTCGAGCGTGTTCAGGCGGTTGAGGTGGCTGGTTTCGTCGTAGCGTTCGTAGATGGGCACAAATTCCTCTTTCGCCTTTCTCACCGCAGCGGCGGTGTCGGAATAGTGGTCCACATCGAATGGCGCTTTGTAGTCTTCATACGCCCATTTTGTGTCCACCTTATACGAGCGCAAGCACTCAGGAATCTGAAGCTCGGTTTCGGGCAAAAAATATGTAATCAGCAATATCGAGAGTACAAACAGCCCGATATTTACCAACAGTTTAGTTTTATCGCTTTTCTTATTCATACGAAAACATCGTTATTTCATTCCCCAATCATCGCTTGAGAGGGAGCATTATGATTGTTATCTCACACGCACTGCCGACGTTACGCCTTTCACCTTCTTCAGGCGCTTGCACAGTGTGGTCACAATGTCGGTGTCGTCGACCAATGCCTCCAGTTCGGCGTGGAACACGCCACCGTCGGCACTGATGTTGAGGCGTCGCATATTGAGCGAGAGGTTAGTGGAAATCAGATAGATGATTTCTTGCAGAATGCCTTGGCGGTCGATGCCCTCAAGGTTGATGGTGACATTGAATTTCTTGGCTTTGGTTTCCCAATGTGTCTGCACGATGCGTCCACCAAAACTGCTCTTCATTCGGTTTGCCACTTCGCAGTCCATCTTGTGAACCACCACTTCGTTTTTATCGTTGATAAATCCTATCACGGTGTCGCCCGGAATGGGGTTGCAGCAGTCGGCTATGCGGTAGTTGCTCTTGCCGTCGATGGTGCGGAGCTCATACACTTTCTTGGTGTCGATTTTGCCTTCCACTGGCACCACCACAGGCTCTTGCGTTTGATGGTTTGATCGGGCGCTGAATGGGTTCATCAGTCGGTTGAGCAAACCGCGTGATGAGCGCTTGAATATCTTGAGCAATCCTGGTGAGAGGGCTATTTCTTCGTTGCCAATCATCTGGAACAGTTCATCTCTGCTCTTCACTCGCTCTGCCGACACGATGCGGTTGATATTGTCCGACGATGCCTCCACGCCATTGTCGGCAAGGAATTTCTTGAGCATGGTTTCGCCCTGTGTCATGGTGGCACGGCGGTCGTGACGCAATGCCTGACGCAAGCGTGTTTTGCCCTTAGCCGTAACGAGGAACTTTTCCCATTCGGGGTTGGGCTGCTGCGACTGGCTGGTGAGCACTTCCACTTGGTCGCCGCTGGCGAGTTTGTGCGATACTGGCACCAACTTATGGTTGATTTTACCTGCGATGCAGTGTGTGCCGAGTTCGGTGTGGAGCGTGAACGCCAAATCGAGCACCGTAGCGTCTTTGGGCAATGTGATTAGTTCGCCCTTAGGTGTAAACACCACAATCTCGCTGGCAAAGAGGTTGAGTTTGATGGTGTCGAGGAAGTCGATGGCGTTTGGCTCTGGATTTTTGAGGATGTCCTCAATGGTTTGGAGCCATGCTGCGAGTTCGCTTTCTTCCTCGCCCTCGCCAATCTTGTATTTCCAGTGCGCCGCAAAGCCTCGCTCGGCAATGTCGTCCATTCGGCGGCTGCGGATTTGCACTTCCACCCAGTTGCCGTCAGGACCCATCACCGTCACATGGAGCGCGCGGTAGCCGTTGGCTTTCGGATTACTGATCCAGTCGCGCAAGCGGTCGGGGTGCATCTGGTAGAGGTCAGTGATTTCGCTGTAGATGTTGAGGCAAATGCGCTTTTCATCGGCCTCGTTGTCACATTCGAATACGATACGCGCCGCATAGTAGTCATACACCTGGTCGAAAGGTATATGCTTCGTCTCCATCTTCTTCCAAATCGAGTAGTGCGACTTGATGCGTGCCTTGAACTCGTATTTCAAGCCCAGAGCCTTCAAGCGCTCATTGATGGGAGCGGCGAATCGTGCGAAAATCTCCTTATTGTGTGGCGAGTTGGCAATGATTTGCTCCTCAATCGCCTTGTAGTCTTCGGGGTGCTCGTATTTGAAACTAAGGTCTTCAAGTTCGGTCTTAATGGCAAACAATCCCAAGCGATGCGCCAAGGGGGCATAGATGTAGAGCGTTTCGCCAGCAATCTTGTATTGCTTGGCTGGTGGCATCGACTGGAGCGTGCGCATATTGTGCAATCGGTCGGCCATCTTGATAAGAATCACGCGAATATCGTCGCTCATAGTGAGCAGCAACTTGCGGAAATTCTCGGCCTGTGCCGAAGCCTGCGAACCGAAAATACCGCCAGAGATTTTGGTCAAACCGTCAACAATCTGCGCAATCTTCTTGCCAAACATCGCCTCGATGTCCTCGGTGGTGTATTCCGTATCTTCCACCACATCGTGCAAAAGTGCCGCGCAAATCGAGGTTGAACCCAAGCCAATCTCCTGACTCACAATCTGCGCCACGGTGATAGGGTGCATGATATAAGGCTCACCAGAGCGGCGGCGAACACCCTTGTGGGCCTCGCGCGCAAACTTATAGGCCTTCTCAATAATCTCCACTTTCTTACGGTGATTACTTGATAGATAGCCATTTAAGAGATTTTGATAAGCGTTGTTAATCATCATCTCCTCTTCCTGTGGTGTCATTTTAACTACATCTGCCATATATTTTCCATGTTACTGCCGTTAACATTCCGAATTTAATAACCACAAATTTAAAAATTTCCCACGAATTACCCACACTATTCCCCCACATTTTTTCTCTCATCAGCATATACATCTCGATTATTTTACACATCAAAGTCAGAAAAAAGCAATTTGGCACAGATTTTGCATTTGTAATCATACACATACGTTAACATGAACATCTAAAATCTGAGTGAAAATGAATACAAACAACAATTCTTCCAACTTTTGGCTTCAAGTAAAAAAAGAGTACATTGATGAAAACCTTGAGGCATTGATCAATTATCTATCGAAATGCACGACAAAAGATAGGGAAAACCACGATTACAAACTAACAACCGATGCTCTCAGCGATAGAGTGGAAGATATTTCCAACGCTCTCGCCGCACAACCTCTCTACAACTGTTCAATACCCGAAGCGGAATGCCATAAATACATAAAACTGATGGTGGCACACCTTCTTGTATGTCAGGAAAACGAATTATCTGACAACGAGGTTTTAGCGGCACTCTGCAATCTACTTGAGGCGACTGTTCGGCTGCAATCTACCGACACAAGCAAAAAATTGATGAATCTGTGCATTAATTGCCTTAACGATGTGGACATTGACACATTCAACGTCACTTGGTCAGATATTAAAGACCCCTGCTGTTTCTATCCACAAGTGCTTGCCACAAAAATCGCTGATACCACTCTCAAAGCAGCCAACGACGGAACCGTGCTGTATTATCAGAATAAAGGGTGCTTGATCGTGGACAACAACACGACAAAAATTGCAGCATTGAATTACAAGGATTGCCGACAGCACAAAAAACTTGAGCAAATCCTACCCTCACCTTGTCATTTGTACGTGGTAGGTAACGGATCAGACAAACTTTCACAAGCGGCATCAACAAATATTTCAAAAACCGACAAGGCTTATTGGGAAACAATACGCCAAATGGAAAGTGTGCGACCATCAGCCACCAGCACGAAAAAGCAACGTTATCAGGTGGGTGACTTGGTGTGTGTGAAACTAATTCAAGCCAACCGCAACACAATTAACGTAGAGACTATCGACCCCAAATTTGAGGCAAAAAGAGGGCAAGTGTTTATCGACAAGACTATATTAGGCATCGACCGACAACTCATTCTTGATTTCTTTACCGAAAAAAGTTATACTGAAAAAGAAATATTGCTCACAGTGGAAGTGCAAGACAATTCAAATTTTCCTTTTATCTTGAGAAATACAATCACAAAATATTACAAAGATCTTGCAGAAGATTCCAACGGTAGTGAAATGCTCGCCATTTGCTACGACAAATACTCTGTGGGGTATAAGTGGCTAACAGAGAATGGGCTTACGCTCAATATTATGGACACAGAAAATGCGTCTGATGACGAAATAATGGAAGCAATCGAGTATGTGGTTGTGCAAGAAAATAAAAAAATGGGGAAAAACTGTGTGATAAACGGATTGTTGAGCGAAAACTGTAATAACGAAGAATTTGATGTGGAGGAATTTAAGGCCAACGCTCGAAAAAATTTCTTGAATGGATTTCTCAAATGGACCACAAGACCTTCCGAAAACAAGTTAGAAGAAGTTGAGGAGATACCTGTAAACATCATCCACCACTGTATTTCTGCGCTTTACCACGACGCCAAACACAAACAAGAAACCAGACTTCGCCACCTCAAATTGAGTATGGCAAACACTCTCTGCACCCTCATTGCCGACACCAAAAACGCCGAATATCTGCGCTTTGAATTAAAATACCTCATGGCTTTAGTGAAATTTGCACATGGCGACAAATTCAACACCGACCTCACACTTGAGGCTAACGACGCATTCGCCAACATAGAAAATGTGAAAGAAAAATTGCAAATTATAGCCACACTCAACAACTACAATTTTGAACTACAGAAAATGCAAAAACTACCAGAGCAGAAAACACCAGGAGTGGGCGACATCGGCAATATCCAAAAATTAGTAGAAGCCTCGCAAACACTTAATGGAGTAATCCCATTGAGAGAAATCGACGCCATCAAGCAAGCCATCGCAAAAAATCTTTTCGTGGACGATGAATACGAATCCATCATCGATGAAGAATCAGAGTATGGTGAAGAAGACGACACAAAGGAATTTAAAACCTCCGTGGTGTTTGACCCAAGTAAAACCGACAAGCCAAACCTCAAACGCCAAATGAAAAACATATTAAATGCGGTGTGCGGTTTTCTCAACTCCGAAAAAGGCGGCGACTTATACATCGGTGTAAATGACGCGGGCGAGGCTAAAGGCATGACTAAAGATGTGATACAACTGTATAAAGACAAACATATCACGGAAGAAAGCATCGACAAATATCGCCTCTTTATTGAACAAGCAATTGAAAATGCTTTCAAAGATTCCATCGGACCAGAAAACGGTCGCGACATTACTGGACTTTTAGTTTCAACCCATATCGAAACAAGCGAAAAAAATGGAGAAAAAATATTACGCATTCATATTTCTCCTTACGAATACGGTGTGGTGGAATTTTGCGACAATCATGTGTGGTACATTGACGAGGAAAAATCCTATATCCGCAAATCGGGAAGAACCGTGAAGATGACCGAGTCCTTGAAGGAGCAGTTATTAGAACGACGCAAAAAGGGTAACAACCAAGACATACAAAATATCCAAGTCATCCGAACGGCTATTGCTCAAAAGAAATGCATCAAACTTTACGGATATGAATCAAGCAGCGGCATTTCAGATCGCATTGTAGAACCATATTACTTCAAACCCTCGATTAATGCCATTGTGGCTTTTGACCTCGACAGAAACAGCAATCGAGAGTTTAAAATCAATCGCTTCCACAAGATAGAAATCATTGACAAAAAATGGAAAAACGAATCAAAGCATCTTGCAAATCCCAAGACTGACATTTTCCACATTATGGAATCTGAAAATCAAAAAGGAACTAAAATAGTGCTGGAATTTGACAACTATGTGAAGAACCTACTATTTGAAGAATTTCCCGATGCCAAACGCCTGGAGGAAAGCCCCAAGTCGGGCGAAAGAATCTTCCTCGTTGACAAAGAAACAGGAAAATGGAGATTGGAAACCACCGTTTTCAGTTATGCTGGCATCACCCGATTTTATTTGGGATTGGCTCATCGCATCACTATCGTTGAAGGTGACCAACTGAAAGAGCACATTCGCAAATACATCAGCAGCATTAATGTCTAAACTGATTATCCGCGTTTTTCCCTCTTTCTTCCCTTGATGAGCCAACACGTCCCTTTTGCCATCCCCGTAATCAATTTATGGGGGTGCCGAAGGGGACGTGTTTGATGTATTTCATTTCTTGAACGATGCGGTTGCGGCGGCGTAGGAGTTCGCCTGACGGATTTTTGGAGTCGCGTGTGAGGGGGCTGGGGAGTGTGGCGGCTATGAGGGCTGCGTCGCGTCGGGTGAGTTGGTCGGGATTTTTATCAAAATTGAGTTGTGCCACGGCTTTCACGCCATAGATGCCGTCGCCCATCTCCACGGAGTTGAGATACACTTCCATGATTCGCTCCTTGCCCCAAATAAATTCTATCAGCACCGTGAAATATGCCTCAAAACCTTTCCTCACCCAACTGTGACCTGGCCATAGAAACACATTTTTGGCGGTTTGTTGGGATATGGTGCTGGCACCCCACTCCTTTCCTCCACGGAGGGCTTGAAGTCGGGCTTTGTAGATTTCCTCAAAGTCGAAACCGTTGTGCTTCAAAAAGCGTGCGTCTTCGCTCGACACCACCGCCAAGGGCATGTTCTCGCTGATTCTGTCGATACTCACCCATTCGTGCTCTATTTTTGGCTTACGGCCGTCGGCCACCTGCTCCACCACACGAATAAACATCAGCGGAGTGTAGTACACTGGCAGCCACTTCAATACCACCACCGCCGACACGGAGGAAACCAAAAAGAAGATAATCGCAAAAGATATCCAGCGAAATATGCGTCGAATGATATACATGTCTTTTTTGAGAAATTAGATGTTAGAAATTAGAATTTTTGGAAGTTAAGGAGTTAAGAAGTTAAAGAAGTTAAGACGATTGCTTTGCCTTCAGTCTTCTTGCAAACTCGTTGACTTGTTGACCTGTTGACTCGTTGACCTGTTGACTCGTTGACTCGTTGACTCGTCACCTCCTGTCGCGCAACTGCCAGAATGCTACTGCCGAGGCGGCTGCCACGTTCAGGGAGTCCACTTGGTGGCTCATCGGGATTTTCACCACATAATCTGTGCTGGCTATCACTGCTTGCGACAAGCCGTCGCCCTCGGTGCCCATCACTATGGCAAGGCGTGGAATGGTGGTGAGCAGCGGGTCGTCGAGGCTGATGCTGTCGTCGGATAGTGCCATCGCTGCGGTTTTAAAGCCGAGGTCACCCAGTGAGCATATTGGCTCGTGAAGCCATGTCCACGGCACAAGGAAAACCGACCCCATCGACACTCGCACAGCACGACGGTTGAGCGGGTCGCACGACGATGGCGTGAGTAGCACGGCATCAATGCCAAGTGCGGCGGCACTGCGGAAAATGGCACCTATATTGGTGGTATCCACCACGCCATCAATCACCACAATGCGTGTGGCATCGCGGCACACATCTGCCACCGTGCGCGGTTTCGGCCTACGCATCGCACACAGCACACCACGCGTGAGCGTGTAGCCCGTGAGCGAAGCCAGCAAGTCGCGGTCGCCAGTGTAAACCGGAATGTCGCCACAGCGTTGAATCAGCGAAGCGGCATCGCCAGTGATATGTTTTTCCTCGCACAAGAGCGACAACGGTTCACACCCGGCATCGAGTGCCACGTGTATCACCTTCGGACTTTCCGCAATGAAAATCCCCTTATCAGGTTCCAACCTGTTGCGCAACTGTGCCTCGGTGAGTGTGCCAAATACCTCCACCCCAGCCTCATCAAGTGCCTTAATCCTAATCACCGCCATAATTCAAACATAAGTGAAATAATCAGCCACAAATTTACATAAAATCGGGCGAAAAATCAATTTGTGGGAATTTGTGCTCATCTGTGGTTCAAAATCAACCACTAATTTACACAAATTCCCACAAATTTTATTTCACCGGCGAAGAGAGATTATTCCTCGCCAATTTACGATTTTTTAAAAAAATTACGCCGCGGTGATTCCGGGATTGAGGGGGCGGTTATGGGCAGACGGGGCGAACGCTCAGACCCTGAAAACGGCTATTCGTATTGTTATATGATCCGAAGTAGAGACCTCCGTTGGTAAATATGTAACTTTGGGCTTTCGTATTTGTTCCATCAACTATGTCTGCAATCCAGTAGTATCCGTAGCCTCGCTGTCCTAACACTTTGCCTTTGAAATATTCGCCTGCAGCAGGCAAAAAGATGGAGTTGCCAGTGCTACCTGTGACCACGAAGCCTTCCATGCCATTCTGTGTGGTCCACTTCCATGTGCATCGGGTACGGAGTTCGGTAAATTCCTTGTCAGTGGGCATTCGCCAGTCACCACCCATTTTCACATGAGCCACGTCGTATTTTGTGCCACTGATGTTTTTGCCAATATTTTTATTGTACGGTTTATCCGTATATAAGTAGGTGCTGTCGGCGTAATAGTCTTTTTGCTTCGTTTCGCCCCAAGAGTAATAGCCACCACAGTCTTCTGGAGCGCTGGCACCAACATTCATGTTGCACCACTTCACCGACAAACCGAGGTCCACAGCCACCCACTGTGCGGACTGCTGCGCAGCGGGCTTTTTGAATGCGAGGCTATCCACCATGTAAAGGGCGTAGCTTGTGGTTTTGCCATCTTTATGGCACACATTCAAGGAGTCGTCCTTCTCTGGAATGGCGTTGAAAATTTGAAATGCTATACTGTCGATGGCTGCCACAGAGTGGTTCTCAACCTCACCATTGACTAAGCAAACATACACCGAGTCGGGCATAGCCACGGCTTGTGGCGCCAGTGCAAAAAGCGCTACTACAAACGAGAAAAGTCCCAATATTGTTTTTTTGCTAACTATCTTCATTTTCTTATCAATTTAAAAGATCCTGACAATGTTTTTACCACACACACCTTCACATCTGAAGGCAACGAGACAGACGCTATGCCACTCTCGTTGGCATTTACGGTTGCATACAAGCGAGCGTCGATGCCATACACGCACACCGGGCTTCCGGCAGCCACACCCATCACGCTTAAAACATCGCCCGACACGGAAAATGAGGGCAGTGAAGCGGACGTTTTCACATCTGCGATGCCCGACACCACGCCACCATCAAACGCGATGGAGCGCATTTTGCTGAGCAGTCGCACTTCAGGTGCTTCATCAGGGTTTTGGATTTTCACACTCACGCTTTGAAGTTTCACCACGGTATTTTCGGTGAGAGGCATACGAAGGTCGGGATCGTCAAGCAAGCGAACCACCAGTTCGTCGTTATTCCCACCGGCAAAGAGATTCAGCGAAACTCCAACTAAAAGGCTAATTAATAAACTGATTTTTTTCATTAGTACATCATTTAATAAATTAATTATAAAATTATTTTTTCTCATGCAAAAATACCCCCATAAATGCCCCAAAAACAAAAAAATGCCGTGGTATTTCGTTTGACACAATGAAATACCACGGTTTTATGCCCTCAACTTCAACCAATATCCTAAATCGGTCGTTTATCCCAAATCGGTCATTAGGGTTTGTGGTATTTCGGAGTTTTAGAAGAATGAATTTTGTTTGTCTTTTAATGAGTGATAGCGAGCTATCACGAATTAAAAACAAGCAAAAGGCATCTTATAAAAACCGAAAGACCACAAGAAGTAATCTAAAAAATCCTCATACGGCCTAATGACCGATTTGGGTTTATCCTTTTCCTTGTTTCATGCTCACCTGATACTCGCGCGGAGTCATTCCCACATACTTTTGGAAATGCTTGTGGAAATTGCTTTTATCGGCAATACCCACCATTTTATGCACCATTGCGGTAGATACACCCGCTTCGCCTAAAAGCCGCTTCGCCTCCGCCACGCGCAATTCTATGCGCCAAGTGCGAAATGTGGTGTGCATACGGTTGGTGAAATACCACTTCATCATCGTGTGCGAGGTACCCAGTTCGGCTGCGATTTCCTCCACCGTCTGGTCGTCTTGCACATACCGCTTATTATCCACCCACTTCTTGATAGCGGCTTGCAGTTGATGCTCCTCTGCCGAGTCCATGCTTTCCACAGGGGCACTGTCTTCTGCCGTTTGCGCGGTGGGGACAGCAGCCACCACCTTCACGATGAAGCCTGCACGAATGCGATAATTAATCATACAAATCACCAGGTAAACGTAATACACCGTGGCTATGCAGGTGAAGGCGGCATACTCCGTGGCACCTAATCGCAGCACAGCGAACAGCAGCGCACAAATGCCCACCGTGAGCGCACTGATGAAGCACATGGTTATCCACCGAAGGCGTGCCGACATATCCTCGTCGTAACTCGCCTCAAGGCACCGACGGCTCTCAACGTATGCTTTCCTGAACAAATAGCAATAATACACCAGTTGCGCCGAATAGAGCACGGCATCTACTGTGCTGATCCACGCCGCGGAGCGTTCGTTGCTAAAGAATGCCCAAAACGAGGCGATGTTCACAAGCGTAATCACCACGGCATTGACCGAGAGCCACTTCACCCCCACCCTTTGCGGAGAAAGAAACGTGACACATGTGCCAGTAAACAAAAACGCCTGATACATCGACACCAGCAGCATAGCCAGCCACATCACAGGGTCGGGCTGTGTGTCCACGCCACACACACCTGTAATGATATTCGACACGCCAATACATATATAACATGCAAACAGCAGCCTGTTCATGCGCCGAATGGCACACCAACGCTCATCGTTGGGAATCTTCACGCTCACAAGCACAAACGCCATAATAAGCAGAACCACTGCCGCTGATATATCAATTTTTTCCATCACCTATTTCTTTCGATTACGATATTCCGCCAAAAGGCGCCATCTGCCAATTAGAGAATTGCACAAAGATACCATATTTTCCACAAACATTTTATAACAAATTTCTCAAATTCACCGATACCACTTCATTTTTTATATTCTCACAAATCGCGCATCATATCATCACTTTTCAGGCGGTGTAATCTGAAAGTTTTTTGCTATCTTTGCATCACTACATTATTTTACGCGCATGAAAATCGAACAAATTCTTCGCTCCGCAGTTTTGGCTGGCATTTGCATCGGCATTGCTGGTTTCGGCTACCTTGCCGACGAGAAAGGAATCGTGGGAGCCGTGCTTTTCGCATTCGGTCTGCTTACCGTAGTGAACTACAGTTTGAAACTCTACACTGGCACCGCCGGATTTATCAAAAAAGGAGAAACCGGGCAACTGCTGATCATATTGGTGGGCAACATCATTGGCTGCTTGCTCGTGGCGCTGATAGCCCGATGCAGCCCCATGCACCTGCAAGACACGGCGCAGAAGATTCTTGAAGGCCGCCTCGCCACAGGTCCGCTGAAAGGTGGCGTGCTGGCTATAGGGTGCGGATTTATCATGACCACAGCCGTAACCTTCGCCCGTCAAGGCAAGAATTTACCATTGCTCTTTGGTGTGCCGCTGTTCATCGTGTGCGGATTCCCCCACTGCATAGCCGACGCATTCTATTACCTCTGCGCGCCAGTAGACTACCTCTGCGAAAACGCCCTCAGCGTGCTCGCTTTCTACGTCGCCATCGTGGTGGGCAATTTCATAGGGTGCAACCTCTACCGACTCATCAGGAAAGACTAATTCTTACTCAATAAAAAACATAACATTATGGAAGCAAAACAAAAAGTATTAGACACAATGAAGCAAGCCGGACAACCTCTCAACGCCGGCAAGATTGCAGAACTCAGCGGCCTCGACCGTAAAGAAGTGGACAAAGCAATGAAAGCCCTCAAGGAAGAAGGCGCCATCGTCTCCCCCGTCCGCTGCAAATGGACCCCCGCCGAATAATCCCCCAGCCCCCCAAGGGCAAGGCATAAAGAAAATAAAGGTCGCACTTTTTTTGAGTCGCGACCTTTATCATTCCTCCCCAGAACACATTGACCCTAAATAAACCTTTCAAATCAATTTTCCACCCAAAACATTTTGACGCACCAATAAAAGTTGCTATTTTTGTACCAAAATATACTTTTTCATACACAATCGTACAAACATGGCAACATTCACCCCATTATACAAATATCGGGTACTCACATTTGATGATGTGATGCAAGAATTAAAACTGACTCACTCCGCAACTGCTGGGGCACTTGCAAGGTGGCAGGCTCAAGGACTAATAATAATGGTCCGAAAGAATATGTATGTAATTATTGACCCAACCACAGGTGCACCAATCGCTGACAAATACGAACTTAGCTGCAAGGTTTCTTCAACTTCATACATAGGATGGCACACAGCTCTTGAATTTCACGGAGTGGCACACCAACCATTCTACAATGCTTATGTGGGCAGCCAAAGCCGATTTAAAGAATTTAGTTTTAAAGGCATAGACTTCAAATATTGCTCTACGCCATTTGAACCATCTGAAACCAATGGAGTTATTCACCCAATAGGGAACCCTTATGTTAGGGTTACCGACTTGGAGCGAACTGTGATAGATTGTTGCAACCGCATAGAGCGTGCTGGAGGAGTTGAGGAATTGCTTCATTGCCTGGAAAGTGTATCGCTACTCAACGAATCAAAACTGAAAAAATACCTGTGTTTGTACAACAAAGCAATTCTTTATCAAAAAGTGGGTTTTATTTTAGAACGAAGCCAGAAGTCCCATCATGTGAGCAGCAAATTCATCGACATGTGTAAAGAAAAAGGTGCTTTGCACACCAAATATTTAACTACCACTGGCGACTCCGACACCTATATACAGCAATGGAAACTGTATGTGCCAAAAGACTGCATCACTGAAAACAATATAGAGTATGAGTTCATATAATAAAACATATTTGGAACAAATCGCTAAAGAAAAAGGATTTGTCCGCGACAACCTCGAAAAGGTAATTCGCCTATCTGAAATCTTACGATATTTAAATCAAAGTGAGTTACTTCGTCGTTCACTCGTGCTGAAAGGTGGCACAGCCATCAACCTCACAGTCTTCCAAATGCCACGCCTGTCTGTTGACATCGACCTTGACTTCTCACAAAACTGTAGTCGGGAGGATATGATTGAGAAAAGGCAGATGATAAATAATGAGATTATCGCCTTTATGAATAATGAAGGATACTCCTTGAAACCTCGCTCAAAAAATCCACACACTCTTGACTCGTGGGTGTTTGGCTACACAAATGCAGGGGGCAACCAAGATAATATAAAAATTGAAATTAACTATAGCAACCGTTGCCACGTGCTACCAATAGAAGAACGCGCCATCAATATCGACTTTCTTGGCGACATCAAAGTATGCACACTTTCTCCGATTGAACTATTTGCAAGCAAAATCAACGCACTTATTAGCCGTGCTGCTGTTCGCGACATCTATGATGTTCACAACATGATACAAGCAGCACTTTTCGAAAAAGAGGAAGAAAAGACACTCTTGCGAAAGATTCTCGTATTCTATTTAGCTGTTGGCTCCAGTTGTAAAGCAGAAGAAGTGTCGCTACATTTCACGCACTTCCCACACATTGAAACACTGTCGTTTGCTCAAGTACGATCCAACCTCTTACCTGTATTAAGCTATAAAATCCCTTGTTCGGGCGTAATATCAAGGCCGGCGGCTTCGACAAGTTGCCGGTCTTTCTTCATTACCTCAGCCGGAATCCATTTACGCTCAACCCTGACGGTGCGCACGCGGCTCAGGCTACGTACCATGTCCATCGGGGCATAACGATTGCTTAGTTCCGCTTTTTTGAGACGTTCGCTCAAGTCGTAGTACCACTGCAATGCAATCATGCAGATGAAAGTCCATGCCTCAAGCGATTTTTCGTCTTGCATATAAGAATGGTCGGCCTCGATGACATTTTTAAATGCATCAATAGCCTGCTCTACATCGCCACGAGTCTTATAGTCGAGGTAAACATGTTCGGCATCTTTTCCCGATGTAGACATTAGAGCTAATGTGCCGAACTGCAGAGACTTCGCCTTGTATCCGTCCATTGTGTACTCTTCCATTTCGGGGTCGAAAACGCGGCGCATGTAGTCTTCCGACTCATCGCTGCGGTGTGCCTCGTCAAGGTAGAGAAACACTTCATGACCATCAATCTCAAAGCGCTTCCACCATATCGGCTTTTTGTGATAGAGGAAT
>ERZ780207.399-NODE-399-length-49656-cov-6.331989_pt1 | contig 49656 bp, 33 predicted proteins | sample MGYA00510977_ERZ780207 | MGnify/ENA primary metagenome ERZ780207 (study PRJEB29588, sample SAMEA2151383) | human gut metagenome | biome: human gut; feature: human-associated habitat; material: faeces | place: Denmark | collected 2008/2010 ...
TTTTATGAATTGCAGCCGTCAAAAATGCAGTGTTTACAAAATGTTTTCAAAAAACGAAAAAATAGTCTTGCAATACCGAGAATAGTGTGGTATAATAATAGTCGCTTGATATTAAGATAACCGATAAGGGGTGAAATACAAATGAAACAGGGAATACATCCTGAATATGTAGAAGCAACGGTAAAGTGTGCTTGCGGCGAAACTTTCAAGACACGTTCCACAAAGCCCGAGCTGCGCGTTGATATATGCTCTAAGTGCCATCCGTTCTTTACGGGTAAGCAGAAGTTTGTTGACGCAGGCGGACGAGTTGACAAGGTCTCCCGTGAAGAGTATCACGTCGGGGTGCAGCGAGTTGACCCGCTCCACGAAGCGGTGTACGAATGCGGTATCGTTGCCGTATGTTCCCAGATGCAGGTCCGAAATATGGGCCATGCGGTAGCCGTCGAAGGCCCCGGGCAGGCGCGGCGAGGAGATCTCCACCTCGCGCACCACGATGCGCCGCCAGCCGAAGACAAAGCCGTAGAGGAAAGCCGCCGCCGTCACCACGGCCAGCGCCGCAGCCCCGATATTCACAAAATGGGCCGCTGCGGGCAGGGCCAGAGCCGCGGCACGCCCCGCCAATGACACCACCGTAAAGAGCAGCTTCGGGAGGCTCACGCACAACAGCACCGCGAAGAATATCCTCATCACGGCGGGTGTGACATGCCCCGCCACGCCCACGGCCGCCACGGCCACCAGCGCCACGGTCGGCACCACCGACACCGCACACCACGCCGTAGATACACCCGCACGCGCAAGCACGTGCCATACATATATGTCGGGCAGCACCGCCATCACCACTGCCGCTATCACTATCGTCATCATAATCCGGACATTTTTCCACGGCAAAAATAGTGAAAGCCGAGGGCAGAAACAAATCGAAAACTCCGTTTTCAGATTTGGTTATGCCGAGGCGCATCCTATTTAAGACGAAGTCAAAAACAGTGAAAGCCGAGGGCAGAGACAAATATTTTAATATTTGGCTATGCCGAAGCGTATCCTGTTTAAGACGAAGTCAAAAATAGTGAAAGCCGAGAGCAGAGGCAAATCGGAAACTCCGTTTTCAGATTTGGCTATGCCGAGGCGTATCCTATTTAAGACGAAGTCAAAAATAGTGAAAGCCGAGGGCAGAGACAAATATTTTAATATTTGGCTATGCCGAGGCGCATCCTGTTTAAGACAAAGTCAAAAATAGTGAAAGCCGAGAGCAGAGGCAAATCGAGGACCAAAAATTACGACATGGTCGCTCTGGGGGCAAATATCGACGCTGCGAATCCTCTCGGTGAAGATATTTTCGGCTTCAGATGCCGCAGGTAAACTTTTTTTCACTATATTTGGATAATACAGGAGCGCCGCGGCCCGAACAGCTAAAACGCAGACCCATAGACAAAACCCGGGGAGCACTCCGAAGAGTAAGAGAGACAACCGCAGGCGATGAATGCAACGCAGAAGAGGTCCCGACCCGACGCGCGCCGCCCGCAAACCGAATACAAACCTAACAGATCCCGCTTATGAAAATGGAACATCTGACCCGCACACTCTGCGCCGCAATGGCGGCAGCGGCAATGACGGCCGCCGTATCGTGTTCAAAGACGGCCGAGGCCGACTACGACATCGTGCCCGCACCCCTCGAGGTGACGGCGGCGGAGGGCGAGCCCTTCCTCCTCAAGAACGGCACCGCCATAATCTATCCCGCCGGCGACGAGGCCATGCGCCGCAATGCCGGCTTCCTTGCCGAATATATCGGCGAGCAGACGGGCCTTAAGCTCACTCCCGCCGAGGGCAGCGCCGAAGGTCCTGCCGTGACCCTCGCCCTCGGGCCCGTCACCGATAACCCCGAAGGCTACCGCATGGAGGTTGCGGCCGACGGCGTCACCATCACCGCCCCCACCCCCGCAGGCGTATTCTACGGCATACAAACCATGCGCAAGGCCGTGGGCGTCACGAAGGGCCAGTGCCGCATGGCGCCCGTGACGGTCACCGACTCTCCGCGATTCGCATACCGCGGCATGCACCTCGACGTCTCGCGCCACTTCTTCACCGTAGAGGAGGTCAAGACATACATCGACATGCTCGCCCTGCACAACATAAACCGCTTCCACTGGCACCTGACCGACGATCAGGGCTGGCGCATCGAGATCAGGAAGTACCCGCGCCTTACGGAGGTCGGGTCGCAGCGCAAGCAGACCGTCATCGGCCGCAACTCGGGCGAGTATGACGGCAAGCCATACGGCGGATTCTATACGCAAGACGAGGCGCGCGACATCGTCGCCTACGCCGCCGAGCGTTACATCACCGTCATCCCCGAGATCGACATGCCGGGCCACATGCAGGCCGCGCTGGCGGCATATCCCGACCTCGGATGTACGGGCGGCCCGTACGACGTATGGATGCAGTGGGGAATCTCGGACGACGTCCTCTGCGCCGGAAACGACGCCACCATAACCTTCATCAAGGATGTGCTGGCCGAGATCATCGACATATTCCCCTCGGAGTATATCCACGTCGGCGGCGACGAGTGCCCCAAGGTGCGGTGGGAGAGCTGTCCCAAGTGTCAGGCCCGCATCGCCCAGCTCGGGCTCAAGTCGGACGAGACCCACACCAAGGAGCAGCGGCTCCAGAGCTACGTCATCTCTCAGGCGGCGGAGTTCCTCGCCGCCAACGGACGCCGCATGATCGGCTGGGACGAGATCCTCGAGGGCGGCCTCGCCCCGGGAGCCACCGTCATGTCATGGCGCGGCGAGGGCGGCGGAATAGCCGCGGCACGCCTCCACCACGACGTCATCATGACACCCAACACATACCACTACTTCGACTACTATCAGGCCAAGGATACCGCCGCGGAGCCCCTCGCCATAGGCGGATACCTCCCCATCGAGCGCGTATATTCCTACGAGCCCATGCCCCGCTCGCTCTCTCCCGACGAGCAGCGGTACATCGTGGGCGTGCAGGCAAACCTCTGGACCGAATATATCCCCGACATGGCACAGGTGCAGTATATGGTGCTGCCGCGCATGGCCGCACTCGCCGAGACGCAGTGGTGCGCCCCCGAAAAGAAGGTCTACGAGCAGTTCCTGCGCCGCACGGCACGCCTCTGCCGCATATATGACGTCAAGGGGTGGAACTACGCCACGCATATCTTCGACGTGGAGCTGGAGATACACCCCGACACCGCCGACGGCACCATCGCCGTAACCGCCTCGACCATAGACGACGCGCCCGTACACTACACCCTCGACGGCTCGCAGCCTACGGCCGACTCGCCCGTAATCGAGGATACGATAGTCATATCTTCGGATGCGGTGCTGCGCACGGTGGCCCTGCGCGAGAACGGCGCCGTCTCGCGCACCACAACCGACGCCATACACTTCAGCAAGGCCACCGCCAAGCCCGTCAAGCTGTTGCAGGCATCGCACCCGAGCTACACATTCGACGGGGCATCGACCCTCGCCGACGGTCTCACGGGCGACCGCAACTACAAGACCGGCCGCTGGATAGGCTTCTGCGGCACCGACCTCGAGGCCGTCATCGACCTCGGCAAACCGACCGAGATATCGTCCGCGGGATTCCGCACATGTGTCGAGAAGGGTGACTGGATATTCGATTCGCGCGGCGCAACCGTGCTGGTCTCGGACGACGGCACGCAGTTCAGAGAGGTGGCAGCCGAAACATCCCCCGCAATGAAGAGCAACGACGGAAACGGAGTATATACCCACACCCTCAAGTTCGATCCCGTCACCTGCCGCTATGTCAAGGTTCTGGTCCTCTCGGAGCACTCGATACCCGAATGGCACGGCGCCAAGGGCTATCCGGGATTCCTCTTCGTCGACGAGATAACCCTCGACTGACGCACCATCCCGCCCGATACGGAAAATCCCTGTCTGCATTATGCGGGCAGGGATTTTCTTTTTCACTTCGGCCCCCACGGAGACCTTTACACCCCCTCTCTTTGACCTTGTCCAATGGGAATAGCCTCCCTCTCTTTGACCTTCATAATGAAAATTGCTTTCCTACTTTATTTCCTCTGTCCAATGGCAATTGCCCTCCTACTCTCTTTGACATTCATAATGAAAATTGCTTTCCTACTTTATTTCCCCTGTCCAATGGCAATCGCCCTCCTACTCTCTTCGACCTTCATAATGAAATAGCTTTCGATACCTTTTTGGCAGCAAAAAGGTATCCCCAAAAACTGCCGCAAGGCAAAAATTTCGGGCCGCTGTCCGATTTTCCCTAAACCGAATGCTTCGCACTTTTACTCCGTGAAAAGGTCTTCGGTTTTTTACGCGAAAATCGGCCCGCGTCTATCTCCGAAATTGTTTGCAATGCGGGATTCCTTGCGGCGTGTGAATTGTGTTCGGGGATTATTCCACGCTTCCCCGAAAGATTGTTTGCCGTGCGGGATTCCTCGCAGAGTGTGAATTGCGGTCGGGAATTATTCCCCGCTTCCCCGAAAGATTGTTTGTCGTGCGGGATTCCTCGCAGAGTGTGAATTGCGGTCGGGAATTATTCCCCGCTCCCCCGAAGATTGTTTGCAATGCGGGATTCCTCGCGGCGTGTGGATTGCGTTCGGAGATCATTCGCTGCGCAAGAAAATTTCGCCGAAAAACGTTATTTTTACGACACGGGCGGCGCGGAAAAGGTTGTTTCACCCCCGCCGCCGCGGCGGTTCGCACACCGAATAGGGTTTTTCACGGCTGCACGATGCTTAAATTTTCGTTTCGGGCCCTATCTTTGCAATACACCGAAAGGCATTGATTATATATTGTACAACACTAAAATAGACCTGTTATGAAAAAGTATCTTTGTATTATGGCGTTGACCCTCGTCATGGGGGCCGCCGCAGCTCAGGAGCCCGACAACCAGCAGCAGCCCAAGCAGGCGCCTACGGTCGAGCAGATGGCCAAGATGAAGGCCGACCGCATGAAGCAGCAGCTGCTGCTCGGCGATGACCAGTATGACAAGGTTTACAAGTTGTGTCTCAAGCAGTCGGAGGCGCAGCAGAAACGTATGGAGCAGATGAAGAAGGAGCAGGAGGAGATGTCGCAGCAGATGAAGGGCATACTCAACGAGGCGCAGTATGAGCGTTACGAGCAGCTGCAGTCGGCACGCATGCACCGCCGCATGCCAAACAACAACGGCAAGCCCCGTTTCGGCATGGGGCGTCCCGCAGGCATGGATAAAGACGGTATGGCACCCGCACCCATGCGCAAAAAGGGCCCCACGATCGATGTCAAGAACGACCCGCGCCGCAACATGACAATCAAGCGCGACGCCGACGCTACCGAGGCCGAGAAGTAGCCGCGCAAGACTGACATGCCGCATATACCCCCGTTGCGGCATAAAGAGACGGGAGACGACATATACTTTGTCGTCTCCCGTCCTGTTTTATACCCTTCATTTATGGTTTTGTCGGCCTCCGGCCCTCTCGTCGCCTCCCGATTCGTCTCCGTTACCGAAGGCCGCCCGAACCGTCAGATATGGCGGATATAGCGTGCGGGCACGCCCCCGACGATGGTATCCGGCGCCACGTCCTTCGTAACCACCGCACCCGCCGCAATCACCGCATTGTCGCCGATCGTGACACCCTGCAATATGGTCGAGTTGGAGCCTACCCATACGTTCCGGCCCAGAACTATCGGCGCGGGCGTCATGGCCGCACGCTCCGCAGGGTTCATGCTGTGGTTCAGAGTCGCAAAGACCACGGCATGCCCTATCAGGCATCCGTCGCCGATCGTGACACCGCCCTGATCCTGAAAATGGCACGCGGCGTTGATGAAGACGTTGCGGCCGACATGTATGTTGCGGCCGAAGTCGGTGTAGAAGGGCGGAAAGAGACGGAACGTCTCGTCCACACGGTAACCGAACAGCTCCGACACCAGATCGCGTATCTGCTCCGGCGTCTGATATTCGCCGTTGATGCGGCACGTGATGCGCCGCGCCGTGTCGCTCATGCGGTTCATGAATTCATATATCTCGGGCGTGTTCAACATCTCCCGACGATTCACATGTTCCAAAAATTCCTTTAGTTCCATAATATATTTATATCGTATTATATCGTATCCTTTGCCTCGCGCCGAGCCTCAACCCGACGCCCCGTCTCGAAACGTTGTTTTTCATATATGGGACGGAGAGAAGCCCTCGGCCCACAGCAGGACACATCTCCGTCGGCCCCCTCTCAATAAAGAATCCTTCTCAGGCCAGCCTCCGTCTCAATAAAGAATCAGTCTCCATAAAGGGTCCTCTTAATAAGGCCCCCGTCTCAATAAAGCCTCAATCTCCGCCCCGGCTCCGTCTCCATAGAGGATCTGTCTCAATAGAGGGTCCGTCTCAATAAAGCACAGTCTCCATAAAGCCTCAATCTCCGCCCCCTCTCCATAAAGAAAACGGGGAACACCCCGTGAGGCATTCCCCGTTTTTGCCGGTGCCGGCCGCTTATTCTGCGGGGGCGATGGCCTCGCTCGGGCATACGCCTGCGCAGGTGCCGCAATCGATGCACTTGTCGGGGTCGATAACATAGATATCGCCTGCCGAGATAGCCTCTACGGGGCACTCGTCGATGCAGGTGCCGCAAGCGACACACGAATTGGAAATCTTGTAAGCCATAGTTTCGTTTGTTTTAAGAGTTAAAAGTTTGCCGTAGCCGATTACAAATGTAGAAAATTATTTGATAATATCAAATCCCGTGTAGGGTACCAGCACATCGGGTATGCGTATGCCCTCGGGGGTCTGGAAGTCCTCCAGCAGCGCCGCTACGATACGCGGCAGCGCCAGCGACGAGCCGTTGAGCGTATGTGCCAGCTGCATCTTCTTGTTGGCGTCGCGGTAGCGCAGGTGCAGGCGGTTGGCTTGGAACGACTCGAAGTTCGATACCGACGACACCTCAAGCCACCGTTTCTGCGCCTCCGAGTAGACCTCGAAGTCGTATGTCAGCGCCGAGGTGAACGACAAATCGCCGCCGCACAGACGTACGATACGGTAGGGCAGACCCAGCGACTGGACCAGCGACTCGACGTGTGCAACCATGCCGTCCAGAGCCTCGTACGACTTCTCGGGCAGCGACAGCTGCACGATCTCGACCTTGTCGAACTGGTGCAGGCGGTTCAGGCCGCGCACATCCTTGCCGTAGGATCCGGCCTCGCGGCGGAAGCACGGCGTATAGGCCGTCATCTTAACCGGAAAGTCCTTCTCGTCGAGGATGACGTCGCGGTAGATGTTCGTCACGGGTACCTCGGCCGTCGGCACAAGGTAGAAGTTGTCGAGCGTGGCGTGGTACATCTGGCCCTCCTTGTCGGGCAGCTGGCCCGTGCCGAAGCCCGAAGCCTCGTTCACCATCACCGGAGGCTCCACCTCAAGGTAGCCCGCACGCGTGTTGCAGTCCAGAAAATAGTTTATCAGCGCACGCTGCAGACGCGCTCCCTTGCCCTTGTAGACGGGGAAGCCCGCGCCCGTCAGCTTGACACCCAGATCGAAGTCTATGATATCGTACTTGCGGGCCAGCTCCCAGTGCGGCAGCGCATCGTCCGACAGCTTCGTATAGTTCTCGACCAGCTTGACCACGACATTGTCGTCCGACGACTTGCCCTCGGGTACGATATCCGCAGGGAAGTTGGGCAACAGCACGATCTGCGACTGCAGCTCGTTGCTCACCGACTGGTGCTGTGCCGTCAGGTCGTTCGACCGCGCCTTCAGCGAGGCCACAAAACGTTTCTTCTCCTCGGCCTCCTCGCGCTTGCCCTGAGCGATGAGCATGCCGATCTGCTTGGCCGCGGCGTTCTGCTCCGCAAGGCACGAATCCAACTCGGCCTGTATGGCCTTGCGTCGGTCGTCCAGCTGCTCGATCTTGGCTATGATGGGGGCGGCATCAACGCCCTTCTTGGCAAGACGCCGGATGGCCGCTTCCTTGTCGTCCCTGATTTGCTTGAGTGTCAACATAACGGTTACTCTTTATTAGTTTGATGCGCAAAGTTACAAAAATCTTTTTCGGTTATTCCCCGACAAACCTATTTTTAGCGTTTCCGCGCCTCCATTGCCCCTACAACACCCGTAAAACAAGGTCGTCGAGACCCATATCGGCGTGTGGCGAGGGCCTGTCGGCCGCACGCACCGAGACCGTATGCACACCCGCCGGAAGCTCGATGCCGGCCGCCTGCCGCTGCCGCCGCTGCTCCCGCGCAGGCTCGAAGCCCCACGGCATGCTCTTCTCGAAGCGGTTGTAGAAGCGCACGACAACCACATTATCCCCCTCGTCGAGCGGCAGTGCAACCTGCTCCTCATGACGCGTGCAGCGGTACGGGTTCAGGTGCTTGCACCATGTGCGGCCGTTGAGCCACACCTCCACGCCGTTGCCGCTCACAACATCGAACAGCACCTCCCGCGCCGCATCCGACTCGACGTGCAGCGTGAGGAAGTAGTTTTCGAGGATATGGCTCTTCACCTCGCCGTGCGAGGCCTCGATCCCGCGTCCCGCACGCTCCGCCCACGGGGCCACGGCGCTGTCGAAGATCCCGAATGCTGGGCCGTGCCACTCGCGCCGAACAATACGCACACCCGACAGATCCTCCGACGGATCTTTGCCGTCAGATTCATCGAGCGCAACCGCCGTGCCACCCTCGAGGCGTATGATCTTCTCCTCGCCGTCTATGCTTACGGCCACCGTCCGTCCCTCATACGAGGCGGGGTAGAGAAACTCCACGCCGCGGCGGCGCGGCGACGCAACGCTCCACGTCAGCGACACGCGGCTCAGGAAGTTGCTGTAATAGTCGAAGCAGGAGTAGCTGCAGGCCGCCTGTCCGTTGAGCTGCGTCAGGCGCGTGCCGCCCCGCAGGCGCAGAGGCTCGGCGGCCGCCATCTCGACATCGCGCTCGAACTCCAGAGCCGCCACGCCGTATATATCCCCCGCAGCGGGGCGCGCGACCACATACTCCGACCCCTCGCGGCGGAACGCAAGCTCCGCGCCGTCGCCCAGCGAGCGCGCCCCCACAAGGCGGTTGCCGGCCGCCGGTATGCGTATCTCGCTCTCGGCCGACGCGTCGGGTGTCATGACGTAGAGCGTATGTTCGCGCCGCGTCGAGTGCCACCACTGCACGCCCGCGTAGGGCGAAGCCTCCGTATCGTAGACCGCTTCGCCGTATTTCGACAGCCACCGTCCCACGGCAAGCAGCACGTCACGTTCGAACGGCACGACCGACCCGTCCCCCGCAGGCCCGATGTTCAGCAGGTAGTTGCCGCCGTGAGATACGGCCGACAACAGGCTCGACAGTTTCTCCTCGACCTTCGCCCCGACGCTGCCCCGCTCCTGCCACGAACGGTAGCCCCACGTCTCCGGGAACATCGACGCCGGCATCTGCCACGGCATCTGCAGCGCGCGGTCGGGGTGGGCGTTGTCGGACATGACCGCAAAGTCGCAGGCGTCGTTGCCCAGACGCCCGCTCACCATGCAGTCGGGCTGCAGCTCGTGCACCAGAGCGTACATCTCGCGGCTCTGTTCGGGCGTATATGAACCCATGTCGAACCACAGCTCCGAGATGGGCCCGTAGGCCGTAAGCAGCTCGCGGACCTGTGCCTTGTTGTACTCGAAGTGCTCCGCCGGAATGAAGTCGGCGTTATGGCTCGAAATGGGGTAGGCGGCAGGGTAGTGCCAGTCGATATTCGAGAAGTAGATGCCCAGACGCAGCCCCTCGCGGCGGCACGCCTCCGCCAGCTCCCCCACAAAGTCCCGCGCCACGGGCGTCGCATCCCACGAGTTGAAGTCGGTGGTCGCCGTGCGGAACATGCAGAAGCCGTCGTGGTGCTTGGCCGTGAATACGACCGACCGCATCCCCGCCTCGCGCGCAAGGCGCGCTATGGCCGCCGCATCGAACGCCCGGGGATCGAACGTCGAGGCCATGCGGGCATACCAGTCGCTGAAGATTCCCGCAAAGGATTGTATCTGCTCGCTGTATCCCTCACGCACCGGCTCTCCGTCCCATACGCCTCCGGCAACGGAGTAGAGTCCGAAATGTATGAACATCGAATATTTGTCGCCGTGCCAGCGCTCATAGGCCCCGCCCTGCGCCGACGCTCGCACCGTTCCCATAATACACAGACCTGCCACCACATAAGACAGTATCCCCGAAAGTCTCTTCATATTGCGTTTCATTTATGATCTCCTTTACGTTCCCACACGTTTGCTCGCTTCCCGCCCGCGACGCCGACGCCGCAAGGGCTCTTTTTCTTTGGTGCCGCACGGGCTGAAGACAAAGATATGAATCCCGCGCCGAAATCCCATGCCGCCGACACGCCAAATATATCCAAATATCTCTTTTAAGGCCTTTTTCCACCCTCCTGCGTGTCGAAAAGCAGGCCTCCGTACACTCTTTTCGTGGAATGACAGCCGCACTCTTTTCGTGGAGTGGCAGCCGCCCCGCCGTGTCGAGAGGTCCGATTTTGTCCTCGCAGGAGACCCCGCATATACGCACACAAAAAGAAGCAGGCGGGAATCTCTCGATTGCCGCCTGCCCTCGGAACAAGACGTTCCTTAAACTACTAACCCAAACTTAAATAAATGAAGAAACCTCGCTACGGCACTGCTTGACGTGCCGCAGTTGACCTTCAAACGTACAAATCGCGTGCCGCCGCCGTCCCCGCACACGCCCCGGGCCCACTTACGGCCTTACGGGACATCCTTGCGCCCGAAATGGCGATATCCCCCTCCGCCGCCCGCCGCGCCGCAGAACGCGTGGCAGACTCGTGCCATCTCATTAAGCGGAAGGAAGTATGGCGCGCAAGAACGGCGGAAATATGGAAATACAGGGGAATAATGTCGGGCAGGCAGGGTGAAAAGGATGAAAATATGGAGGAATAAGGGTGTGTGGTCGAAAGCATGGAGCGCAGAGGCAGAAAAGGGGTGAAAGCAGGAGAGGAATGGAGGCAGGGGAGAGATGGAGGCAGGGAGGGATGAAGGCGGGGAAGGGATGAAAGCAGGGGAGGAATGGAGGCAGGGGAGAGATGGAGGCAGGGAGGGATGAAGGCAGGGAAGGGATGGAGGCAGGATCAAAATATGCATGCACGGATGGGTCGAATACACCTGCATATTGCTCCAAACGGCGGCGCAGAGGACAATTTCGCCGCTCGATTGCGCGATTTGGCGAAGTTTTACTACCTTTGCATTCTCGGTAATCATCTGACAATGGAAATATCTCGTCCCGACATAGAGGCTCTGCGCCAAATGCTCGCCATGCCGGCCCGCAAGATCGTAACCCTCTCGCACACCAACCCCGACGGCGATGCCGTAGGTTCGTCTCTGGCGTGGGCCGAGGCGTTGCGACGCATGGGCCACACCGTCACCTGCATAATACCCAACAAATATCCATACTATCTGGACTGGATGACCGGCATTCACGACATGGTCGTATTCAAACACGACGACGAGGGCCGCGCCGCCCGCGCCGTCGAGCAGGCCGACATAATATTCTGCATGGACTTCCACTCGCTCTCGCGTCTGGAGGCCCTCAGCGAGCTGATTGCCGCGAACACCTCGGCCAAGCGCGTGCTCATAGACCACCACCTCAACCCCGCCGAGCCGTTCGACCTCATGTTCTCGTATCCCGAGTCGTCGAGTACGTGCTACCTCCTCTACCGCATAATCGAGGAGATGTGGGGCACGGCGAGCATCTCGCGCTCGCAGGCCGAAGTGCTCTACGTCGGCATGATGACCGACACGGGCAACTTCTCATTCTCGTTCCTCACGCCCGACCTCTTCCGCGCCGTGGCCGCACTCGTAGAGACCGGCATCGAGGTGCCCGTAATCTACAACAACGTCTACAACTCCTTCACCGAGGGGCGCGCACGGCTGTTCGGGTATGTCATAAACCGCAAGATGAAGATCTTCCACCGCGGCACCGTCGCATACATGTCCCTCACCGAGGAGGAGATGCGGCGCTTCTGGTTCCAGCAGGGAGACAGCGAGGGTTTCGTAAACTACCCCCTCACGATCAAGAAGATGAAGATGTCGGCCATATTCATCGAACACCACGGTTTCATCCGCGTGTCGCTGCGCTCGCGCGGCGATGTGGACGTCAACCTCTTCGCCGGCCGCTACTTCAACGGCGGAGGCCACAGAAACGCCGCCGGAGGCAAGTCTTTCGAGCCTATGGACCAAACCATCGCCCGATTCGAGAAAGCCGTCGACGAATTCGCCGCCCAAGGGCTCCTATGATATAACCACAACACGTAACTGCCCCGCGCGATGAAACATCAGATGTTGAAAACCTATTGGCGCCTGCTGGCATTCGCCCGGCCCCTCAGCCGATATACCGTGCCGTACTTCTTCTACTCGGTGCTGCACGCCGTCTTCAACACCTTCACATACACCATGATCATGCCCATCGTCAGCTCGCTCTTCTCCGATGGGTTCCAGTTCGTCCCCACGCACCGCATGCCCCCCATACGGCTCTCGGGCGAGTGTCTCAACGAGGTAATATTCTATGCCTACACCGCCGTCTTCGGCGAGAGGTTCAACATAACATATCTGCTCCTGCTCCTGTCGGTAATACTCATAGCGGCCAACCTGCTGAGCAACCTCTTCCGTTACGCGGGCGCAATGACCGTCGAGACCATGCGCATGCGCACACTCCAGAAGATGCGCAACGAGATGTTCGCACACACCATGGCCATGAACGTCGGGTACTTCAGCGACCAGCGAAAGGGCGACATCATGTCCAAGATCACATCCGACGTCATGATGGTGCAGTTCTGCATCACAAATACCCTGCAGGTGCTCTTCCGCGAGCCTTTCCTCATCATCGGATACATCGTCATGATGCTCAAGATATCGTGGGAGCTGACTCTCTTCTCGATACTCTACCTCCCGCTCGTGGCGCTGGTCATAGGCGCCGTCGTCAAGCGTCTGCGACACCCCGCACGCGAAGGGCAGGAACGTATGGGCGATATGGTCACAATAATGGAGGAGTCGCTCTCGGCCGTCAAGATCGTCAAGGGATACAACGCCTTCGACTACGTCCGCCGCAAGTTCAGCGTCGTCAACGCACGCATGTCCGACCTGCTCCTCTCGATGGCACGCAAACAGCAGCTCGCATCCCCCATGAGCGAGTTCCTCGGTATAACAGCAATATCCGTGGTGCTCATCTTCGGCGGCATGCTCGTCATGCGCGGCTCGCTCACCGCATCGTGGTTCGTGGCATACATCGCCGCCTTCTCGCAGATAACGCGGCCCCTGCGCTCGATAATAGACCAGTTCGCAAACATAAATCAGGGTCTGGCCGCAGGCGAACGCATATTCTCTATCCTCGACGCCCGCAGCCAGATCGAGGACAAACCCGACGCCCGCACCCTCGACCTCTTCCGCGACTCGATCGAATTCCGCCACGTATCCTTCGCCTACACATCCTCGCACGAGGTGCTGCACGACATATCCTTCACCGTGCGCAAGGGCGAGACCGTAGCCCTCGTAGGCCCCTCCGGAGGCGGAAAATCCACAATAAGCGAGCTTATACCCCGCTTCTACGACCCCCGGCAGGGCGAGATCCTAATAGACGGCATCCCGCTGCGAGACTATACGCAGGAGAGCCTCCGCGCACACATGGGTATCGTCTCGCAGGATACGGTCCTCTTCAACGACACCATCCGCAACAACATAGCCATGGGCCGCACCGACGTCACGGACGAGCAGATCGAGGCCGCCGCGCGCGTGGCCAACGCCCACGACTTCATCATGGAGTGCCCCGAGGGCTACAATACCAATATCGGCGACCGCGGCTCGAAACTCTCGGGCGGCCAGCGCCAGCGCATAAGCATCGCCCGCGCCGTGCTGCGCAACCCCGAGATACTGATCCTCGACGAGGCCACCTCGGCCCTCGACACCGAGAGCGAGAAACTCGTGCAGGAGGCCCTCACCTCCCTGCTCAAGGGACGTACGTCGATAGTCATAGCCCACCGCCTGAGCACCATACACAACGCCGACCGTATTCTGGTCATCGAGCAGGGCCGCATCGCCGAGCAGGGCACTCACGCCGAACTGCTCGCCCGCGGCGGCATCTACGCCAAGCTGATCGAACTCCAGAGCCTCGCATAACGTGGGGTGGGGAAACACTGGAATAAAAAAAAGGAGGGTTTCGACCTCCTTTTTTTGCTTATCACGTAAATTTTGTTTTACTTTGATAAGTATCTGCGAATAAATCAAAATTCTTTTATATGAAAAAAATCTACTGCTTACTAATGCTATTCGTTTTTTTTGCCGCTGGTTGTAAGACTGACAACAGTGAAGATGCAGAATATATTACAGATAAGTTTGATCCTGCTTTTGCATTGGAACTACAAAAACGCGGATACATTATTCGATCAGACCAAATTATGGCTTCTGATGTTGCATATATTACAGAACTCGATATTGCCGGGACGCAAAACGTCAACAATACAGGATCACTCACCTCTATTCGCGGTATAGAATACTTCACATCTTTGAAAATTTTAAACTGTTCCTACAACAAGTTAATGTCTTTAGATGTAAGTAAAAACGAATCGATGGAAGTCCTAAAATGTAACGAAAATTTATTAAAAGACCTAAATATAAGCAATAATAGCGCCCTTAAAGAATTGGATTGCGGATACAATCTTTTGGAAACGCTAGATATCAGTCTCAACACGAAATTAACTAATTTAACATGTAGCGGGAATATACTGACATCATTAGAGTTAAGCAATAACAATGATTTAATAGAATTAAATTGCCAGCACAATATGCTTCACACGATAGATGTTTCTAATATCAAATCATTAACATCCCTATATTGTCTCGACAACAAATTAACGCAATTAGACGTAAGCCACAATACAAATCTGACACATTTAATGTGTTCTGACAATCTATTATCATCTATTGACATACAAAATAATCGTACACTCAAAAATTTCACATGCAAGAACAACCCCGGCGATGGGACCACATTCCACGTAACAGCATGGTTTGACAATAACACCATTCCTTCAGGATTTACTTCAACAGGATGGAAATACGATAATAGACCAATATCAATAAGTTATAAAAAATAATAACTAAAAAGGAGGCTTGCGGCCTCCTTTTCTTATTCATATAGCTATCGTTATAAACTCGCAGATATCAATATTATTACGCCCACGTCACCCGCCCGGATGCAACGTGTGTAGATACCCATGATACGCTCCGTCACTGGCCCAGATGCAGCGTGCGGTTTATCGTTGCGGGGAGCAGTTCGGGGTAGTGCGTAACGAACAGCAGGGTCTTGTTTTCGCGGCGGCAGAAGGCCTCAACGACACTCTTGGCGCGTGTCCGCACCATCGGGTCAAGCCCTTGGAACGGCTCGTCCAGAATAAGCAGGTCGGGATCCTTGACAAAGGCCCGCGCCAGCAGCACCAGCCGCTGCTCGCCGCTCGACAGCCGCACGAAGCTCCTGTCGGCCAGAGCCTCCGCACCCAGAGCCGCCATCCACGGCCGTGCGGACGCGCGCAGCTCCTCCGTGATGCGGCGCCCGCCCCCGACGGCATCAAACAACCCCGAGGCAACCACATCCACCGCAGCCACGTCGTCGGCAAAGGCGCGGTGCATCTCGGGCGAGAGGTAGCCTATATGTCGCTTTATGTCCCAGATGCTCTCGCCCGTGCCGCGACGGCGGTCGAAGAGCGTCAGATCGAGAGCATAGGCACGCGGGTTGTCGGCACATACGAGGCTCAGCAGCGTACTCTTGCCGCTGCCGTTGCGGCCCGTGACGTTCCAACCCTCGCCCGAGCGCACACTCCAGTCGAGGTGTTCGAATATCGTGCGGCTGCCGTAGCCTATCGTGGCGTCGCGCAGCTCCACAACCCGTTCGTACAGCGGCGTAGAGTGTGTAGCGGCAGGCAGCACGGGCTCCTGCACCGCCGACCTGCGCGATGATGTCCGCAGCTCCGTCTCCACGGCCTCCGCACGGCCTACGGACCCCGTGCAGCGCATCGAATCCATCTGATAAACGTCCGCGATCATCGGCGGCAGCTCCGACGCCGAGCTTACGGTCACCACGAACGTCACGCCCAGATGTTCGGCCACGCGCTCCATGACGCGGCACAGAAGCTCCCGCGTCGGGGGATCAAGCCCGATGAAGGGGCTCTCGAGGATAACAGCCTCGGGTGCCGTCAGCAGCGCCCGCGTGATATGGTAGCGGCGCAGTTCGCCGCTCGACAGCGTAACCAGCTCGCGGTCGAACAGCGGCCGCATATCCAGAAGATCGAACAACTGCCCGCGCCACTGCTCGCTTGCGGCCGCCGCCCCCGTCAGCAGCCCACCCACCGAGGGCGACATGCCGCGGTCGGAGGCGTTCCACCGCTGCTGGTAATAGTACGGCGACTCGGTCGTGCCGTAGGCGTCGTTGAAGCTCACCGTGCGCACAGCCTCGTATGGGCGTGCATCCGTGCGGCGGAATGAGTACGTGAGGCTCCCCTCGCGCAGATAAAGCCCCCCGGTGATCATCTTCACAAGGGTGCTCTTGCCGCTGCCGTTGGCGCCCGTAACGGCCGCATGCCGCCCCCGCCGCAGGCAGAAGTCCGCAGGCGACGCAAGCCGCCGCGATGGGTCGGCCGCAATGCCGCCCCGAAGCCGTATCAGCGGCTCCCCGTCCGTAATGTTTTCCATATATGGGTTATTTTTTCTGATCTTCTCCCGTTATGACATTTACCGTCCCGACATCACCTTCACACCATCCCGTCCCACGCCCCGCGAGTGTCGCGAGTGTCGCACGCATCAATAGTAGAGCGACTTGCGGCCGAAGATCGGGTATCCGAAGTTGAAGGTAACGTACATGTTGTTCCACGAGTCGAGGTCGTACTTGGTCAGCGACAGGCTCACCGGCCCGATACGCGTATGGTAGACCAGCGTCAGGTCGCTGATATAGCGCATGTAGTCGCGCGCCGTGGTGCGGTCGCGAAGCATGGCGTAGAAGCTCGCACGGAGGTAGAAGCTGCGCATAAGCTCGAACGTCGGCATAAGGCCCGCAGCCAGATAGCGGTCGGCGAAGTAGTCGGGCATATAGATCATCTTCGAGTGCGGGATGGGGGCGTAACGCGGCGACGAGAGGATCGTCGACTCGGGGTTGCCGAAGCGCGGGTGGTTCGTATATACGGCCTCGATATTATACCCCATCGAGAACCACGAACGACGCCAGTCGCCCGGATAGTGCTCCCACTGGACCTTGCCCCCGAACCACGTACGCAGCTCCTGCCCGCGCCGCCCCGAGAGGCGTGTGGCCGCATTCTCGTAGGTGTCGCGGCCGTGAACCGCAATGCCCGAGATCGACAGACGCGTGCCCCGCGTCGGGTAGATCATCTTGTCCAGAGTACTCCGCTCCAGAGCCACGCGCCCGGCAACGAAACGGAAGCGGTCGTGCGTATGGGGCGTGTCGTAGGGGTCGTAGTCGGCCTGATAGCCGTAGTAGTTGAAGCCCGTATTAACCGACGCCTCGACGATGCTCTTGCGCGTCATCGCAACACCGAACGCCGTATGGAAAAATATCTCGTTGGTGCGCGCCTCGATCGCGTTGCGTACGGGCGTGATGTTGCCGAACGAGCCGTGAAGCGTGGTGCGGTGCGACATGTCCATCTCATAATCGACGTACATCGGCCGCCGCTTCAGGATAACCGTACGCCCCCCGACACTCGCCATGGCCGACACGGGACTCAGATAGAGGTCCCCGTGGGCATACTGCGCCGTGCGACCCACCGAGAAGTAGTTGAAGCCGACGTATGCCTGATTGAATGCCGTAGAGGAGATGTTGCCCCCGACAAGGAACCGCCACCGCGGCTTGCTCTCGAGGTAGAAGGTCAGGTCGTAGTTGCGCCGGACGGAGTCGTAACGCACCGACGGAAAGGCACTCGCCGTGAACTCGTCGGTGGCCATCAGAGAGTAGTAGCTCTCCTTCACCTCGTCGAAATCGAACGGACCCGAGTGTTCGTCGCCGCTGCCCGGGCGCTCGTCGAAGTGCATGAACGTACGGGCATAGTAGTTCTGGCGTTTGCGCAGACCCTCGATCGTGAAGTCGTTGATCTTCAGCTCGGGGCACCGTGCGCGGAAGGCCTCGCGCCGCGCTGCCGCCTCGGCCGGCGTACGCCGTGCGTCGAGCCGCGCCAGAAGCTCCGGCATCATGGCCATGGCGTCGGCATATCCCTGCTCGATGATCTTCATGCCCGCGGCGAAGTCCAGAATACCGGCATCGACCTCGCGCTTGATCAGCACGCTCCGCTCCGGAGGCAGGGCGTAGTCCGTAGGGCTCGTGATGAGGGCCATGACCTGCTGCTCGACAGACGAATCCTGCGTGGCGTACTCGTCGTCACCCACGCACTGCGACCCGATCAGGAAGTCGGGCGCAAAATCCTCCACCAGAACCTGCCACGGGAAGTTGTTGTAGCAGCCGCCGTCCACCAGAACCGTCCCGTCCTCCGTCGTCACGGGGCGGAACGCCAGCGGATAGGCCATCGACGCCCGCACCACGAAGGGAAGGTCGCCCTTCGAGAATTCCACGGCGCGGTGGCCGTTCATGTCGGTGGCAACACACCGGAACGGCACCATCAGACGGTCGAAATCACCGCCGCACGCCGTCGACGCCGGCGCAAAGAGACCCGTCAGCGCAAGGTCTATCTGCGCCGTGTTGATGAAGGCGTGGGGCAGGGCCAGCGACATGGAGTTCTTGTTGCTTACCGAGTCGCGTTTCATGTCGGCGTATATTGACAGCATCGTCGGGGCATCCGAACGCTCCGTGTAGTAGAAGCGGTACTTGTCGTCGATACGCCCCGAGACCCACTGCTCGACATCCCCCGAAGCTACGATCGACACCATCTGCTCGGGGCTGTAGCCCGAAGCGTAGAGCGCCGCCACGATAGCCCCCATCGAGGTGCCCGAGATGTAGTCGATGGGTATGCCGTTCTCCTCCAGCGCACGTATAACCCCTATGTGGTAGAGGCCCTTGGCGCCGCCCCCCGCAAGCACCAGACCTACACGCGCATCAGGACCGAAGTGCTGGCGGTTGATATAGTCAGCGGCCCGCTGCCCGATACGCATCGACACGGCATCCGAAACGCTGTCGCACGCCCCCGGCCGCAGGGTATCCCGACCCGACGTATCGCATTGAAGCGTATCGCGCTGCGGGCGCCCGTCACGCGGGGCGCGCTGTGCCGCGGCATCCCGGCCCCATGCCCCCGCAAAGAGTATAATTACTGCGAAAAAACGGATGAATCTCATATTTTTTAGTAACTTTGCACACTAACACCGTGCACGCTACAAATGTACGAAAATATATAAAACCGCAAAATAGCCATGATTGACAGAATCAACGATCTGTTGAAGCGCGTCGAGGAGTTCCGCCCCAAGGCCGCGGCCGAAGTGGAGGAGTTCCGTATCAAGGTCCTCGGCAAGAAAGGCGAGCTGAACGCCCTGATGGAGGAGTTCAAGAGCGTCGCCCCCGAACACAAACGCGAAATAGGGCAGCGTCTCAACGCCCTCAAAACCGCCGCTCAGGAGCGTATCAACGCCCTGAAGGCCGCCGTCGCCGAAGCCGCCGACCTCAAGGCCGCTGCCGTCGAGGACATGACCCGTCCCGGCACGGCCGACAACATAGGATCGCGACACCCCATATCGCTCGTGCGAAACCAGATCGTCGAGATCTTCTCGCGTCTGGGCTATACCGTGGCCGAAGGCCCCGAAATCGAGGACGACTGGCACGTATTCTCGGCCCTGAACTTCCCGCCCGAGCACCCCGCACGCGATATGCAGGATACGTTCTTCATCGAGAAGAACCCCGACATACTGCTCCGTACACACACCTCGTCGATACAGGTGCGCGCCATGGAGCGCAGCAAACCCCCTATCCGTATCGTCTGCCCGGGACGCGTATTCCGCAACGAGGCCATATCGTACCGCGCACACTGCATATTCCATCAGGTCGAAGGCCTCTATATCGACGAGGGCGTCTCGTTCGCCGACCTCAAGCAGTCGCTCCTATACTTCGCAAAGGAGATGTTCGGCGAAGAGGCATCGATACGTCTGCGTCCCTCGTACTTCCCCTTCACCGAACCCTCGGCCGAGATGGACGTATCGTGCAACCTCTGCGGCGGAAAGGGCTGCAACGTCTGCAAGGGTACCGGCTGGCTCGAAATCATGGGTTGCGGAATGGTCGACCCCAATGTTCTGGAGGCCAACGGTATAGATTCGAAAAAGTATTCGGGATTCGCATTCGGCATGGGTATTGAGCGCATCGCCATGCTCAAGTACGGCGTCAAGGACCTGCGTCTCTACTTCGAGAACGACGTGCGCTTCCTCCGACAATTCGAGAGCGTACTGTAACAAAACCGCCCCCGCAGACGTTATATATCCATAACCGACCCGCCCACATCAAGGGGCCGCGCGTTGTAGAGAGATGGCCCGTGCAGGGAGATATTGCGGAGAGAGGACCGCGAAATATGGATGGCTGCGAGATATTGGGCTGTATGTTATGGAAAATGCCCGCGAAATATTGAGCGAGCCGCATGTCGTGCAATATTGAGAGACTGCGAATAAGAGAAGGTTGCAAACCGATGTTTCGGGATATCGGACGGCAGGTCGGTAAGGTCTAAATGGGAGAGTAATGAGATGGTCAAAAGAGGCGCTACATATCGCAAACTGCTTACGGCTGCGGCCGTGACGATCATAGCGGCGGGATTTGCCGCACCGGTGCTGCATCCGTACACTTCAGCCGCGGAGAGGACAGCCTTATCTGCGGCCGACACCATCGACAACGACACCAACGGCGACAGAGCCGTCAGGGAGCGTAACCGGAGACAACGTCCGCGCCGACAGGATGCCGTCGACACGGGCATGCAGGCCGACCTGCAAAGGGCCCTCGAGGCCAACCGCACCGCCGACACAGTCCCGGCCGACACCCTCAACCCCTACGATACGGGCCACCGCTTCGACTCGCTGCCCGAGGAGCTGCGGCCGCGCCTCACGGTGCCCGACTCGCTGCGCGCCACATACAGATACACCGAAGGCTTGAAGCGCGCATCGATATACGGCGACTCGGCCGCCGCACGCGCACTCTACGAGCAGGCGCTGGCCTTCGATTCGGAGTTCGCGCCCGCACTCTACGAGATGGCGTCACAATATCTCGAAAAGGATGGCGCCCGCGCCGTCGAATATGCCCGCCGCGCATACCTTACGGATACCACAAGCCGCTGGTACACCAGCATATACGCACAGGCGTTGATCGTCTCGGGAGATTACGACCGCGCCCTGCCCGTATTCCGCCGTCTGATACGTATGGATGCCGACAATCCCGACAACTACCGCATCATGGCCATACTCTACCAGCAGCGCCAACAGCCCTATTCGGCCATCGCGGTGCTCGACTCGGCCGACATGCGTCTGGGCAAGATACCCTATCTGAGTGCGCTCAAACGCCACCTTCTGGTCTCGACACGCCAGTATGACCGCGCCATCGAGGAGGCGCAGCAGGCATACGACGCCGCCCCCTACGAACAGAGCAACGTCCTCTCGCTCGGGCAGGCATACGCCGCCGCCGGCCGCGACTCCATAGCCCGCGCCACGCTGCGCGAGGCCGTCAGTATGGACTCCACGAATGTCGACGCGCTGGCCGCATACGCCGACTTCTGTTCCGAGCGCGGCGACATGCCCCAATACCTCTCTACGCTGAAGCTGCTCTTCGCCAACGACAGCTTCCCGCTCGAGAGGAAGATCTCGCTCTTCAACCGTCTGACCGCGAGCCGCAAGTTCTACGGTGAGAACTACTTCGCCATCGGGGCTCTGGCCTCGACGCTGGCCATAAAATACCCCGACGACAAACGTGTCGTCGACCTCTACGGCGACCACCTCATCGCCGGCGGCGACGTCGAGAACGCCCTGCGGCACTTCAAGCTGCACCTCGGCGACCAGCCCCCGCAGATGGACTACTACATGGCCGTCATCGACATCGAGACCTACCTCCAGCGTCCCGATTCGGTCGACCGTTATGTCCAGCGTGCCGTCGAGCTCTTCCCGGGCGACCCCGTACTCTACATACGCAAGGCCAACCGCCTCTATGTCAAGGGCGACTACGACGCTGCCGTGGAGGCATTCGACGAGGCGTTGAAATATGCCGACACCGACTCTCTGCGCGGCCAGCTGTGGGGTTTCATCGGCGACACCTACCACCAGATCTCGGAGTTCGCCTCGGGCCGCAGCGAACGCCCCGACTCGATCCCCGAAAAGAGCCGCATGGGTGCCCGCGCCGCCGCCAAGAGGTGCTACGAGGCATACGAAACAGCCCTCAGGCTATATCCCGACAACGCATCCGTACTCAACAACTACGCCTACTACCTCTCGCTCGAGAAACGCGATCTGGAGCGGGCGCTCGAGATGTCCTCGCGGGCGATAGCCCTCGAGGAGGGAAACGCCACATTCATCGACACATACGCGTGGATACTCTACGAGCTGGGACGATACGACGAGGCCCGCACAAGCATGCGTCAGGCCCTCTCGCTCGACCGTACGGAGAGTGCCGCCCTGCCTCTGCACTACGGAGACATACTCTACGCATTGGGTGAGGACTTCATGGCCGAGACCTACTGGCGCAAGGCGCTCGACATGGGCGCCGACAGCGCACAGATCGAGGAGCGTCTTGCCCGCCTCAGGCAGAAAGAGCACTCCGAGCAGCAGAAGACAAAGGGCGGCAACGAAGAGAAGAACGACAAAAACCCTAAGGCCAAAAAGTCCAAGTCGAAGAGGTAGCCACCCATACAGGGGGCCGCAGGATAAGGATCGGGGCCGGGAGAGGATCTGTGTAGAGGAGGTTATGTGCAGGGAGAGGATCTGTGTAGGGAGAGGTTATGCGTAGAGGAGGTTATGTGTAGGGAGAGGAGAAGGATAGAAAATATCCTGCTGCCACACGTATAAGGTTCTCGGGGCGGAGTGAAGAAGAAATCATAGAGGCGAATACAGAGGCGAGCACAGAGAAAAGCATGAAGAGACTTGTCTACATAATATTGGCGGCGGCAATGGCATTCACGGTGCAGACGCTCTCGGCGCAGACGGCGCAGGAGAAGCAGCGCATCGAGGCGCAGCGGCGCAAGATCGCCGAGCTGGAGGAGCAGATCGCGCAGGAGGAGAAACGTCTCTCGAGCATCAAGCGCGACAAGTCGACGGCGCAGCAGCGCGTACGCTCCATCACGCGCCAGATCGACGCCCGCAACCAGATCCTCACCCGCACCGAGAACGAGATGGGGCTCATCACGCGCAACATCGCCCGCAACGACTCCATCATCACGGCCACGCGCGTGGAGCTTGCCACGGAACGTGAGCGTTTCGGGGAGATGGTGCGGGAGGCATATCGCAACTACCGTCAGAACAACTACATAACATATCTGCTTGCATCGCGTGACTTCACCGATGCGGCGCGGCGCATATCGAACATACGGGCCGTAGCGGCGCTGCGTGCCGAGCGCATGCGGCGTATCGACTCCTTGGCCACGACGCTCGAGCAGCAGCAGGGCGAGCTGCAGACGCGGCGCGACGCTCTGGACTCCATCCGCAGCCGTGCCGAGGCCCAGCGGCAGAAGCTCAACAGCGACGTCACGGCCGCGCAGAAGACCATGAACCAGCTCTCGGCGCGCGAGAAGGCGGCCCTGCGCGAGAAGATGCAGCGCGAGGAGCAGCTCGACGCCGCGATCGACCAGCTGCGCAAGCTCACCAAGGGCAACAAGGAGGGCGCCTCGTTCTCGCGCTCGACGTCAAACCTGAACCTTCCGGTGGATGGCGGCCGCGTGCGCGAATACAAGAAGAACATGGCCGAAATCGTCGCCTCGCGCGGCGCTACCGTACGCTCGATATACGAGGGTAAGGTTGTCGAGGTGCGAAGAAACCGTATTTCGGGCAAATTCGACGTTTTCGTCGCACATGGCGAGTATATAACCTCCTACGCCAACCTCGAGAGTACAAGCGTCGAGAAGGGCCAGAAAGTGGCAAGAAACGCGGCTTTGGGCACCGTCGGTTCATCGGTCAACCTGACAACCATGGAGCCCGAATACAAACTCGTCTTCGGAATCTACTCGCCCTCGCCCAAGGAGGTGCTCAACGCCGCCGACTGCTTCAAGAAGAAATAGCGGCCGGGGCAGCCGTCCCGACGGGGATGTCGGCACATACGGCAAGGAGCTTCCGCCCGCGGGCAGGACAATACATGCGCCGGCGCTGCGGCGGAACGGCATCCGACCGTGGAGGGGCGCAAGCAGGTAAAACCACGAAACATATACACACGAAATATGGTCAGATATTACAACGATTCATGCACCTACCGCCTGCCCGACAAGCGGCTCACGGCGCAGTGGCTGCGCAGCGTGGCCGAGCAGGAGGGATATACGTTGGGGGATGTATCGTACATATTCTGTTCGTCGGAGCGGCTGCTCGAGATGAACCGCCAATATCTCGGGCACGACTACTACACCGACGTCATAACGTTCGATTACAGCGACCGCAAGGGTACGCATACCGTCAGCGGCGACATCTTCATCGACGTCGACACGGTTGCCGACAACGCCCGCATATACGGCTCGACGCGCCTCGCCGAGATGCGCCGAGTGGTTGTGCACGGGGTTCTGCACCTCTGCGGACAGAAGGACAAGACGCCGCGCGCCGAGCGTCAGATGCACCGCAAGGAGGACAAATATCTGGCGCAGTTCCCCAAAAAAGAGCAGCAATGACACCTTCCGCGCACAACACCGCGGCCGACACTCCGACTGCCGCCCCTATAAATCCGGCCGCTCCGACCGACGCGGACGCCGCGCCGTGGAACGACTTCGACATCATAGTGGTGGGAGCGGGACATGCTGGGTGCGAGGCCGCCACGGCCGCCGCACGCATGGGCTGCCGCACGCTGCTGCTGACGATGGACCTCGACAAGATGGCCGCCATGTCGTGTAACCCCGCCGTGGGAGGCGTCGCAAAGGGTCAGATCGTACGCGAAATAGACGCTCTGGGCGGACGCATGGGACGCATAACCGACTGTGCCACAATACAATTCCGCATGCTCAACCGCTCGAAGGGCCCTGCCATGTGGAGTCCCCGCGCGCAGTGCGACAAGGCTCTCTTCTCGCGTCTGTGGCGGCGCGAGGCCGAACATACCGACCGCCTTGCCCTGTGGCAGGATGCCGCCGTCAGCCTCACCTTCGACACCTCGGGGGAGCATCCACGTGTCACGGGTCTCACCACACGCATGGGCGTCGAGTTCACCGCCCGCGCCGTCATCCTCACCAACGGCACATTCCTCTCGGGACTCATGCACTGCGGCGAGCACCACGCCGAGGGCGGCCGCGCAGGCGACGCCGCCTCGCACGGTATAACCGAATCGCTCCGCCGAATGGGCTTCGAGGCCGGCCGCATGAAGACCGGCACACCCGCACGTATCGACGGCCGCACCATCGACTTCACGGCCATCGAGCGGCAGGAGGGTGACAGCGCACCGTCCAAATTCTCCTTCTCGCCTGACATACAGCCCGTTAAGGAACAGATGGACTGCTACTTGGTCTACACCTCGCCCGAAGTTCACGACATATTGAGGCGCGGATTCGACCGCTCGCCCCTCTTCAACGGCACCATCCGCGGCATCGGCCCGAGATACTGCCCCAGCATCGAGGATAAGCTGCGCACCTTCGCCGACAAGCAGCAGCACCAGCTCTTCCTCGAACCCGAGGGGCGCGACACGAACGAATACTATCTGAACGGATTCTCGTCGTCGCTGCCATACGAGATACAGATCGAGGCCCTGCACGCCATCCGCGGGCTCGAACACGCCCGTGTCTACCGCCCGGGCTACGCCATCGAATACGACTACTTTCCGCCCACGCAGCTGCGCCACACCCTCGAGACAAAACTCGTCGACAACCTCTATTTCGCGGGCCAGATCAACGGCACGACGGGATATGAGGAGGCCGCGGCGCAGGGACTCATGGCCGGAATAAACGCCGCACGCAAACTCCGCGGCGGGGAGCCCGTCGTCCTCCACCGCGACGAGGCATATATCGGCGTGCTGATAGACGACCTCGTAACCAAGGGCGTCAATGAACCGTACCGTATGTTCACCTCGCGCGCCGAGTACCGCATACTTCTGCGTCAGGACAACGCCGACCTGCGTCTGACACCCCTCGGCCGCAAGATCGGACTTGTGGATGATGCCGCATGGGAGGCTTTCGAGAGCAAGCGCACACGTATCGCCGCCCTCACCGAATACACCCGCAAGCAGAGCGTACACCTCGCCCAGATCGCACCGTACATGCAGGAGCGCGGCATCGAGCCCCCCGCACAGGGCACAAAACTATATAATCTTATCGCCCGAAACGAATTTACGATCGAGGATCTGGCCTCGGCGCTGCCTAATTTTGCCGAATTTATACGCCGCAACAACATCGACAGCGAGGTGGCGGAGCAGGTCGAGATACAGATCAAATACCGCGGATATATCGAGCGCGAGCGTCTCCTTGCCGAGAAGCTCCACCGTCTGGAGAATATCTCGATACCCGAAGGGATAGATTTCGCGTCGATGCACGCCCTCACCATCGAAGCGCGGCAGAAACTCTCGCGCATACGTCCCCAAACCATCGGGCAGGCATCCCGCATACCGGGCGTCTCACCAGCCGATATAAATGTCCTGCTCGTAACATTCGGACGCTAAACCTGTTTTTCGGTTCGTTGCCGGATCATTTTTCGAAATTTCATCCCGCACCTCCCACGAAGTGCGGGATCTTTTATTCACAAAAGCAGCACCCGCCGCATTCGCAAATACATCTTCATTTTGCCCGCGGATTCCGCGCTGCGTCTCTCCGCCCGCAAGGAGCGGAATCTCACGGCATATATTTTCCGCACAAAGATGTTCCACGTGGAGCAAAAATCAAGAGAGGGAAGAGTAAATGTTCCACGTGGAACATAAAAGAAGAAAGGGTAGCGGGAAGGTGTAAATGTTCCACGTGGAACAATGTCGGGGAAGAAAGAAAAAACAATTAAAACGCAATGTAAAGAAGAAAAAATCCGATCGAAAACGGCCAAAAAAATACCGCCCGAAAAGGCGGTATTTTTATCCTATGAGGGTCGTTGCACGAACGACGCCAAAAATGAAGCGTATCAAAATTGCCGTTTTCCGCGCCACTACAAGAGTCGCATGGCGGGAGCGGGCAGCAAGGATTACTCCTCGACGACGGTTGTCCAGCCGTACTTGTCCTCGCAGCGTCCGTACTGGATATCCTGCAACTTGTTGTAGAGTGCGAGGCAAGTCTTGCCGACCTGCTTGCCGTAGGTCACGAGTTTGCCGGTGTCGAGGTCGTAGACCGACTCGATAGGCGAGATCACGGCAGCCGTACCGCAAGCACCCGCCTCCTCGAAGGTATCGAGTTCATCGACGGGAACAGGGCGCTCCTCAACCTTGAGACCCATATCCTCGGCCAGCTGGCGCAGGCTCATATTGGTAATCGAGGGGAGAATCGAGGGTGACTTGGGGGTGATATACTTGCCATCCTTGATGCCGAAGAAGTTGGCGGCGCCGCACTCCTCGATATACTTATGTTCGCGGGCGTCGAGATACATCACGTTCGCATAGCCCAGATCGTGCGCCTTCTCGCCCGAGAGGATACTCGAAGCGTAGTTGCCGCCAGCCTTGATGTCACCTGTTCCACGTGGAGCAGCACGGTCCTGTTCGCGGTCGACAACGACCTTTATGGTCGTCATTCCGCCCTTGAAGTAGGGCCCGACGGGCGAGCAGAAGACTATCAGCATAGCCTCGTGCGACGCCTTCACGCCCAGACCCACCTTCGACCCGATCAGCAACGGGCGCAGGTAGAGCGATGCCCCCGACTCGTAGGGGGGAACATATTCGATGTTACGCTTGACGACCTCATAGCAGGCCTTCGTGAACATCTCGACCGTAGGCACGGGCAGGCAGAGCTTGCGGGCCGACGACTGCATGCGGCGCGCGTTGGCGTCCATACGGAATATACGCACCTTGCCGTCCACACCGCGGAACGCCTTCAAGCCCTCGAAGGCCTCCAAACCGTAATGGAGGCACGTCGTCGACATGTGCATCTTGATATACTCGTCCTCGGTGATCTCCATGTCGCTCCACTTGCCATCCTTGTAGTAGTAGCGCGCGTTGACGTCGGTCTTCATGTAGTCGAAGCCCAGCGCCTTCCAATCAATCGCTTTCATAATATATTGATTTTCACAGTTTTACATCCGTAATAAGCCAATTATCCCACCTGTGAGCCGTTGGTGACCTTGCCGTCGGTCTGCATCATCACCAGACCGCGCAGCGCGTCCTCGGCCATAAGGATCATGCCCTCGGAGCGGATACCCTTCAGCTCGCGCGGGGCGAGGTTCACCAGCACCGGCACCTGACGTCCCACAAGCTCCTCGGGCTTGAAGTACTCAGCGATGCCCGAGACGATCGTACGGCGGTCGATACCCGTATCGACGGTGAGTTTGAGCAGTTTCTTGGTCTTGGCGACCTTCTCGGCGGCGATGATGGTCGATATGCGTATATCCATCTTGTCGAAGTCGTCGAACGACACCTCCGCCTTCTGTTCGGCCACATGCTGTGCGGCCTCCGCGGCGGCGTTCGCAGCCTTCGAGGCCTCCAGCTTGGCGAGCTGACGCTCGATGGCCTCGTCCTCGATCTTCTCGAAGAGAAGCTCCGGCTCGCCGATCTCGTGTCCTGCCGGTATGACAGACATCGATCCCAGCGCATCCCACGACGGGCGGTCTATGGCCAGCATCTTCAGTATCTTCTCCGACGAGAAGGGCATGAAGGGCTCGATCGCGACGGCGACGTTGGCCGTGATCTGCAACGCTATGTTCAGTATGGTATTCACACGCTCGGGGTCGGTCTTGACGACCTTCCACGGCTCGGTGTCGGCAAGATACTTGTTGCCGATGCGGGCGAAGTTCATGGCGTTCCTGAGCGCCTCGCGGAAACGGAAGTTCTCGATGCTCGACTCCAGCTCCGAGCGTATGCCCTGAAGCTCGGCCACCGTAGCGCGGTCATAGTCGTTCATCTCTCCGCAGGCGGGCACGCGGCCGCCGTAATACTTCTTCGTAAGCACCAGCGCGCGGTTGACGAAGTTGCCCAGAATGGCCACAAGCTCGTTGTTGTTGCGCGCTTGGAAGTCGCGCCACGTGAAGTCGTTATCCTTGGTCTCGGGGGCATTGGCACACAGAACGTAACGCAGCACGTCCTCCTTGCCCGGGAAGTCGTCCAGATACTCGTGAAGCCATACGGCCCAGTTGCGCGACGTCGAGATCTTGTCGCCCTCGAGGTTCAGGAACTCGTTCGCAGGGACATTGTCCGGAAGGATATAGCCGCCGTGCGCCTTGAGCATCGACGGGAAGACGATGCAGTGGAAGACGATGTTGTCCTTGCCGATGAAGTGCACGAGGCGCGTATCCTCGCTCTTCCAGTACTTCTCCCAGTCGGGCGTCAGGTCCTTCGTGGCCGAGATATATCCTATCGGGGCGTCGAACCATACGTAGAGGACCTTGCCCTCGGCACCCTCGACGGGAACGGGGATGCCCCAATCCAGATCGCGGCTCACGGCACGGGGCTGAAGACCCAGATCGAGCCAGCTCTTGCACTGTCCGTAGACGTTGCTCTTCCACTCCTTGTGTCCCTCGAGGATCCACTTGCGCAGGAAATCCTCATACTGGCCCAGCGGCAGGTACCAGTGTTTGGTCTCGCGCTTGACGGGGATCGATCCCGACACGGCGCTGTGGGGGTTGATCAGCTCGTCGGGCGAGAGCGTCGAGCCGCACTGCTCGCACTGGTCGCCGTATGCGCGCTCGTTGCCGCAGCGCGGGCATGTACCCACGATATAGCGGTCGGCAAGGAAGGTCTGTGCCTCCTCGTCGTAATACTGCATCGAGGTGCGCTCGATGAACTTGCCCTCGTCGTAGAGCTTGCGGAAAAACTCCGACGCCGTCTTGTAGTGCGTGGGCGACGAGGTACGCGAATAGATGTCGAACGAGATGCCCAGACGGCGGAACGACTCCTTGATAAGCGTGTGGTAGCGGTCGACGATCACCTGCGGCGATACGCCCTCCTTGCGCGCCTTGATGGTGATGGGCACGCCGTGCTCGTCGCTGCCGCACACCGAGATCACGTCGCGGCCCCGCAGACGGAGATAGCGCGTGTAGATATCCGAGGGGATATATACGCCGGCCAAGTGCCCGATATGGACAGGGCCGTTGGCGTAGGGCAGAGCGGATGTTATGAGATAACGTTTGAACTCTTTGGCCATAAGTTATTTGAAGATTAAACGGGGCGGACGGCGCGGAGCCTGCGCCCCCCAAAAACGTAATTTGTTCCAAAAATACAACATTTTATTGCGATTGGGAAAAATTTTCGGCACAAATTCCCGCAGCGCCCCCTCCACATGCCCCGCAGAGCCTTTTTCAGGGGATTTTTACGGATTCTATATCGTCTCCCGTAACCGCCAATCAAAGCCTTTTTCGGGAAATTTTACGGCCTTAATAACGTCTCCAGCCAACTCCACGCAGAGCCTTTTTCGGGGGCGGCACGGCCGCCAAACATTCCAGCCGGACTCCCGCGACGAGAGTAATAAAAATCCCGCGACGATGGCAATAAAAGTCCCGACACGGGGTAATAAAAATCCCGAATATGCCGGCAATACAAGCCCCCGAAAAAGATAATCCCACCAGCAGGGCGAGCCTTCGGACGGGACAAGGGGGAAGAGATTATCTATATGATCTATATGATCTGTACGATCTGTACGATCTGTATGATCTGTATGATCTATACAGATACAGATACGGAAACAGTACGCGTCTTATGCGCGGCGGCGCATGCGGCGCACGCCGTAGTAGGCGATAATAGACAGCGTGGTGAGGAACTCCGACACGGGCATGGCCGCCCAGATGCCCGCCTCGCCCGCCACGCGCGGCATGATGATGAAGCTCGGCACCAGAAACAGCGCCCCGCGCAGCAGCGCGAACGACGTCGAGACGGACATACGCTCCAGACTCTGGTTATATCCTATGACGGCGATATTGACCACGAAGAATATGAATCCCGAGGCGAAGTAGGGCAGTCCGTCGGCCGCTATGCGTGCCGCCGCGCCGCCCGCACCGTCCCCGCCGAGGAAGAGGTCGACAAGCCCCCGAGGCACGGCCATGAATACCAGCATCACGATGCCGCCGCACAACACTGCCGTACGCAGCGCCAGACGCCCCGCCTGCCATACGCGCTCGAAGTTGCCAGCGCCGTAGTTGTAGCTCAGTATGGGCTGTGCCGACTGGGCTATGGCGTTGCCCACCATGAAGACGAAGGGGGTATAGTAGCACGCCACGCCGAAGGCACCGACGCCGTCGTCGCCCAGATATCGCATGAAGGTGACGTTGCCCACATACATCAGCATCGCCAGCGTCAGCTCCCCGAGCAGCGTCGACGACCCGATACGGCACTGGTAGCCGAGGTTGCGCAGCGTAAGCCGCAGGCTCTTCACGCTCAGCTTGACGCGCTCGGGCCGCAGCGTGCGGGCAAAGAAGAGCAGGTAGGCCATCACCATCACGCCGCCCGTGGCGACGCTGAGCGACGTGGCGAAGGCCGCGCCCCGCACGCCCCAGCCAACGGGGAAGATGAAGATATAGTCCAGCACGACATTCAGCGCCGCAGGCACCACCGAACACCACATGGCCACGCGCGGCGAGCCGTCGAGACGTATAATAAACAGCCCGATCGAACACCACAGCTGGAATACCATCGATGGCATGAACCACTGCAGGTAGTCGACCACCATCGGCAGCAGGTGCTCCGAGGAGCCCATGGCGCGTGCCGTCTGCGGCGCGAAGATGACGATAAGGGCCGTTGCGGCAACCGTCACTACGGTCACGAATCCGAACGCCTGCGTGACGTTGATACATGCGGCGCGCGTCTGCGAGCGCGATATGTGCACGGCCGCCACGACCGAACACCCTACGCCCATCAACAGTCCGAATCCCGTGAACAGCAACATCACCGGCACGCATATATTCACCGCGGCGATGCCGTCGCTGCCGACGCCGTGGCCGATGAAGATGCCGTCGACGGCCGTCACGGCCGAGATACTCAACATCCCGAACAGCGTCGGGAAGAACATCCGGCGGAAAAGTGTCGATACGTCCAGCGTACCCAGATCAATCGAATTTCTCTCCATAGTCTTTCATTTTTACCCCCATGGCGGCCGCAAGGGAGTTATCAGCATGCGGGCAGGGTATCCACACACGGGCCGTTATTTACACGCTGGCCGCCCCGCACCTCAATGCACCCGCGCCTTGATATCCCCGCATCCTGATATCCCCGCGCCTTACCGCCCCGACTGAACGCAAAAAGAGCCGGATCGTCAGATTGGTTTTACCCAGTCATCTTATCCGGCTCTTTTTACGCCCTCCGATGAGGATTACAAAACGCGCTCGTACTCTGTTTTCGGCGGCAAAGATAGCCATTATAACCTGCGCATCCAAATTTTTCTATTTCCGACACATCCATACACCTATTCGTCGACCGGCAGAAACATCCACCCGAAACGGTCGCCGTAAAGCTCGTTCAGGTGGGCAAAATCCTTCGGCGGAAGCGATTCGTCAACCGTATGAATACGGAAATCGAGACGCTGCATGACAGCCCTGTCCAGAAAGGTACATATATCGTCCAGACAGTCGAACATGGGCACCGACGAAAGCACATGGTCGCCATCCTTGAAGTCGCAGAACCACGCCGTGGCTCCCATCTCTTCCAAATTACGGTAGATCGGCACGGGACCGTATGCCGCACACCACGTATGATCCTCATCGTAGGTGACAAGCTGGTCCTTCGACCCGTGGAAAAACATCACCGGACATGGGCGGCGACACCAATCGAGCGGCGTTTCGCGTCCACGCAGCCAAAGTGCTCCCGCCATGGATATAACACCCCCATAATCAAAATCCTCGGGCAGGTAATGCCGCGCCAAGGCCTCGCCGCGACACAGACGGTACTCCGCCTGCAACGAGTTATGGGCACCAGCCGAACTGCCCGCAAGCACTATGCGGGTGGTGTCGACATCCCACTCTTCGGCGTGGTCGAGTATATACCGCGTTGCACGGTAAATATCCTCGACACCCGCATCTATCGCTTCGCAGTAGCAATCGACGAAATTGCTCTCGTTGAGCTCACCGGCCGCCTTGAACTCAGCTATGCGCAGACGGTAGTCGATATTGCATACTATATACCCCAGTGACACCAGCCGCTCGACCATCAGATAGGAGGCCTTGTCGGCGCGCGATCCCGTCATCCACCCGCCGCCGAATGAGTATATCATCACGGGGCGTCTGCCTTCGACATACACCGCAGTATCGACATACCGGTCCATAAAAAGCGAATCCTCGGCGCAGAAACAGTATGTGCGGCGAAAATCCTTCACAGCACGCGGTATATGACGCCGCACCTCGCTACGCATGGCAATAGAGCACCCCTTGATACCCAACGTCACAAAAGCCGCTAGCGCAAGCATGATTATTAGAACCTTTTTCATAGATTTGAAACCCATTTATGTTCCTCAAGTGTCACTACTTGCGGTCGTTGGCGAGGAACGTGCGCGAGAAGAAGGGCAGGGCGTTATAGAGCGCCGAGTGCCAATACTCCCACGTATGGCCGCCGTCGCGTACGCGCAGGCTGTAAGGTATGCGCGCGGCACGCAGCGCCTTGATGAAATCGAGGTTGCAGTCCAGCAGGAAGTCGTCGTCACCGCAGTCGACATACCACGCCACCGTGCGCAGCGTCTTGACGCGCTCCTCGTCGGCCGAGGTAACGTAATCGACACAGCTCAGACGGTGTACGGCATCGGTCAGCAACGCGAACTTGTTGCCTGCGGCCAGCTGCTCGGCATTCGCCTCGGGAAGGTGCATAAGCGCACTCATAGCATAGCAGGCGCAGAACTTGTCGGCATGGCGCTCGGCATAGCTCGTCGAGCCGCCGCCGCCCATCGACAGGCCCGCAACACCTCGCTGGCCCCGCTCCGCACGAACACGGTAGTTGCTCTCAATGTAGGGCATGAACTCCTCGAAGAAGAACTTCTCGTAAGGCCACCCCTCCATGTCGAAATAGCCGTTCTGCTTCTCGTCGACGGGCGCACCGCCCGCATCCGGCGTAACGATGATCATAGGCTCAACCTCCCCGTCAGCCACAAGCTGGTCCATCACATCCTTCACATGTCCGCGATCGTACCAGTTGCGGTCCGTGTCGCTCATGCCGTGCAGAAGGTAGAGAATCGGGTAGCTGCGGTCCTTCTGCAGATCATAACCCGCCGGAAGGAAAATCGTATAGTTGCGGTCGCAACCCAATGCCTCGCTGTGGATCGTCCCGTGCTCCACGCGGCTCATCATCTTGGTCCAGTCCTGAGCCCATGCCGTCACCGACAGGCATACGGCCATGGCTATCAACATTATGCGTTTCATATCTCGTAAGTTTTTATATGATTTACTTTTTTATGCCTTGTCTTCGGCATCCTTTTCTTTTTCAGTTTCAGTCTCGGCCCCATTTTCCGCGTCATTTTCCGCGTCATTTTCCGCCGTCCCTGCCGCCGCCGTGCGCTGAGTCAGCGACCGATGCGACGCCTTGCGCGGCCGGTCGAAGGTGCGCCCCTCGAAGGCATACGCGTCGCCGCGCAGAACGAAGCCCAGAATTGCCGCGGCACAACGCTCCGGCTCCTCGATGAAGCCCATGTGTCCCGACTCCGAAAGCCATACCACCTGTGCCTGCGGATTGGCCGCGGCGATACGCTCGGCCGTCTCCGCAGGGATATAGTTGTCGTGGCGGCCGAAGATGAAGAGCTGCGGAACACGGCTCGCACGCAACATCTCGTTCTGGTCCGCACGTGCTATCATGCCCCCCAGAAGCGCCACGATACCGTCATCCTCCGTAATGTGCACCTGCTCCACGAGATCCTCGATATAGTCCTTCAGCCGCTCGCGGTTCTGCACCGCGAATCCCGTCTCGGGTGCCACGTGCGCCAGCACGTCCTTCTTGCCCGCACGCACCAGAGTGATCTCGCGGCGGCGGTTCTCGCGTTTGGTCTCGTCGTCGGGGTTGGGCGACGAGCTCAGCAGCACAAGCCCATCCAGCCGCTCGGGATACCGCGCACAGAAGGCCAGCGATATGTATCCGCCCATCGAGTGGCCCACGAACGTCGCACGCTCGATACCCAGCGCGTCGAGCATGCCGCGCATCACGTCGGCCATCATCTCCATCGTATGCACCTCGCCCAGGACCTGCGAGATGCCGTGTCCGGGCACGTCTACCGTGACCACACGCACCTCGGGCGTAAGCAGCGGGACGAAGTCGTCCCATACGTACATCGATTCGAGGTAGCCGTGGATCAACACAACACACCGCTCGCCGCGGCCCGAGTCGGCCACGTGCAGCGCCGTGCCGTCGGCCATAATAAACTTCTCTTTCATCATAAGTCGGTCGTTTGGATGCGTAAATTTAGCAATTTTCCCGCAATGCGCGTATCCGCCGCCGCATTATGAACGCTAAGTCGCGTTATAGACGCTAAAAGGCCGCGCGCGCGAAAATATTTTGTATCTCGGACGAATATCCGTATCTTTGTTTTTCCGAAAGGAATATCCGTCTGAAAAACATGTTGACTTTAGATATCATAAAGTGCCACGGCTCGGCCAACCGCTTCGTCATGACCGACCTCACGGCACATCCCGATGCCGCCGGCGCCGATCTGGCGGCGCTCGCACGCGCCCTCTGCGCACACCCCGCTATCACGCCCTGCGACGGCGTACTCTACGTCGTGCGCGACGCCAACCTCTATGCCATGCGCATGTTCAACCCCGACGGCTCGGAGGCCGAGATGTGCGGTAACGGCATACGCTGCGTGGCGCGTCTGGTGCGCGAGCGTTACGTCTCGACCGACGACTTTCTGCTCCGCTCCGGCGGCCGCACGTACCCCATAAGGCGCTGCCCCGATATCGACGGCGCGATCCCCGCCTTCGGCGTCGACATGAAGATCGAGACCCGCAGCCGCGACTTCGGATTCATGCCCGCGGGCTGCAGCCGCTTCGTTGCACAACCCATACCCGAACTCGACCCCGAGCTGGCATTCACGGCCCTCTCGCCCGGAAACCCACATATCGTGGCATGTGTCGGGTGCATCGACATGCACCGTCTGGAGGCTCTCGGCGAGGCTGTCAAGCACCTGCCCGGGGCATTCCCCCGCGGCATAAACGTCAGCCTCTACACCCGCTGCGCCGAGCAGGCAATCTACGCCGCCACATACGAGCGCGGCGCCGGCATAACCTTCTCGTGCGGTACGGCCATGACCTCGTGCAGCACGGCCGCCGTCATGACGGGCCTCTGCCGCCCCGATGCCGACATCGAGGTCTACAACCGCGGCGGCATGGTGCGCTGCCGCTGCCACATCGACGGCGACGACATAACCACACGCCTGAGCGGAAACGCTACATACGAATGGCTCGGCCGCGCCGCATGGGACGGCCAGACCTTGACGCACGTCGAGTGCACGGCCCGCATGGGGCAGGAGTGTGCCTCGTATGAGAGTTTCGCGCGCCGCACGGCCGCAAAATACCCCCACGCAACGTGTCTCTGAGCGCAAGCATATCACGCATGGCCGCCGTCGCCGCCCTCGCCGTACTCTGCACGGCGTGCAGCGTCACGCGCCGCCTCAACGACGGCCAGTACCTCCTCCAGAAGGTCACCATCGACACAGACGGGCAGACCCCGAAGGAGGAGCGGATAACCGCACCCACACTCGAACAGTATGTCCGCCAGACCCCAAACAAACGTTTCCTCGGCACGAACTTCTACGTCTGGGCATACAATCTGGCAAACCCCGACAAGGACAACTGGTGGAACAACTTCAAGCGCAAGGTGGGCGAGGAGCCCGTGCTGCTCGACATGTCGCTCACCGAGAAGAGCGTCCAGAACCTCAAGACATACATGAACTCGCGCGGATACTACGCCTCGACCGCCTCGTTCGAGGTCGACACCACGCGCCGCCGACACCGCGCCTACGTCACCTACCGCACGCGGCAGGGACAGCCATACCGTATAGATACCGTATCGTACGACTTCCGCGACCGCTCGCTCAAGACCGTCATCGACGTCGACACCGCCTCGACGCTCATACGCGCCGGCGACATATTCGACATCACGATGCTCGACAAGGAGCGCGAACGCATCGCCGCATACCTCAACAACCGCGGATATTACAACTTCTCGGTCAACAACATCGAGTATCTTGTCGACACGCTGGGTGGCGACCGCCGCGTCGGCGTCAAGATGATCATCAAGCGCAACCTCACGGGATACGACGACCGCGGCCGCCCCATACGCGACAACAACGCCGTCTACCGCATCACGCAGATCAACGTGCTGCCCGACTACAATCCCACCGTGGCGCGCGTGCAGCGCAATGCGCGCATGCTCGACACCACATACTACAAGGGTCTGAACATCATCTCGGAGGGGCGCCCCAACGTCAACCCCGAAGTGCTCTATACGGCCATACCCCTCACCCCCAACGGCATATACGATGCCTCGCTCGTGGACCGCACCTACAACGAGGTCATGTCGCTCGGATACTTCAAGAGCGCCCGCATCGCCTTCGAGGAGCTGCCGCAGGTGCAGGACGACACCGTCTATCTCAACTACGCGGGCGAGGGCCGCGTCACACCCCCCTCATCCACCTTCGAGAACATACGCGAGGGCTACCTGCGCTGCTACGTGCTCTGCACCCCCACGCTGCGGCAGGGATTCAATATCGAGCTTGAGGGGAGCACCACATCGAGCTTCTACGGTCTGAGCGCGACGGTAGGCTACCAGAACCGAAACCTCTTCCGCGGCGTCGAGGCCCTCAACACCGCCATAACAATAGGGTACGAGCACATGAAGGCTCCCAACGCCGTCAAGCGTCAGGCCAACGAGATAGGTCTCAGCGTCGGGCTGTCGTTCCCGCGCTTCCTGCTTCCGTTCCGCCTCTCCACGCGCAAGGTCAACATGCCCCGCACGAAGGTCGAACTGTCGTTCAACTACCAAGACCGCCCATATTACCGCCGCGACCTCTCGCGCGCGACGTGGACATACTCGTGGCGCTCGGTAAACGGACGATACAACTACCAGATACGCCCCATAGACCTCAACTGGATCAATGTCGGATACCTCGACGAGAACTTCTTCAACTCGCTCCGCAACGAATACCTCCGCCAGAGCTACCAGACTCAGGCCATAGTCGGGCTTTCGGCTTCGTACGTCTACAACAACCAGAACAAGAACATCAACGGCAACGCCACGCTCATGCGCATAAACTTCGAGTCGGCGGGCAACCTGCTCAACCTCTTCGAGCGGGCATTCTCGCACAAGGTCGAGGGCGGATACTACAATATCCTCGGCGTCAGGTACTCGCAGTATGTGCGCAGCGACATCAGCATCAGCCGCAAGATAGTCCTCGGCGAGAAGACCGCCCTCGCGGGCCGTATCTTCGCCGGCTGCGGCGTCCCCTACGGCAACTCCAGCGCCCTGCCCTTCGACCGCCTATTCTACGTCGGCGGCAGCAACAGCATGCGCGGATGGGTGGCCCGAACCCTCGGCCCCGGCAACGCCGTCGTCGAGGATACGCCATACCCCGTACAGATGGGAGACATGCGTCTGGAGGCAAACCTCGAATTCCGATTCCCCATCTGGGGCATGTTCCACGGCGCCACGTTCCTCGACCTCGGCAACGTATGGTATCTCGGCATGGACAAGACACAGGTCCCCGCCGAGAGCATATTCCACTTCAACCGTTTCTACAAACAGCTCGGTTTCAATACCGGATTCGGACTGCGTCTCGATATCAAGTTCGTCATCCTGCGACTCGACTGGGGTATTCAGCTCCACAACCCCAACAACCCCGCAGGAGAACGATGGATACATAACTTCCGCTGGAAAAACACCGCCCTCAACTTCGGTGTAGGATACCCGTTCTAAACACCCCGTACGCCAGCCCGCCGCCTCTGCAACCCCCGTTTATACGGCCATACAAGGGCGTTTACGGCCATCCGTACGACGCGTTATACCCACCTGCGGACAGCCGTCATTCAATCTGCCGCGGCCGCTTGTTATCCCCGGCGAGCAGAGATGTCTTCCCCCGCGTGGCCTTTAGGAAACCATCCTCCGAGAGAAGAAATATTATCCCCCGCGCGGCCTTTAGGGTATTCTCCGCGAGCATGGATACGTTGTTACCCTCCGTCGGCCACCCATCCACATGCAGGTATTTTCTTACCGCCGCAACAAAAAACAACGGAATATCTCACGATATTCCGTTGTCGCTTCAGGTTGGTCAGGTTTATAAAATAAGTGAGTAATACACTTCGTTGTACAAAGATAACATTTTTTTGTTTGTGGGCAAACTCCGCACCCGTTTTTTTACCTTTCGGCGCTGAAAAAGTGAAAAATTATACACCCTATTTCCATATAACCCTCTCAACACGCCGAATCTGACCCCGCCGCCGCTACATGGCCATACTCTCGACGGGTGTCGAGATACGCTTCTCGCCCTCGGCCGCGGGCTCCTGAACGCTGCCCGAACAGTGGCGTATGCGGTAGATCGCGGGCGTCGAACCGTACTCCTTCTTGAAGAGCTTGATGAAGTGCGACGTATTGGGGAAGGTGCACTCGATGCCTATCTCCGAGATAGACTTCGACGTCGAGATCAGCAGCAGCCGCGCCTGCATCAGTCGCTGGCGTATGAACCAGCGGTGGGGCGGCACGAAATAGTGGCGTTTGAACTCCTTCTTGAACGAGGTCAGCGAACGGTTGCACATCGCCGCCAGATCCTCGATCGAGACGTCGTGGAAGATGTTCGAGTGGATGATCTGCTCGAAATTGTCGTGCGACGAGTCGACGTTGCTAAGAACCTTGCTCTTCAGGCAGTCGTCCTCGTGCGAGACGATCAGATAGATCAACTCCGTCATCTTGATGCTCTCGGCAGTCTCGTCGTGCATGAAGTTGTCGTCCTGAAGATAGCTCGCCGTGTGCATGAAGAAACTGCGCAGCGTCGGCGACGCCGCCACCGCCACGTGGTTCAACCGCCGGCAGCGCTCGCAATGATGGGTGTTGGTGATGTTCATGCCGTAGCTCATGTTCAACTGCAGAAGGATCCGCTGCAACAACTCCGGCGAGTAATACACAACGATCTGCTCGAAAGGCCGACCCTCATCGGGCAGGTTCTCGACATAGTGGTTGCCTACTCCCATGTAAAACACGTCGCCGCGTGAAACGGTATAGTGCGTGTCGCCGTAGTAGATCTGCTTCGACCCCCGAACAACATACCCCAAAGCATAACGCGAAAGGCTCATCAACTGTATGCCTCCGTAATTGCCCTCGACATATTTCACAATTGTGGGCTGCTCGGCATTCTCGTTTTTATTCATTTTTATTGCTGTTAAAAAAAGTAAATATCCCTATCCTGCAATACATTGCTTTTTCAAATATAATAATATTATAACAAAATACACAAATAAAATACACGATTTTGCAATAAAAAACTGAAATAATTATCTTAAAAACTTGTCAAACCATCTTTCGAAGTCTCTTTTTTCTATCCCGCGGCTTAAAAAATCACGGTCCCGACAGCAAAATCAACCCGAAAATCCTACTTCTCTCTGCCTTAACGCCTTGACTGCGTATGATGCCTTTTTGCGATTTGCGGCCGTACTTGACAAGACTTTTTTCTCCTCGCGCAACCCCAAACGGAATTCTATTATTTTCCTTTGCATTCCCCGTCTGCCGCGTCCCTTTTCGCCCCTCACTCCCCGAACGGAATTTTATTCTCTCATTCTACATCCATCCTCCCTCCGCCGCGACCTTTTTCACCCTCAAAAAGCACCAAAGAGAATTTTATTTTTAACTCTGCATCCCCCATCTGCCGCGGCCTTTTTTATCCCCATGCAGCCCCGAACGGAATTTTATTTTCTCACTCTACATCCATCCCCCCTCAGCCGCGGCCCGAGGCTCCCGCGCTGCATTACAATATTTTCGGTCTTATCGGCCGCCTTTCACCACGCGGGGCACAGGGTCTCCCCACATGCCGAATACATCCAACGATCGTGCCCGAAATGCGTTGCGCAGCGCCGAAACGGAGAAATTTTCCCGCCCGCAAACGCTACGGCCGCCACAAATCGGGGTGCAGGGGGATCCGGCCGCACAAGATGGATACAAGAAAAGAATATATCCATCGGCGCGGCGGGAGGCGGGGGATTATCAGCGGGGGAAATGGCTGCAGGAGATATATTATACGGGGATTATCGGCAGGGCAGGGGCGGCGGGGATATAATTATACTGGGATTATCGGCGGGGAAGATATTAAATGGAAATATATATGACAGTCGAGAGGCGGCAGGGGATATAATAATATGGAAATATAGGACGGTCGAGAGGCGGCGGGGGATATAATAATATGGAAATATGTGACGGCCGAAAGGGTGGCGGGGAAGGATATGAATAATGGAAATATGTAAATATGGAATGGCGGAAATACAGGCTGCAAAACAAAAATAACCGCGCCACCCGAAGGTGACGCGGCTGTCAAGGAAAATATCCGACGTTGAAGCGTTATCAATTTAATACCCCCTGTGCATTAACCTTAACCCGCGCCGGATATTTCATATCAATATATCCCTCCCGGCAAGCTTGCATATCGGCGAAGAGACCAAATATCAGAGATCAAAGACTTAAGACATAAGATCAAAGTCCAAAGTCCATAGACCTAAGATCAGAGACTTTAGATCAGAGACTTTAGATCAGAGACCCAAGACCTAATATCCATCTCGCCCCTCGACTATACGCATGCAGGCCGAAAGCTATACGGAGACTATCGGGAATCAATCCTCGTCGGTATCGGCGTATGCCTTGAGCAGTTTGTCCTGCACGTCGGCGGGAACCTGCTCGTACGAGGCGAACTGCATCGTATAGGTTGCGGCGCCCGACGTGAGTGACGAGAGCGACGTCGAATAGCGGTACAGTTCGGCCAGAGGCACGCGGGCGTTGAGGCGGTCGAAGCCCTTGTCCGACTCCATGCCCATGATCATGGCGCGGCGGTTCTGCAGATCGCTCATGACGGCTCCCATATACTCGCTCGGCGTCAGCACCTCAACCGAATATATCGGCTCCATGATCTTCGGGCCGGCATTGCGGAAGGCCTCCTTGAAGGCGTTGCGCGCGGCCAGCTTGAACGAGATCTCGTTCGAGTCCACGGGGTGCATCTTGCCGTCGTATATAACGACACGTATGTCGCGGGCGTATGATCCCGTCAGCGGGCCCTCGTCCATCTTCTCCATCACGCCCTTGAGGATCGCGGGCATGAAGCGCGCGTCGATGGCGCCGCCGACGATCGAGTTGTAGAACTGCAGCTTGCCGCCCCAGTCGAGGTCATACTCCTCCTTGCCCTTGACGTTGACCGTGATATCCTTGCCTGCGACCTTGTAGCGCGTAGGCTCGGGCATACCCTCGTAATATGGCTCGATGACCATGTGAACCTCGCCGAACTGTCCCGCACCGCCCGACTGTTTCTTGTGGCGGTAGTCGGCCTGCGCAACCTTCGTGATGGTCTCGCGGTAGGGTATCTTCGGCGCGAAATACTCGATATCCATCTTGTTCTCCGATGCGAGACGGCTCTTCAGAATATTGAGATGGTGCTCGCCCTGACCCTGTATAATGGTCTGCTTCAGCTCCTTCGAGTACTCGACCAGAATCGTCGGGTCCTCATACTTGGCATCGTTGAGCAGCTTGCCCAGCTTCTCCTCGTCGCTCTGCTCCTTGGCCTTGACGGCGGCACGGTAGCGGGGCTCCGGGAAGACTATCGGCTCGACGGTAACCACGGCCGAGGCTGCCGCCAGAGTGTCGTTCGTACGCGTACCCTTCAGCTTGACCGTACACCCTATGTCGCCCGCCGAAAGCTCCGTCACCTTGACGCGGTTCTTGCCCGCAACGGCGAAGAGTTGCGAGAGCTTCTCCTTGTTGCCCGTGCGGCTGTTGACAAGCTCCGTGCCCTCGGTGATCTTGCCGCGGATGACGCGGAAGTACGATATCTCGCCTATATGCTGCTCGAGCTGGCTCTTGAATACGAACGCCACGGCCGGCTGCGTCTCGTCCGCCGCCAGCTCCTCGCCCTCCGTCGTGAGGAACTTGGGCGCCGACTGCGGACCCGGGGCTACGTTGATGATGAACTCCATGAGTCGCTTGGTGCCGATGTCGCGCTTGGCGCTGCAGCAGAAGATCGGCATCACGTCACGCTTCGCAACGCCCAGCTTCAATCCCGCGCGTATGTCGTCCTGCGTCAGCATGCCCTTCTCGAAATAGAGCTCCATCAGGGCGTCGTCATAGACCGCAGCCGCCTCCGTAAGCTCCTGATTGAGGGCGCGGGCGCGCTCCATCTCCTCGGCCGGAATGTCGAGCTCCTCACGCGTGCCGTTCTCGTCGGTGAAGTGGTACATCTTCATCATCAGCACGTCGATGAACGACGAGAATCCCGCCCCTTGGCTTACCGGGTACTGCACGATCACCGGCTTCACGGGCGAGGCGGCGCGTATGCCCTCCAGCATGGCCTCGTAATTAGCCTTGTCGCCGTCGAGCTGGTTGATAACGCCGATTACGGGTTTGTTGAGTATGCGGGCATAGCGCGACTGTATCTCGTCGCCGACCTCCCAGCCGTTCTGCGCGTTCATAACCATCACGCCCACATCCCCAACCTTGAAGGCCGAGAAGAGGCTGCCGCAGAAGTCGTCCGAACCCGGACAGTCTATGATGTTGAGCTTGCGGCCCATGAACTCCGTGAAGAGGATAGTCGAATAGATCGAGCGTTTGTATTCGTGCTCGATATCCGTATTGTCCGAGAGCGTGTTGTTCGTCTCGATACTACCCCTGCGGTCGATGACCTTACCCTCATAGGCCATCGCCTCGGCAAGGGTAGTCTTACCCGAGCCCGGCGCTCCGATGAGTACGATGTTCTTGATCTCTTTGGCTGAATAATTTTTCATATCAGATAGAAGTTTTAGGTTTACGGTTCATATTCGAATTATAAAGTTATGAATATTTTTTCATATCACAATAGCCGAAACCCAAAAATAACGCATCCGTACCGTCGATGTGCAAAATATATCTTATCTGCCGCCCTCGGGAATGGTCTGCCGCGTTTTGACGCCTCAGAAAAAAACAATACTTTTGTATCGGCGGCCTCAGCGCCGCCACAAATGAAAAAACCCTTTGCTTCCGATATGAAATTTTCCTCCCTGCTTCTTGCGCTTGCCGCCGCCGCAACATTTACCGCAGCGCCCGCCGTGGCCGCCAAACAAGCCCCGACCCGGGAAAACCCTCCCGTAAGGATACTTTTCCTGTGCGACCTGCACGTCTCGCCCGACACCCCGTCGGAAGATCGTCTGCGGCGTGCCGTGCGCAAGATCAACGACGCGGATGCCGATGCGGTCATCGTCGCCGGAGACCTCACGAACGAGGGCAGCGACGAGGAGCTGCGGTGCGTAAAGTCGATACTCGACCTTATAGAGCTCCCCACATACGTCATCCCCGGCAACCACGAGGACAACTGGTCGCAGAGCGCCTGTCGCACATTCGATGCGCTCTGGGGCCGCGACCGCTTCGCCTTCGAGGTGCGCGGCACGCTCTTCGCCGGCATAAACTGCGGCCCCTACATGAAGATGGGCGACGGACATGTCAAACATGAGGATCTGGCGTGGCTCGACTCGCTCCTTGTGAGCAACAAGGGCAAGCGTGTGGTCTCGGTCAACCACTATCCCCTCACGGAGGATATAGACGACTGGGAAGATTATGCCGACGTGCTCCTGCGTCACCGCACCGCCGTGCATCTGTGCGGCCACTACCACACCTTCCGCCGCTACCGCACCGACGGCATAGACGGACTTATGAACCGCTCGCTCAACATGCCATCCGAGCAGTACGGCGACGAGGGCTATACACTTATCGAGCTTACGGCCGACTCGCTGCGGCAATGGAACATACCCCTCGAGGGCGAAGCGGCGCTTGTCGAGGCATTTGCCATAGACGACAGCATCAAACCCGCCGTCGAGCGTGCCGACACCGCATGGCAGCAGCCCGAGGGTTACCGCATAGAGCTTCTGCACCGCGACGAGGCCTCGATATTCACACGTCTCGGCATAGACCGCCGACGCATATATTTCGGCAACTCGCTCGGCCGCGCAAAGGCCATCAACAAGCGCAGCGGCCGCGAGCTGTGGAGCATCCCGACCGACGGGCCGCTCTTCTCGCGCCCCGCACCGGCCGGAAAGAGCCTCTTCATACCCGCATCGGACGGACGTCTGGTATCTGTTTCGGCGCGCAGCGGACGCATACGCTCCACAGCACGCGGCCGCGGCCCGTACGTTGCCGACGGCGTTGTCCGCAACGGGATTTTATATCAAGGAGGATACCGCTCTTTCGAAGCCGTGGATACACGCACCGCGCAGACTGTATGGCGATTTGACGGTATCGGAAACTACTGTCAGGCCGCACCGTCGGTAACCGACAGCGACATTATCTTCGGGGCGTGGGACACCTTCCTCCACTCGCTCGACACCCGCACGGGAGATGAGCGCTGGCGCTGGAACAACGGCAACGCCGTGCGCCTATACAGCCCGGGAAACTGTTCGCCCGCAGTCATCGGCGACAAGGTCTTCATCGTCGCCCCCGACCGCTACATGACCGCCATAGACCGCGCGACGGGCAAGACCCTGTGGCGTGTCAAGGACCGCACCGTGCGTGAGAGCCTCGGTGTCTCGGCTGACAGCACAACAGTATATGCCCGCACCATGGACGGCGAACTTATCGCCGTGGACGCCGCCGCAGACAAATATACCCTCAAGTGGGTCACAGACCTCACGTTCGGATATGAACATACACCCTGCATCGTGCTCGAGAGCGACGGAACGGTATATGCCGCCTCGCGCCGCGGTGCGGTCGCCGCCGTCGATGCCGCCTCGGGAGAGCTTCTCTGGGTGCGGCGCATAGGACGCTCCGCCGTCAACGGTTTCGAACGCGACACAGACGGTACGGTATATCTCTCCATGATCGAAGGTACTGTATGGCGTATATCCCGCATCAAGGAAAATACAAGAAATTAGTATTTTATTATATAATAAAATAAAAATTACCGCCGCATCTTTTTCGGGTGCGGCGGTATTTCATTCATAGTATTTATATTGAGACGTTTTCAATTATCCTCTTTGTCCGCACTCTCCGCACCCTCGCCGTCGGCCTGCTCGTCCAGAAACTCCTCGAGGCTGCGCATGGCGTCGCTCAGCCGTCGCAGCTTGCCCTGCTCCCATCGCATGATCCTCAACGAAATGAATACACCCGCGGCAAATATCGCCACCGATGCCGCCAAGCACCTTATAAATACCGCCATATCCTCCGTGCCGCCGTCACCGAAGAGATTCGCCACGAGCATGTACATCAGCAGGCAGAACATATAGACATATACGGCGACGGTCATGACTCTCTCCACGCGCATGTAGCGCACCACGGCGGCGGCGTGCTGCACTACACCCTTGTCGAAACGTCCGGCGCGGTGGTATATAACGATCTGGTATATAGAGAATACGAACGCCACGGCCAGCCCCGCGGCAAAGAGCCAGAAGAAGGCCCCGAAGCCGTAATGGTGCGCCACATACCACAGTACAAAGGGTATGATGGCCGCGCCGCCGATGATGTTGATCCAGCCGTAGCGGCGCAGAACCCTCGAATCGCTGCGCATGGCCTGCCGCAGCATCTCCGTCGAGACGCTCGTAGCACTCTCCACACGCCGCGAGAACTCCGACCACTCGCGCCGTATCTCGTCAATATTCAGTTCCGACATATCGTTTTCGATCTTTTCCTTGTTTCAGATATTTTCCTCGTCCGATCCTTATCCTTGTTTCACGCCATCACTCTGTTTCCATATTTTCCCCGTCCGATCGGTTCCCGGGTCCCTACTCCTCACTCATCTGTTTCAGGCGGCCCTTGATGCGCATGATCCTGATGGCCACGTTGGCCTTCGACATACCCATGATATCGGCTATCTCGGCATAGCTGCGCTCCTCGAGCCACAGCAGTATCAGTGCGCGGTCCAGACGGTTCAAACGGCCTATAAGACGGTAGAGCTCCCGCAGCATCGGGCCCCGCTCGGCCTCCGCCTCCACGGCCATGTCGACCTTAAGCGGGATATTGTGCGGGCGCGAGCCCTTCCGCCGCACGAACGACACGCACGTGTACAACGCCACACGGTAGACCCACGTCGAGAGCGCACACTCGCCGCGGAAGTTCTGCCACCCCCGCCACATGTTGATCAACACCTCCTGACAGTAGTCCTCCATCTGGTCGCGGTCGTCGGCGTAGATGTTGCACACCTTGTATATGACACCCTTGTAGCGTTCGACCATCTGCACGAACTCCTCCTCACTCCGTAGTTCCATCGTCCCCTATATGAAGCCTTGCATGTACGATTGCTCGTCTTGAAAAATTAAGTTTCCCCCGCCGCAGCAACCGATACCGACATCCGACACCTGCCGCCGCAACGCATATATATGGTCGCACGAAAAGGGGCGGAATTACACCGCCCCGGAAGAAATTTTCATCTGTACCGACGCCGCATCACTGGCCCAGCAGTTTGAGCATGCCCTGCACCTCGTCCGCCGTCATCACCATCTCGTAGGTCTTGTCGCCCAGCGTAACGCTGCTCCAGTCCTTGCGTATCGACAGGGTTTTGTACTTGTACTCATCCTCACCCGCAAAGAGGAAATCATCACGCCGCGTCTCGGGCTGCTTTATGCTCATGAACAGGTCGTTGCCCACAATGTCGGTAACCGACACACACGGATACCCACCCAACTCCATGATCACGATATGCAGCACACCGCCCTGCTCGCTCATGTAGTAGATCTCCAGATTTGTCGGCAGAGTACCCTCCTTGGGAACGTATGACGAGAGCTTGATCTGCTCGCCGCCGCTGAAGTCACCCCCAAGAATTGCGTATGCCGAGGCAAGAGCATCCACACCCGCATACGAATCATCCCCGCCGTTATTGTCGTCCGCCGAATCCGACGCGTCGCTCTGCGCCGCCTTCTCACGCTCGGCTGCGTAATAGGCTTCGCGCTCGCGCTGACGCTCGTTTTCGCGTTCACGCTCCAGCTCCTCCTGCTGCTGCCGCTCGTGCTGCTCGATAGAGGCCACCATCGAGTATTCGCGCGGTGTCGGCATCGCCTTGGGCTCAAACCACGTGCTCCGACGGAAGGCATCATCCACACGCTCCTCGTAACGCTCCTTGTTACCGCTCAGCGCGTGAAGGTAGGGTACAAGGTACTTCTTGGTGTTGCGCTTGTAGTATTTCGACTCGGTGGTGTGCTTCTGCGCCGGCACCACAACCTCGCCCGTGACGTCATAGAGCGTCGTAATATTGCCCTTCGTGGCCTCGACGAAGACCGTACGTTCCTTATCCTCTTCATCGTAGAGACCCTCCATACCCGCCGCATGGACCAACGCATAACTGCCGTCAAGGCCCCACAGCGACTTTTCACTCAACCCCAGATAGTAGGTGTCGGCAGGGATCAGAACATCCCCCTCGGCATTCATCAAACCGTAGCGACTCAACACACCGTCACTTATCTTGTACTCGAAAACCTCGGGACAGTAGATCATGTGCCGGAACGAGGTGGCGCGCACCTCCGACAGCGGCTCGAAACGGAAATCGGCAAGGTATGCCCCTCCCGCCTCGTCGCCCACGGGCGTCATGGCAAAGAAGAGCGGGTCGGCATGGCTCCGCTCCAGCGGCTCCACACTCCAACCCTCGGGCGAGAGACGCCTGCCCTGAAGGTCGATAGCGTAACGTTTGCCTTCTTCCCCCACGACGGCAAAGTTCTTATATACGTCGGGCATATCCTCAAACCCCGTCGGCAAGATGAGATACCCCTCGCGGTCGATAATATAGTACAGATCCATGTACTTGACAGCCGTGGCGCGGTCGCCCAAACCGAACTGCAAAGCCCAGTCGAACAGCGGCGGCAGCAGACAATCGCCATTCTCATAGTAATAACCGTACTTGCCCGCCGCATTCTTCTTGACATCGACGTATGGCAGATCGTCATCCGTCTGACCCCAAACCGCCATCGGCAAAAGCGCCACGGCCAATATAAATACCACTCTCCTCATATCCGGATATTTTTTCAGGTTTTTTATTACATTAATGTGCGGCCCGTATATCTTACCACGTATGCCCGATCTTGTCAACCAATATATCCTCCCCGCATATATGGCTGCCAAATCTTCCGCTCCTTCTTACTTACTCGACGCCCCGCGCCTCACTTTCTCCGCATCCCATGTCTTACATATTCCGCACCTCGCATCTTATTTACACTGCTCACAGCGTCTCTCTATCTCCGCACCCCGCGTCTTACTTACTCCGCATCTCGCATCTTATTTGCTCGGCACCTGCGGAGTCTTATCCCCCCACCCCGGAGGCGGCGTAGTTGTGAACATAAGATTATTTATTTTTTATACTTTAATTTAATTAATTAAATAA
>ERZ780207.406-NODE-406-length-49223-cov-10.634051_pt1 | contig 49223 bp, 36 predicted proteins | sample MGYA00510977_ERZ780207 | MGnify/ENA primary metagenome ERZ780207 (study PRJEB29588, sample SAMEA2151383) | human gut metagenome | biome: human gut; feature: human-associated habitat; material: faeces | place: Denmark | collected 2008/2010 ...
CATATCTCGAGTATTTTGACGAATTTTGTATAAAGGTTGTACATACGATGGTTTGAACTTAATGTTTTGAACACCACTAAGTTACTAAAAATCAGCGATATGTACAACTTTTTACTCGTTTTTATCAACTTAAATTAATTCCGCCAACGGGTTTATTTTCCTAAAAAATATTTGCTCATTCCAAAGTTATTGGCTAACTTTGTCCACGCCTGCAGCAGAAGACCGCTGCGCAAGCAAACGCCGCAGGAAGGCGGCGAGACAAGAGAACAAGCAAAACAATAATCATTTACCAAAACAGATGAAAGTATGAAGAAAATGACAACGCTCTACCTCGCGCTTGCCCTGACATGCACGACGGAAGCAGGAGCAACGCCCGACAAGCAGCCCAAACTGAAGGGCAGACAGACAGCAGCATGGGGCGTGGCCGTACCAGGCTCACGCACGCAAAGCGCCTCCGCCATGCGATTTCTCAACATGGGCCTCGGGGCTCCCATGGCAGCTCCGCGCGCCGTGGGCAACGACCCGGTAAGCTCGGTCACCACACCAGGATTCGGATGGGCAGATGGCCCGGACGGCAACCAGTGGTACTACACGCAAAACTACAAGCTCGACGGCTATTTCTATTCGGGCTCCACCATCACCCTCTACGACAACAACAACCAGCAAGTGGGACAGTTTGACATCGACGTGCCTGACACACTGCAAGTGAACAGCATCGAGATGTACAGCGCATTGACCAAGAAGATGTTCGACCGCGACGACACCTCCATCGAGGCCATGGTCTCCATCCACGCCGTAGGCAATGCCGAGAACAACTACAAGGACCGCTACATCACCCGCGCCTACCACATCGACGGCAGCGGCATCGCCTATGAGTGCGAGGGAAGCGGAATGCTCTTCGACGCCTCCAAGGGATGGAACACCTACCAGCGTCTCATCCTGCCGATCGAGAAGGTCATCGACGGCAAGGAGTATGTCTCCATCGACTTCATCGCACCGCCCACATGGGGCAAGGACGAGCCCTACGTGGAGCACACGCTCGATATTCCCTTCGAAAACATCAACTACATGGACGGCGCCTACATCAACTGCTTCGTCATCGAGGACAAGCCCTACTACGTCGTCGCACAGTATGACACGGCCTACTGCACCATGCCGGAGGACTATACGCAGGACATCATCGTCACGCCCAACAACCACTTCGTGCTCAAGACCTACGACCGCAACTACAGCCTGGTCGATTCCGTCGCCGTGCCCATCGAGGAGTCGCCGAAGGGCATCTATCGCATGGCCGCCTTCGGACGCATGAGCGACAACGACCTGAGCAAGGGCTACTTCGGGCCGGAGGACCAGTTCAGCTACGTCGTGACGTGGGTGGACTACCACCTGCAGTCGGACGAGAACACCTACAACTTCGACCTCTACGACAACCAGGCGCAGAGACTGAAAACCATCTGCGAGAACGCAGCCGAGAACCAGTGGTTCTACCTCAACAACGTGAAGGGCAAAAGCGAGCAGATGGCATTCCTCCAGGCCTTGGAGGAGGGGCAGCAGATCCAGATGATCGACATGCCTTCCTGTGAGAAGCGGACGCTCTTCCCGGCCATGATCGACGGCGAGGGAATCACCACCTCCATCGACCGCTATCCCTCGGCTAAGAACGACGAGGGATACCAGTATGTCGTCAACATGCGCAACGCAGCCGAAGACGAGGAGGGCAACGTCATCGCACGCATCGGATGGTACAACCCCGACCTGACGCTGGACCACTACGCCAAGTTCAACCTCGGAAAGAAGGGTGAGTACTTCACGCCGCTGATCAACAACGTCTCGCTCAACCCCTATCTCTTCGATACGGACAACGAGATGGAGTATATCTACATCGCCAAGAAGAGACGCACCGACGGCACCAACAAGATCGACAACATCCTGGAGATTGCCAAGGAGGACGGCACCATCCTGCGTACCTTCCGCGGCGACGACGACAAGTCCTTCCGCACGGCCTCGGTGGTCAACATGAGCGACGCCAAGAACGAGCTGCTCGTGGCCTACTACGACAACAACACACAGGACTACGACCTCAACTTCTATGAGCTGCCGTTCGTCAAGTTTGCCAAGGGTGGCAACGGTAGCAAGGAGAACCCGTATCTCATCTCCACCGTCGGCGACCTGAGCTACATGGCAGCAGCTCCCGACTCGGCTTACCGCCTGGCAGCCGACATCGACATGAACGACTACAACTACGACTGGACGCCGGTACCGACCTTCAACGGCTCCTTCGACGGCGCACACCATGCCATCGTCAACCTCTCCATCGCCACCAACGACGCCCACGCAGGCCTCTTCGGCATGCTCGGCGAGGATGTGGAGGTGAAGGACCTGGTCTTCGCCCGCCCCACGATACAGGTGACGGACGACAACCAGTTTGTCGGCGTCCTGGCTGGTGAGAGCACACAGGACAACATCTCCAACGTCCACGTCTTCGACGGTCAGATCTCAGGCGAGGCCGATGCAACCATCGGTGGTATTATCGGTGGTTCGTTCCTCTACACCAACTTCAACGACTGCTCCTTCCAGGGCAGCATCAACACGCCCGAGGCCAGCCCTGTGGGTGGCATCGTGGGCCGCACGGCTACAAGCACGAAGATCACGGCCTGCGCCTCCAACGCAGAGATCACGGGATACTCTTCTGTCGGCGGCATTGCTGGCTCTTTCTCTACCAACGACACCATCAACGACTGCCACGCCACGGGCAAACTCGTAGCAGCCAACACCATCGGCGGCATTGTCGGCGAGAGCTCACGCGGCGTCATCGATCGCTGCGTCTTCAACGGCAGCGTGACGGCCACGGAGGCCAACTGGAGCGGACTCTCGGCAGGTGGCATCGTGGGTAGCCTGGCAGCCGACTGGAGCCAGCAGACGACGCCCGTCATCAGCCATTGCGTCTCAACGGGCACGGTCAACGCCGAGGAGCCCGACGAGACCGTCCACGCCATTGCAGGATGGACCATCGCCAACGAGTACTACGAGGACGGAGAGACTCCGCTGGAGGAGAAGGGCCTGGCCAGCAACTATAGCACGGCCGCTCCGGAGGGATCTGCCGACAGCAGCCTCGACGGCGCACCGGTGAAGGTGGCAGACCTCAACGACGACTTCTTCAAGCAGATGGGCTACGCCTTCGGACAGGATACCAAGGCTCCGTGGAAGTCGGCCGAGACTACTCCCGTACTCTACTTCGAGAACACAGCCCTGGTACTCACGCTCAGCGATAATGCCGTGCTGCTGGACAACGACGCCGACTGCTACATCACGGCCACAGTCTATGGACAGAGCGCCGACGACATCACGGCCGTCAGCGACAATTCCAACGTAGCCGACGTGGATATCGAGTCGCGCGAGGACGGAGTGGCTACGCTCCACATCACGTCCTATAAGGACGGCGTGGCAAACATCAACGTGACCGTAGGTACGCTGACCATGGCCTGCACCGTGACCGTCGATCACACGCTGACCACCGTCAAGCCGCTCGACAAGGGACAGAAGCTGACCATCCTCGTGGCTGGCAACACTATCTCCGCTCCGGGTGCCACCGCCATCACGGCCTACACGCTCGACGGACAGGTGGCTGCTCAGTCCGCCTCCACCATCAGCGCACTCGCCAAGGGCCTCTACATCGTGAAGGCAACGGACGCTACGGGGCGTCAGACAACGGCAAAGGTAATGGTGAAATAATCGCCTACGAAGAATAGACTATCGCTAAGCAACGACCGACGGGAATGGCCTTCCCGTCGGCGATAAATAATGAGAAAAGAGGATGCGCTCGTAAAGGGTGCATCCTCTTTTCTCGTCTTACAAGGAGTCAGACCCAAGGAGTCAGAACTTCCCTACCCTTCCACCAAGTCGCCAATGCTGCTGAGCCGCCAAAGACGCTCATGGTCATACTCCGCGGTGGCCTCGTGGGCCCAGGTCGTATGGTAAGGGACGTAGGCTGCCCAGCCGCCTTGGCGCAACACGGGATCGATGTCGGAGCGAAAGGAATTGCCCACCATGAACAAGCAGTCCACCGTCGTGGCGTAGCGGAGGCAGAGCTGGCGGTAGCTCTCGTCGGTCTTGTCATCGACCGTCACCACGTCATCAAACCACCTGCGCAGTCCCGAACGGTCCATCTTACCTTCCTGGTCGCGAAGCTCGCCTTTGGTAAAAACCACCACGGGACAGCTCACCACCTCGCGCACGCGTCGCAGCGTGGCCTCTACACCGGGCAAGGGCATGGCGGGAAGCTCCATCAGCCGCCGCCCGAGACGCAGCACCTCGTCAATCTCTTCGCCACCCACGCACCCACGGCTCACGCCAACAGCGGCCTCGACCATCGAAAGCGTGAAAGCCTTGGCGCCATAGCCCGTCAGCGGCATGTTGCGACGCTCCGTGGCGGCCAATACGCGCAAGACCTCGTCGGCCTCGGCATAGGGCGAAAGCAGTTTCGCCAAAGCGTGCTCCACCGCACAAAATGCGCCCTGGCAGTCCCAAAGCGTGTCGTCGGCGTCAAAGGCCACCAGACCTACAGAATCTCCCACGCCACCCTGGCCCAACGGAGCCTTCCGCCTATCGTTTGTCTTCATTTTTCTCCTTTTTATATTGCCAAATCATAAAAAAACTTACCAGCGACTAAAATACAGCCGGGAAATTTGCACAGGTCACTTTATTGCCGTAACTTTGCGCTTAGTCTTTAATAATTTCGTCTCATAGTACACAAAAAGAGTGTGTTTTTTGTTTGGGGGGAATCCCCCGCAACATTCTTTGCCTGGTTGAAATCCTTGTGAAAGGACACTTCGATGAAAGTATCGAGGGACCAGATAAACAGGTTTTAAAAGCTCCGGTAGCGACCGGAGCTTTTTTGTTTTCATATCCTCCAGAGGATGCATTGCTTTCTAATGCCTTTTTATCCAAAAGTCTTTTCCTGTCCAAGCACTTACCACTCCAAAAAGTCATTCGCTTCAAGAAGTTTTCACTTCGCCTCAGGATGTCTTCACGCCAAGAAGCTTTCAACCCAAGAACGTAGCCAAATAGCCGACGGACTTCGTCTCCCGAAGTTTCTTGATGGCTTTCTCGCGCAACTGTCGCACACGCTCGCGGCTGAGATTGATATCAGCCCCTATCTCTTCAAGCGAACGCTGCTCACACCCGATTCCAAAACTCTCGGCCACAATGCGCGCCTCGCGTTCATCAAGACAGGCCGAAAGCGTGTCCCGAAGCGTGGCGCTCATAGTGGCGCGATCCACCTCGCGGTCAGGAGACTCGTCAGTGTCAGAAATGATAGTCTCTGAAACCGACACTGTGCTTCCGTCGGCCACGGGCTGGTCAATACTCGTGGTGTGGGTGATGGCATGGAGGCCGTGGTCGATCACGTCGAGGGGCAACCCAGTCAGGTCGGAAAGTTCCTCGCGGGAAGGCGACCAACCAAACTCCTGGAGGTAGCCGGCCGTGACGCGCTGGATGCGGCTGGCAGTCCCGGCGGCACTCAGCGGCACGCGCACGGCACGACTCTTCACGCCAATAGCCTCGATGATGCTTTGCCGAATCCACCATACAGCATAGGAAATAAACTTGAATCCGCGTGTTTCGTCGAAGTGGTTGACGGCCTTCACCAGCCCGATGTTGCCCTCGTTGATAAGGTCTTCCAACGACAGGGAGCGGCCTTGGTACTGTTTGGCCACGCTGACCACAAAGCGCAAGTTGGCACGCACGAGCCTTTCCTTGGCACGCTCTGCCTCCGCACCTTTTCCATGGAGCTTGCGGCCCAGCTCAGCCTCCTCCTCCGGACTGATCATCCGCTCGCGGGATATCTCGTTGAGATACACGCCCAGTCCCTTGGAGACACGGTTGGTGAACCTGCTCGTTATCTTCAGCTCTCTCATGTTAGTATCGTCTGATAAGGTTTCTTCGGCCGCAAAGGTAACAAAAAATCTGCTGAAAGCAACAAAATGCACCTTTTCTTCTTGAAAAAATACCAAAAAAAGAGGATGAAGGGAACGCAAGAGAAGAAACAAAATGGAGTTAAAAATGGCAAAAACAGGGGGTAAGATCAAAGATTGGGGGTGCAAAATAGGGAAAATGTACGATGGACGATAGATTTTTGCAAGAATGGTTCGTGATATTTCCAAAATTTATCTTAACTTTGCCACGTCATCTTCCCGCACTGGCGGCTCTACGGATGACCGCCTCGGAGAACAAATGGAAACATGGGTGGAAGATTTCACGGGCGCAACAACCCGCCCAAAGAAAAGAAGCCACTAAAAGATACCTTTGACTTGAAGACATTACGGATGAAATTCAGAGCGAAAATTGCCGCGGCAATGGCCGTAGCCTTTGCCTTTGCCACGCAGACCGTCCACGCCCAAAACGTGGGTGTGAAGGCCAATGCCCTCTCGTTCGCACACACCGCACTGGGCATGGGAGCCGAGATGTCACTGGGATACCATTGGAGCACAGAGCTCTACGGCGTCATCAGCCCGTGGAAACGGACGGAGGACAAGGCGAAGAAGTATTGGGCCGTACAGCCCGAGGTGAGATATTGGCCGTGCCAAGCCATGGTGGGTCACTTCTTTGGCGTGCACGTGGACGGAGCGCAGTACAACGTCGGCGGAGCGGCACCGTTCTTCGGACTGCCCAAGTCGGTGAAGGACGCGCGCTACGAAGGCTGGCTCGCCGGAGGTGGTGTGACCTATGGTTACCAATGGGTGCTGGGGCGCCACTGGAACGCGGAGGCAGCAGTAAGCGTAGGCTACGAGCACCTGCGCTACAAGAAGTTTGAATCGCCCGAGGAATGCGCCCCACAGGTCGGGGAACGGTCCCACAACTACTGGGGACCAACCAAGCTCTCGGCAAGTATCATCTACATATTCTGACACGATGATGACGCATAAGATTTACCATTCACTGATTGCTGCCCTGATCGGCGCGGCGACCACGGGAGCGGTCCAGGCTGCCCCGATACCTGCCATGGGGCTACGATTCGTGGCCGCAGAGGCGAGCGACAGCAGTATCAGCGTGCGATCGGCACGCGTACTGCCCCACGAGCGAAGCATGATCGTGTCGATGTGCATCCGCGTGGACCGCGACCTGAAAGGCACGGAGAGCATCGAACTGCGACCCGTGCTCACTGACTCGACGGGCCACAGCGCGGTGCTGCCCTCCATTTTCATCAACGGACGCACCCAGCACATCGCCTTCCAGCGCGACCGGCGCAACGCCAAGCGCGACCTGGTGACACTGCGCCGACGCAACGGCATGGAGCAGACGATCGATTACCTGCGCGAAGTGGCCTATCAGCCCTGGATGCGCAAGGCGACACTCGTGCTCGAGGAGGTGGCCTGCGGATGTGGAATACCCATCGCCTACGACTCGCACGCCGTGGCGACCCTGCGCAGCGACGACACGCCGCGACTGGCTTTCCGCATTCCCGAGGTGGAGGAGGTCAAGACACGACAGGAGTCGGGACGCGCCTTCTTGGCCTTCCAGCTCGGCAAGTCGGAAATCCTCGACAACTTCCGAAGCAACGCCACCGAACTAGCCAAGATCATGCAGGCCATCGAGCTGGTGAGAAATGACTCCAATGTCACCGTAAGCCACATCGCCATCCATGGCTATGCCTCGCCTGACGGATCGCTGGCTCTCAACGAGAAACTCTCGGCAGAGCGCACACAGGCGCTCAAGTCGTGGGTCATGTCAAAGTATCAATTTGACGAGGCACTGTTCACCACAGCCCATACCGCCGAGGACTGGGAGGGACTGGTCAACTTCCTGCGCAACAACAATACGTTGGAGGGACGAGAGGAGATACTCAATATCATCGCCACCGTGGGCGACCTGGACAAGCGCGAGGCGCGCATCCGGGAGGAGTTCCCGTCGCAGTATCGCTTCATGCTCGACAACTGGTATCCCTTCCTGCGCCACTCCGACTATACCGTAGGCTACATCGTACGCCCGTTCACCGTCGAGGAGGCGAAGAGGGAACTGAAGTTGCACCCACAAAACCTCAGTATCGATGAAATGTTCCGCATCGCACAAACCTACAAGGAGGGAAGCAAGGAGTACAACGAAGTGTTCCTCATCGCCGTGAAGCAGAATCCGGACCACCCCGTGGCCAATCTCAACGCGGCCTGCATTGCCCTCAGGGCGGGTGACAAGACCGCGGCCGCTGGCTATCTCGAGAAAGCTATGCCTTGCGCGGAGCGCGACCTGGCCACTGGCGTACTACGGATGATGGAGGGCCATGTGGAGGAGGCCGAGCGCCTCTTCGAAGCTGCCGACAAGGCGGGACTGAGAGAGGAAGCTCGCCATAACCTGCGCATCCTGCATCTGGAACGCTATTAAACACGCCTTGCCCTTTCCGTTGGGGAAAGGGCAAGGGATCAGAAACATCAAACCAAGACATCAACCCCAAAAGAATCAGAACCATGGACAAGAAAATCTTCGCAACACTGGCCATAGCCACCGTCCTCGCCTCCTGCACGAGCGATCTCGACGGAATAGATGAGACCCCAGCAAATCCGAAGCCAATCAGACGTTGTACCGCCGTGGTCGATCTCTCTGTGCAGGCACCTACCGCCGATGCTACCACACAGACGCCATCGGGTGCCAACGGACCAAGGAGAGCCAGCGCAGAGACCGCCGACAAAGACACGGTGAGCCTCTCACTGCCAGACGAATACAAGGTACACAATGTCGTACTCTACCTCTACAATGCACAGACAGGAAACTTCGCCGACTCCATACATCTCACACGCTTCGCGGGCCTGGACAAAACGGAACACGGGACAATGTGCTTCCGCAGCGACTCCATCCGACTGGAACCAGGAGACTATCGTGTCTATGCCGTGGCCAACGCACCGACAGCGGCCGGCAAGATAGGCAACGACCAGTCGCTGCTCACCACCGTTGCCAAGGGAAAGTCCATCATGAGCGTCATCGGCACAGAAGGACTCACCATGTCAAACCGTGGAGGATCGGCTCAAAATGTGCGCGTAAGCACCGACTCGGTCACGCACATCGAGATTGCACTGGAGCGTGCCGTGGCCAAAGTGGAGATTGGAAAGCGCTTCGGAAGCTATGAACTAAAGGACAAAAATGGCAGCGTCTATGCCAAGGTCACACCAGGCAGCTTCTATTTCGTCAACCTCAGCCGCGACTACTATCTCTTCCGCCAGACGGGAAAGTTTGACAAGAACAGCACGCCCAACCGCGACCAATACACGTGGAGTCTGGACAACTACACTGACATCCCCGACACGGACGGCTACCTCATCGACCCGCATTTCTTCGACAAGCAGTGGGACACAAGCAACACGTTTGACGGATCGACGATCTTCGACAATGCGCTGACCGAAATCGTACGCACAGGACGCGAGTACGAAGCAACGCTCTTCCCAGAAGCGGGATCCTACAGCAAGTCGTACATCCTGGAGAACGCCAACTTCTGGACAGCACAACGGGAGGGCTACACCACGGGTGTCATCATCAAAGGAATCCTCACACCCGAAAAGTCGCGCTGCTTCGACGAGCACGGCAATAACATCGACCCACAGGGAGTTCACTGCCTGTACTATTTCAACTACAATTTCTACACCTCGCTGGCTGCCGTCAAGGCCGTCGGAGGGGGCAACATCCCTTCGGGAGACATCAGCGCCAGGGAACTGGAGACGCAATACAACATCAAATACTTCCCCATCGACGACAAGAGCCTCTATGCGTGCTACTACAAGCACTTCATCAAGCACCTCGACAACGGAGAGAAGCGAAAGCTGGGCGTAATGGAGTATGGCGTGGTGCGCAACAACTGGTACCGCGTGACCATCGCCGACATCGCAGGACTTGGATCGGGTGTCATCAATATCGAACCGACCAGACCAGTCGAGGAGGACGACATCCTGCTCGCCGACTACTATGTCAGTCCGTGGCAGTTCAGACCCGACGACACGGTGTTGAGCCAACCGCGCAAGAAGTAACATGGAATCAACTCTGAACGAAGCAAGACAATGACTATCAGACATATCCTAACCATCGCCGCAACGACATCGATCGCGGCCTGTGCGCTCACGTCCTGCGACTGGATCAAGGACGACCTGAGCGACTGCCCGGAATGCCAGGGCACGCTGAGCGTCAAGATCGAGCACCGATACAACATGCTCCACGCCGACGCCGCACCCTCGCGAGTGGAGAAAGCAGACGTATTCATCCGCAACACTGTCACGGGGGAGACACAACACAAAGCCTTCGACAAGGCTATGCTCGACGCGTCGGGCTACTATGCCGACATGGAGTTTGCGGGAGCGGGAACCTACGACTGCCTCGTATGGTCAGGTATCGACAACAAGATCTTCGACTGGGATACGCAGACCGTCTCCCTCGCCACACAGCCAGGCGACACCATCGCACACCGTCTGCCACTTATCTTCCACGGAAGGGCCGATGCCACCAACGTGGAACTGAGGAGTGACAACCTCGCAACGGTCGACATGATGCAGGACACGAAGTTTGTCAATGTCACTTTCAACTATAATGGAAGCCGACACGTACAGGACACCGACTTCCTCCTGACCCTCAGCGCACCCAATAGCATCCTCGACGCCAGCAACAACACGGCAGCCGATCACGCTACGACATACAAACCCTACGGTGCGCGCACAGAGAGCATTGAGCATCAGCAGGTCGTAAACTATGCACTATCAACATTGAGGCTAATGGAGAAGGATCGCGACCAGTGCCGCCTGCGTCTCGACTACCGACCGGCGGACGGGTCTCAGGGACAGAACTTGTTTGACATTCCGATCATCGATTATCTCCTGATGTGCAAAGACTTCGAGGGCGAGAACATGAAGACACAGGAGTATCTCGACAGACAAAGCACCTATCACATCGTTTTCCTGATCCGCGATACGGGCAATCCACATGCACCATTCGCCGTCAGCGTACTGTCGGTCAATAACTGGCAAATGCGAGACGACCAACCTGTCGTCAAGACAAACTGAGAATACAGAAATTCACGGCAGGTTGTAAAAACTGGCCTGCAAATTTGGCCAAATCATAGAAATATCTTATCTTTGCATAAGATAAACTGCACTCGGCAATCTAGAAACAAGTTTCCATTGCGCTCGATTGCATTATCTTTGCAGAACATTTCCCCGTTCGCAAGCACCAGCGACGGGGGTGCGCCGCAACAAAAGCGCTCCAAGAAGGGGTTGACTGGATTTGACGGCAAGACGAAATGGTGTGTAAGCACGCGGAGACTCGGTGGCTATCTCCTTAATCAGAGTGACCAAAAAATTAATTGGCGAAAACAATTACGCTCTCGCTGCCTAACTGAAGTATAGTAGGTTACTGGCCTAATCGCGCTATAAGATAGTGCGACGAGACACCGCTCCGAGGATGTTGTCCCGAATCCGGAGATCAAGCGGTGCAGGTAAATCGGGAATAGCTGGCGGCAGCCCCGTGTCGTAGGTGAATTTTTAGGGGATAAGGCGATGATTGGTGGCCCACGTCTTGTCGTCGTTCGAAAACCAAAGGCTGGGATAAGCGTGTAGAAAGCACATGGTTTCCTTGTGCGGACGTGGGTTCGAATCCCACCAGCTCCACCTTCATAGGATCGACAGGGGACTCGCCGTTATGTGGCAAGTCCCCTGTCGCTGTTTTTTAGAATCACTCATGGATGGTGCGCTCCACCTCGTCGCCATGCTCCAAGAGGAACTGAGCCACGATGGAGGAGAGAATGGCCGAGGTGGAAATGCCGAGGGAAGAGGCACGAAGCTGTCCTAACTGCCGTTTCAGGTCGCGGTCGATATAGACCGCGCCGAGGTTGGAAGCACGGTGGTACTCTCGGCCCATCTCACAAAACAATTCCCAACGCGATTTGCCTTCGGCCAAGGCTTCACGATAGCTCTCGGCGGTGTACTGCCCTGAGCGCGAGGCCAGGGACTGAGCCTGCTTCTGGAGGCTGCTTGCTGGTTCTACAGCGGAACGTTCAGATGTCGTGGGGGCAGCCTGTGGCTGCTGTTGCGCCGCATGAACAAGCCCGGCAAGACCGCCGGGGAGTGCAACGCTCGTATTTTTCTTTGCCATAATCAGTTGTCTTTTTGTTTGTTATCGGTTGATGATTGGCTTTAGGAACTATTTTGTCATCTCCCAAAGCATGATCTCGAAGCAGTCGCGCACGTAGCCGCGCTGCCGAGGGGTGATCTCGAAGGTATCGGCACGACGCAAGTTGGCACGTGCGGGAATAGGCGGAAGCACCGCTCCATGCTTAGAGAGCACTGCCGCGGCCTCATTCCACATCCGCTGTTCCTCTTTCGTTCCCACACGAGGATCGATGCGATTGGGAACAAAGAGCAGGCGGGCCTGCATATCGCCCACATGCTGGCGAATGGCGGCAAGGACGGAGACAAATGTTCCAGTGGAATCAAGTGTCTTGTCTTCGTAGTCAAAGGGGCAGACGATGAAGTCCGCACCAGCGAAAAGAGGAAGCAGTCCGTCTTGGGATACATTGCCTGGGGTGTCGAAAAGCACAAAACTCTCCACCTCAGAGGCAGAATCGACAAGTTGACGCATCGCGTTGGGTTCGGCCACGTCGAAATCCTGCACGCCATACGGCTCATCCTGCCCGCTATGGGCGACCGCATCTTTGCGTCGCTGCATAAGGACAGACTTTTGAAGGTCCGTATCGATGACACAGACGGATCGGCCTTTCCAGGCAAGATAGTCGGCGAAGAGGATGCAGAGTGTGCTCTTCCCTACCCCACCCTTTTGGTTGGCAAAGACAACCTTGATATTTTTTTCCATATTTTCTTATATTATCGGGCAGCGACCAAAAGCCGCCACCGCTCGTTGATGATTTCTTTCTTGTATGTCGCTGCAGGCTTGGGGCCTGGTGCAGCATATTCGATAAGTTTCCATTGAGGTTTGTCCCATGAACTTTCCCTACCCTTCTTGCTCCGTCTCCTCGCCTCCAGCGATGGCCCTAAGCGCAACGACGGGAGTCACGAAGAGTAGCAGGATGAGCAGACCGACAACGACTTCCTGCCATGGTGCGGTGTCTTCCTGGATGCCTAGAAAGAAAAAGGTGACTATGAGGGGTGCATTGATGGCAATAGCGCTGCACGCCACAATCGACCACTTTCCTACCCTTTCGCACAAAGAAGCACCAAGCATGAATAGTGCTATTATGGCCACGGGGACCAGTAGCATCAAAATGTCAGCACAACTGTTGAAAAAATCGACCAGCCAGTGGCCATCATCAAGCGACAAAGGGCCAAAAAGAAGGGTTGGGAGCTTGGAAGTAATGGCATAAGCCAGGGTTACGACGAAAGCCGCCAGACAACCATTGCGCCAACGAATAGGCACTTCGCGACCATTGCGAAGAAGCCAAAACAGACCACAGAGAGACAACAAACATACTGCCTCGGAGGAAAATGAAAGCCAGTCGCTTGTCTCGACTGCGGTAAGCGTGGCGGCAGTAGTCGTCAGCAGGTCCGATTCCATCAAAACTGCACACAGATCGACCACAAGGGCCATCACCATCAGCAGCCAAAGTGCACGGTAGATGCGCCAATCGCGCGCTGAAAGAATGATTTTGTTCATATACTTTTACCTGTTTTTAGTATAGTTCCTCTCGCAAAGAAGATTCCAAAACAAGAACTTGCTCCGTGGTGCGCTCACAACGACTGCATATCCGAATCGCCCTCGGCAGGCTGAACGGTGATACGCGTACTCATTGAAAGGCGCAAGAAGACAAGGGGAATAATGGCCATCAGCACCTGAAGGGCGTAGTAGCTCGTCAGGATGACTCCCTGCTGGTCCGTGGCTTGGAGTGCCCAATTGTAAAAGAGCACCCCTACCAAGCTCACCAGCAGAGAACAGATCAACTTGGTGATGCCGAACAAGCGAATGCGGCCTCGATAACGTACAATACATAGGCAAGAAACAAGGAGTTGCACCATCCCTGCGAGGACTCGATAGTTGAGGAGAAACGTCTCACGGAAACTATCCCACGCCGTCGGGTTGTGAGCATAGGCGTACAATGTGTCCCGCCCAGGAACAGCAGTAACCAACGATGATGCGCCAATGAGCACCTCCCACAAAGCGACAAGCACCCAAAAACGATCGCCAGAACGGCGCATCCCGCGACGAAAAAACTCTAAAAGCAACACATGGCCCACGCCGAAAAGCACACTGACCACTCCATTGCCTACAGCCGTGCGCATAAATGTGTTCAGAGCCTTGCCAAACGAACCCGCAATGGCGTCGCTGGCTGCCGTAAAGGTTGAACTCCATTGCGACAGCATCAAACTCACAATTACCAGCACAAGTCCTACCGTCAGCCAGCGATTCACCACCGAGCTGACTTCAAAATAGCTTTTCTTCTTCATATAGTTCTTATACTTCACTTTTAAATGTTCTCTTTCTTCTCTCCTACCTCTTATGGAAATAGCATCGTTGCTGATTGCTCGGTAACATCATGTCATCTCTTCATTATCTTCTTTTCAATATATAAGGATTTCATCTTTTATCGTAATCTTTATTTCATCATTTGCTTAATAATGGATTTCCATATATATTGATTTCTTTACAACACGACTCACATTCCTTAACCCACCCATTGTTCGACAAAATATTTTTATCAACATATCCATATTTGTGGATATACTTAAAACTAAGCCGTCATAAAACAAAGAATCCGCTTTTAGCAACCAGAATCATCATTTCACCCTGCAAAATTAAGCAAAACATCTGACAACAACAAGGAAACCACTACTTAAATACTTAATTTTATCTTTATTTATCGTTTTCGATATTTCGTCTTATCCATTTATCCATATTTCCATATATACATATCTGACCATTAAAAAACAACCCTATCTCAACCTCCTCCAACAAACTTCCCGAAAATAAACCTCTTGCAGTGAAAATATTATCCACATTTAATTATATATTTATATCGTCTTGTATTGTTTTAGTTATATCGTTATATATTCATATATTTACTATCCCTGTTCGTGAGAAGAAATAGTTCATAAAAGCTGGCAGGCTCATACGCTAACGAAAACGTTAAATGTTAAACGTTAAACATCAATAGGGCAGAGTAGGGCCGAAGATAAGGATAAGTTACGATCAGCCCTCACCTTAACTTACCTTTGCCTCTCGACATAAGCAACCCTGGAAAAGGTTGTCACGTTTATTCATGATCCAAACTTCACTTGAGAGACGTATCGGAGCGGCAGACAGAAATGAACAGCAAGGCCTTGGTTGCGACAAAAAGTAGGAGGCGTGTGAAAGAAATAGCAACAAAGGGAGTTTGGGCGGGTAGTGGACTTGTTAAATCGATACGGATCAAGCGTTAATGGGGCGTTAATTCATGCTAATCGTCTTGCATTCGGGCGGACGGAAGGTTATCTTTGTATGACACTTAAGTCATGACAGCCGGCGTGCCGGCAATCCTGCCTCGAGACACCATGCGTGGCAAGGCGACAAAATATAAAACATAATACCTATCCGACCATGATGAAAAAGTTAGAATACTCACCTTCCTCCTCAGACGGAAGTCGCTCCGTCTCGTATCGGTCTCGTATCAATCCCGTATTGTTCCCGTATCGTCCTTCGTTCTTCCTTCTTTCCTCCTTCTTTCGTTGTTCTATCATTCTCGCTTCCAGAAGCGGAAACAATACGGAAAGAATACGGAAACGATACGGAAACCATGCGGGATTGATACGGAAACAATAGGAGGAACAAAGAAGAAACAAGGGAGGAGGAAGGAAGAAAGGAGGGTCAGGACAAGCTATTCAGAGTGGTTCCACTCACCCGTTTTCAGATGGAGGCGTAGACCTTTGTGCTCTACACTCTTACCTCCCCATAGGGCTTATCTCCACGGAATCTATTTTTTCGCACAGAAAAGTTTGTAGTACACAGCAGCGCAAGTGAGAATCGTAAAACACTGGACAACAATAATTATTAATAGAGCGAAAGCAAAAAACGTTCGATAAATTTGGCGGTTAGAATAAAATTGCTTAACTTTGCACCCTGTCAGAACGACACAGGGGCATAGCCCAGTTGGTTTAGAGCGCTGCAGTCACATTGCAGAGGTCCCCGGTTCGAGCCCGGGTGTCCCTACCAAGCGTCCGATTCTCATGGAGAGTCGGACATTTTTTTGATATCTGTATCTGAAAACAGGATTTTCTTATATCATTCCGCCAAAGGTGTATGTATAAGCCAAGTTTTCCAACCATTTCCCTAATCGGCCATATCCACTCCATTTTCATAAAAAAACTATATCAGTAGGGAAATTTCTGAAAAAAGTGTGGAAAAATTTGCATCTTTCCAACCGACTATATAATTTTGCGCCCATGTCCGAGGAACCGATAGGGTAGTGCGAGACTCCACGGACAACGGGCACGCACCAACGCAAGTCCCAAAAGAAAACAACAAAACGCACTGCCACAACCATGCTACCATAAGATCAATGAAAAAGAAAATGATGAAGAAATTCCACCTCCTGCTGCTCCTCGCAGCAATGTTTTCCCTACCAGTCACACTCACCTCATGTGGTGACGACGATGATGATGACAACGTCAGCATAACAATTCCGACAGGGACTGCGACGAACTTGACGATGGAGCGAGTTGTCGGAACATGGAAGCGCATCCATAGCAGCGGCAAAGAGATTAAGAACGGCAGGGTGACAAAGCAATGGGACAAGAATGTGGAACGCGACCAAGACCACTTTGTCTTCTATGCCGACGGACGCTGCCTACTCCTCGACTATGAGGATGACCAGCGTCTTTGGGAGGTCGAGGAGAGGGCTTCCTTCTCCATTCAAAACGGACTCGCCACGTTCCAGGGCGGCACGCTCCGCGACGTACGCATCGTTTCCTGTACCGACTATGAGATGGTCATCGTTTACACTATCTATGACGACGGAGACCCCAACGATGTAGAACAATACGTCGACACGCTCAGCCTCTCCAGCCATCGCACCGACCTCCTCGGCATCTACGACCCCTCCACAGAGAGACCTGGAGACTATTGGAACGAAAACGCTCCCTCTGCCACTGGACTGACCATGAGAGACATCAAGGGCACCTGGCTCATCACCCATAGCAAGGGACAAATCGTAGAGGGCGGAAAAATCACCAGCACATGGAACAGGGACGTGACCAGCAAGCAGAACCACTTCGTGTTCTATAACGACGGACGCGCCGTGTTCATGGAGATCAAAGGAGACTACAAGGACCAGACGCCTTACTGGACGGCCAACGGCAGTGCGATGTTCACCCTGAAAGACGGACAAGCCATCTTCTCCGACGGCACGCTCTGCGCTATGAAAATACTCTCTCTCAAGGGCAACGAGATGACCGTCCACTATCTGCGCTACCAGGACAAAACCTTCTCCGTCATGGAGCGACACACCGAGACGCTCAAGCTGACAACAGACAATACAGACTTCCTTATCACGAAGTAGCCTCTGGGGCGCTTGCGGCCTAAGGAGATCCGCCTAGCAGAATCCTTTCCCAAACACGCTCCATCACAACGAATAGCGGGTCAGAAACAGCATGTGCTGCACTTCTGACCCGCTCACTTCATCCCAACCAAGCCGTAGAGACTTCGACAGAAAACGGTCTCATCTCACAACCGGACCACATGAAGGAGTTGGGCAGAGGCCACCAACCCAAGTGTTTCAAACACACACACAAACATGTTAACGAACGTTTTTTGCTTGCAAAGAATTGCATAATTCCATGGTCGTATCAAATATGTTTCTGACGAGTTGCAACGACAAAATCATTTGCCTTTTCCACTTGATTGCTTGATATGCGCAAGTTTAACTCACGGCGCAGTGCATAACAAGTCACGTTTGGCGACTTCCTGTTTAGGATATGAACAATGGTTTCGGGTAGGACATATTGCCCAAATTCTTCATGGCAGAGAACACTGTGTTCCTTCTTCTTACAGCACTTATCCGTAACTTTTACAAGATCATTATCCACAGACTCGAAGTAAAGAGGTTCGGACTCAAGGCTACAAGTCGCATTGTGGGGTAAGGGGATGGTGTAGGCAGAAGTGGGTATTTCAGCCTCAATTTATCTGATGCTTTAGTCATGAGAAGACGTGTACACGCAAAAAGGACGTTGAAGGGCTTAGTTGCGAATTTGAGGTGACTGTATACCTCCTTCTCGTTCCAAACTCGCGGGCGGAGAGGCTGAAGGAAAAACTCATCCGTCCAATCTCTCTCGATCAGAAGCATCCGTCCAGCATCACGAAAGCTGCCCAATAGTAGGGTTCGGGATGGCGCGCGCGGATGATGGCTTTAGTCTCTCTGAATGCCTTCTGCTTATCCCAACCACCATTTTGTGCCATAAGGCGCTCGTAGAAGATGGTCATAAACTCCTGAGAGACATTGTTGCTGATCTCCCATAGTGACATCACTACCGTACCGACACCCGCTTTCTTGAAAGCGCGCTGCAAGCCATAGAGCCCCTCGGGAGTAGCCTTGCCCAAACCCGTCTGACAAGCTGACAGGACAGCCAGGTCGGTGCCACTCAGGTCCATACCAGCAATCGTTCCCGCCGTGAGTATTCCACCCCTTACGCCATCGGGCAACTCCTTACCAGTCCATGCCGCGTTGCCTCCAGACAGAACGATACCCGAGAGCTGCATCGCATCTGTGAATCCCTTGAGATAATCAATACCGCTTGCCCTGTCTGGCGTATAATAGAATCCATGAGTATAGAGTTGCAAGATACGTGGTGAGTGGGCGTTCATGGCCAGGAAAGACTCCTCAGTTCCCTCCGCCCCCGTGTAGGTACAGACCTCCCAATGGTGCTCGCCAAGGATACGTTCCACTTTTCGGATAGCCTCCTCTGATCCTGGAAGGTAAGCAAAGGTTCCACCCCCACAAACCACATCTTCCTCGGCAAGATGGAAGGGGTACTGCCCAGACTTCTCTGCCTCACTCTGCATGGTCGTCGAGGCTACATCATATTGCAGTCCTCCATAGAGCACCGCCGTGCGCTCCGCAGCGACCTTGTCTGCCTTTCTCATTCGCACCAGCTCGCGAGCCGACGACAAACGAATAAAGCGATAGTGATCTCCCAAGAGCGTACCATCCGCAAGAGGAATCGACTCCAATGCTATATTAAACAAAAGCTGTGATGGAACATAGTAAACCGTCTGTCCCTCATGCAACTGCGAGGCCAAGGGAGTCCATAGAAGTTGCAATATCGCGGGCGAATACTCCTGATCATAATAAAGATAGGGCTGCGGTATGCAGAGCGAGTCGATTTGGCACTCGTCAAAAAGAGGCATCAAGAGCGGGTACTGCTGCTCTTGGCGGACGATATAGGCAGCATAGTGGCGACCCGATGGGTTCGTTTCATAGTCGGTGAAGTCGATGAGCGTCTCGTCCTTGTGCAGCGACTGGCGCACCGCCTCATGGTCCACATCCATAAACTCCGTGTTGTTTCCATATCCCCGAACGCGTGCCTGCAGTCCGCGTCCCATCACCTCAAGCTGTTTGGAAGCCTCCAAGATACGGTCGGCATTCTGCTGATAATCCTTCTCCCAACCTTTCATTTGCTGCTTCATTGCCACGATGGCCATATACTGCCGCATGTCCTCATCTGTTCCCTCCCGCTTGATGATATCGTACAAAGAACGCTCGGAGTCCAAGAGGAACGCCTTCGACATCACCAGCGCATCATAACATCCGCGGGTAAATGCCGTCTGTAGTTCGCCAGCTTTCAGCGCATAAGGGGTCATGAGCGTGAACAGCTCTGAGAGGGGACTCCAAAATCCCTTGCGCTCATTGGCATCCATATACGGCAGACGGTCGCGTACCCACCGCTCCAGACGCTCCTCGGCCTGCAGGTAGTCCTGACACCCTTGCACTATCATCCCAGACCATTCTTCGGCCTGAGCCAACCGTATCTGCGACTTGATATATTGTAAGCTATTCTCGCCGTTCAGTTCCTTGGTATAAGCCAGATTCTTGCGGCTACATTGTTCCGCCTCCGCATCACGCCCCACTGCATGAAACTGGCGGGTCAAAAAAGCAAGCAGCTGAACCCGACATTGGTCCGATGGCTTATACTTGGTGGCGAGTATCTCGTCCGCCTTCTGATAGTCAGCCAGCGCCGCCTCGTGATCGCCAAAGGCAGCACGACAGAAGCCGCGCCGGATATAAAGGTAATTGATTACTTCTGGGTCCGAGAGATAGGGTAGGAGCAGGAAGAGCGTATCGACCGCTTCGTAGCAACCCGCTTTGTCCCCCTTGTAGCGATAAGCTTCTGCCATAAACTGACCATATCCCATGAAACGGTACAGGCCTACGGCCGACATTTCCTCATGGGGAGGCTCCATGTATTTTTTCGCATAAGCTATACAGTCGTCATAACGGCCCGCCTTCAGATAAAGTTCAGATAATTTGAAATAGGGAATTCCCGCCAGCGAGCCCAGTTTTCCGCTCGTCGAAGCCTCGGCCAAAGAGACGCTCCGAAAGAGCCACTGTTCCGCCACGCGATAGTTTTCCTGCCTCATGGCCTTCTCTGCCTGCAGGTTATAATAAGTCATCTTCGACACCTCGTCAGTCGTTTGCTCCGCCAGCGAGTCCATGGCCACATTGCATCCCTGCGCCATCTGGACATCGCCGATAAGGTTGCACAACCTCCATATATCACTCAGGACATTCATCTGCAAATCCGTCTCACCGGCTTCCTTCGCCTGCGACAAAGCGTAGCGGTACGTCTCCATCGCACTGGACAAGTCATACTGATAATAGTATGCGTCAGCCAGGAGGTTCAGCGTGGCTATCTCGTCGCTCACCTTGCCTGTTTTTCTGAACACCTCCACACCACGACGCGCACACTCCTTGGTCTTGTCATAATCTTGCTTTCGGTAGTAAACCGAACCCTCAAAATACCAAGAAGCACCTATCTTGTTCATCACGATCGTCCAATCGTTCTCGTTGGCATAGGGGAGCACCTCTTCGAGCAGGGCGCGTGCCTTGCCATAGTCGGTATTTTTTCCTTTCATCATCGGTACCGCCAGAAAATAGGCGCTATTCACATAAGCATCCGACAGTTCTTTTTTCTCCTCGTCGGTCAACTGGGTTGCCATCAACCGCTTGGATAGTTCGTATCCCTCCTGATACCGCTCCAGCTGGTCATAGCAACGGCACGCCAAAATCTGGCTGCGTACATAGACGGTGCGCTCCTGCTCCGAGTCACACCGCTCCGTACTGCGCCCAATGGACAGACAGATTTCGAGGGCCTCGTCATACTTCTCGGCCTCATAAAGGGTGTCGGTTTGCTCCAACTGGAGCTTCATGTCCTCCAGGGACTGCGTCTGCGCCTTCAAGGTCAAAGTGAGACTGACGAAAGCAAGCAGAAGCAACAGTATTTTTCTCATGAAAAACGATTGAATAAATGAACTATCAATTGGGATCGAAGCCGATGGTATCAGCCGACAACGTGTCGCCTGGCAGGGCGGAGCTGTGACCTTCTGACGGCGTACCGTCGAAGACTTGACCATCGCCACGCAATCCATCGTCGGACGAAGAAGAGCCTGGCACAAGTCTGGTCACGAAGAATCCCAGCACTACGGCTGCAGCAATACCCGACAACCACACCCACCGCTTGCGTCGCGGCGCATCCTGACGGTCTTCCGCCACGTTCAGGCAGTTCATCGCCACATGCGAACGGACGTGTCCATACATTGTCCGCATCTCCTCCATACGCGACATCTTCCTCGCACGACTGGTCACGGCCAAACGCACATCGCGCGTCAGCTCAAACTGCGCACGTTTTTGGGGATCGGCCTCCAACTCGCTCAGAAACTGCGACTTTTCTTCTTCCGACAGTCTATCTGGGTGGAGCAGATACTCGTCTATTCGGTCTTGAAAATTAATATCCATAGCTCTTGTCTTTTTATGTTGAATGGTTAAAGCATTAGAAAGTATTCTTTTCTTGATCTATTATTCCTCGTTGAGATACTTATGATAGACCTCCTTGGCCGCATTCCTCAATCCCTCCATACATTTATACTTCTTGGTCTTGAGGGCGTTCTTGCTGCCGATGGTCGGCAACTCTTCCAGGATGGTGTCGAGATCCTTCTCCTCATAGTAGAACTTGGTGAGAATCTCTCCACACCGATCCGACATTCCGGCCACAAGGTCGCAAACGATGTCCAGCATCGCCCCGTCTCCCTCGTCGTAGAGCACGGCGGCCATCTCCTTGACATCGAGAAGCGTCACGTCGTCCCCCTGGTCCTCGCCATCAGCAGTACGGATGGCTTCGGCATGGTCTCGGGACCATTCGAGATATTTAAAGCGGGCTATCCCCATGAAATAGGTGAGGATGCTGCAGGTCAGGGGTGCGCCGTTTTTACCCACCATGTTTCCATCGAGACATACCAGGCGCCCCCGCTCGATGTGCTCCCACAAGGCGATGAAAGCATCTTGGAATATCTCTGCCGCCTCTTCTTCTCCCACAAAGAACACACCGCGGTATTTACGCCAAAAATAATCGGCACAATAGGCGTAGAGTTCATTCTCCGCCAACCGCACGCCGGCACGCACATCGGCCACCAGACGTGCCTCCCACAACCGTTCGTCGCTGTCCATCCCGGTCATCGTCTCCATCATTTGAGAAAATCGGATATACGTTGCAGGTTTTTATACTCACCCGTTATTACCGGGGTCTGATAGACACGGGACCGGATACCCTGGTAGAAACGCTTGATACGTCGCTCCAGTTCAGCGTTGCTCATCGAAGACTGGTCGGACTATATCTGCCACAGAGCATAGGTCAACCGGCCAGCCACTGGATTACGCAGCTCTGCATTGGACTGGGCGCTGGTACATGCGCTGATGGTGATCCAGCGCTCCTTGCGTCGCGACACAGCACGGGGGATGGGCTCGGCAAAATGGCATGTCGCATCAAAGACCTCGCTCACGCCGCGCAGCACCTCCTCGCCTTCGTCTCCACAGGTAGCATCTCCACTATGGCAAGCATCGATGACGACAAGGATCTTGCCCCGTTCGCCCACCTTGTCGCGCAATCGCCCAAGGTAGTAGTTGACCTCATCATCGGATAGATGACGCTCGCCTCGGTCGCGGGCACAAGCCTTCTTATAGGCATCGTAGGGTATCCAACACTCATCCAGCCCATCAGGTTCGTCGTGATGCGGATCGGCCACTTGCTGTCCGTGGCCAGAATAGTGGATATAGAAGATGTCGCCAGGACGGGCCTTTCCTACCAGCGTATTGAACGCCGAGAGGATATTGCGCTTCGTGGCGCGCTCATTGACCAACGATATAATCTTGTCGTATCCGCCCTTGCGCAGCATCTGCCGCACACGGGGCACATCCTTGTCGCCGTTGATTTTCGGCCAGGCACGGTCCTCCTGCTTTCCCAATCCGATGACCAAGGCATACTTGGTTTGGGAAAAGATCGGCAAAGCAAGCAGGGCTAAAAGGACGAGTAGCAGCCCGCGTCTCGCCATGTGTCTGTGGAGATGTGTATAGGTCTTTCGTTCCAATGATTTTTAGGATTTGAGAGTTCTACATTTCGATGCGCACCTCCCATGCTCCATAGGGCGTCTTTCCATCAGGAAGTATAGAAGACTTCAGACGAATAGAAAAGGCACTCTGCAAAGGTAAGCATTTCCTTGGAAAAATCACAAACATACGCAAGCTTTTTATTCTAAGGAAGGAAAATTAGGGGATTATTCTGGTTTACACCTTCTAAAGACGATTTTAGCCTGAATATTGCGCTTTCCATTTAGTGAATTTGTTTTACATTGTTCGCTTTATCTATAGGGGAAAACTGCTACTACAAAAGTCTCATAAGTTGATTTTAATGGGTCTATGAGTATGATAAGCAAACCACTGTCAGTAGGCGGCAAAGAGGAAAGAGCAAGAAAAAGTACAGTTCCTGGTAATCCATGTAAGTTCGACAAAAAAGTGAAATGTTTTTTTACTTTCAAGTGAATTGTTTTCTTCAAACTTTTATATCATTGATTATTAAGTATATAATGCAGATTACATCAAGTCGTTTACGGTTTGTATTATCTGCTATTTTGTATCCTTCATTTATTTTGTGAAACGGAAAAATGACCCAAAAACGCCCAACTTCGACACTTTAGTAGCATCTTATACCCTACTTTTCAAAATAGTACGGCACTTTCAGAAGCTATTCTAGGAGAAAATACGCCTAAGTACGACATTTAAGTAGCATTCTTACGGGCACCAAGTAGTCAACTTCGACACTTCAGTAGCATCTTTATATCACTTTTCCGGCCATCAACGACACTTTGGTAGCTTGTTGGGCATAGAAAAAGGAGGGAAGTGCGACATCTTAGTAGCATTTACCAGTCAATGTCGCGCCGATGTACGACATTTAGGTAGCATCTTATGGAAAGCATTCTCATTGAAGTACGACACTTTAGTAACATTTCAGCAAACGACAAAAAACAGGAAGTACGACACTTTGGTAGCATTGATTCACAACCGTGAACAAAAGCGATGTGCGACATTTAGGTAGCATTTCTATTTTGCAACATATTTATTTACATTATCGAGGATAATTCATGATTTGTGCTCGCACACTATCCAGCACCTAACAGACCGACAGAAGCTACTAAAGCTATAGCTCATAAAGACGGAAGGGTAGGGGAGGAGGGTAGGAAAAAATAGATTCTACGCTGGGTGAAACAAGGGAGCAGACTGGAAAAATAGGAGAGGGAGATGGTGGACCAAAATACCATGAAAATCATGTATGTATTTTTCAAAATACTACCTAAATGTCGTACTTTGAGAGAAACGAAATTGCAAAAGATGTTACCTTTTTGTCGAAGTTGTTGTTAATTTACTGATATACTATATTTTATAAAACTTAAAAATAGAATCACTCAAAAGGGTTAAAGCAAGACAAAATAGGGAAATACCTATCATTTTACCCAATAATGTAAAGAACGCGTCAAATTTAATTGTTTTTGTAAAAATAAATATTATCAATGTTACCAATCTGTCGAAGTTTGCGCCCAACATGTTACCAATCTGTCGACGACATGCTACCAATCTGTCGACGACATGTTACCAATCTGTCGTCGACATGTTACCAATCTGTCGACGATAACCGACTTAACTAATTGATAATCAAATCGTTTCGCGACCCTCTAATATATCTAATGATATACTAATGATTATCTAATGTTCAGAAAAGTCGTTTTTGAAGTATTTTTTTCAAGATTTTGCGCGCTAAGACGCGCGCTGAAGTTACCTTTTTTGACCATGGTTCGTAGTCCCATCAGTTCCCCTCCCCCTACCCCCTCCCCATAAGAATGGGTAGAGGTAGGAGTTTGTCGTAAGTTAAGCCTAAGGCGCATGGTAACTTATCTTCTCACCATGCGCCTTAGGCTTGCGACGCTTATGCGCACCAAAGGGTGACGAGGAAGGGGACGGTGAAGTCGGTCACGAAACCGTGGTAGATGCACAGGGGCGCATATCGTTGTCCGATGGACTGGGTAATGCTGGGCAGGGTGGTGTCCATGCTCGTCGCGCCGCCCGATGAGATAGGAGCCAACGGGCCGAACCAACGAGCCAATAGCGGGGTGAGCAGGAGTGTGGCCATTTCGCGAATGATGTTGGCCAAAAGAGCGATGGTGCCCAGTTCTGCACCTCGGTATTCGGTGATGAAGATGCTTGATAGTGAATAATAGGCGAAGCCGCTGTTAATGGCGAGGCAGTCCGTCAGTTCCCGATGTTGCAGGAAGGTGCAGATGCCACCTCCGAGGAACAGGTAAGCCACCGCCGCTCCCATCCATGATCCGAGAATGGTGACGAGTGGTAGGAGAGCCAGTCGGGGACTTAGGCTTTTGAGTTCGCTCTTCATGTCTGGGTTGAGACCGATGCTGATGCCTACGAAGAGGAGCAGGGCGCATAGAGCCACCATGCTGATGTCGCCCTCCATGAGCCATGTGGGCATGCAGCCGCTGCATCCTGCCAACAGTCCGAGGGCGAAGAAGCCCACCACGATCAAACTGCCTTTCATCCCTCGCCTCCTTTCCTCGTCATCCGCCATAGCACCCAGGCCAGGGCACAGCAGCACAACAGGCCGCTGAGGGACAGTAGCAGCGCCTCCACGCCCAGTGTAGGCAGGGCGGAGATGATGCGCTCGTTGGCACCCACTTCGATGCCGAGCATGAAGAGAAGTAGCCAGATGAGCCACGTTGTGGCACGGCCAGCCCATGCGCCGATGGCCTGAAGCCGGGCCTCCGACGCCGTCCTTGTGCGTAGTGCGTATCCCGCACCGATGCCAAGGAATATGAAAATCATCACTATAAACATTTTTGTCTTGGTCTTAACTTATGCTTAGCTTATGTCTTAGTCTATGCTTAACTTATGCCTAGCTAATGTCTTAACTTACGTCTTAGCTTATGCCTATGAGTGCAAAGTTAGCACAAATACGTCGATAACAGGGTGGATTTTGTTAATTATTTCATAAAAGATGAAATATAAGCCGATTTATAGAATAATTTATTTTAACTTTGCAACCTAATCAATACCTTCGTATGAACAACAAGTTATTCTTTGCTATCGGATTGGCCGCCACGCTCTTGCAGGCTCCAGTCACCGTATCGGCCCAGTCTTCTGGTACGAGTCAACAGAACCCTCTTCTGATGAAGAGTAATTTGCCCTTCGGTGCGCCCGATTTCAGTCGCATCAAGGAGAGCGATTACCTTCCTGCCATCGAGGCAGCCATCAAGATCAAGCGCGACAACATTCAGAAGATCGTCGACAACAAGAAGAAGCCGACTTTCCAGAATACCATTCTCGCTTTCGAGGAGAGTGGTATCCTGCTCGACCGCGTTTGCAGCGTCTTCTTCGGCCTTACCAATGCCGACAAGACTCCCGTGCTGGCCGAAGCCGAGGACAAGGTGATGCCGTTGCTCACGGGTCTTGAGAACGAGATATCCTTCAACCAGCAGCTCTTCGAGCGCATCAAGTTCGTTTACGATAACGAATATGCGAAGCTCAAGGGTGAGGACCAGCGCCTGACGGAGGAAATCTACAAGAGTTTCGTGCGCTCGGGCGCACTCCTTTCCGCCGAGAAGATGGCGCGTATGAAGGAAATCAACTCCCGTATCTCGGAGTTGCAGCAGCAGTGGGGCAACCTCCTTCCCGAGGCGACCAACCATGCCGTGGTCTGGGTTGATAACCGGGAGGATCTCGCTGGTCTCAGCGAGGCCGACATTGCCCAGTGCAAGAAGGATGCGGAGATGCGTGGTGGCAAGGCACCTTACTGCATCGTCATCATCAATACCACGCAGCAACCCATCCTCGCAAGCCTTCAGAACCGTGCGCTCCGTCGCAAAGTGTTCGAGGCAAGCATCCATCGTGCCGACGGCACCAATCCACAGTATAACACGTTCCCGATAGTGACTGAGTTGGCAAGACTCCGTGCCGAGAAAGGCCAGATCATGGGTTATGCCAATTATGCCGACTACTCACTTGAGAACACGATGGCCAAAAACTCAGCCAACGTGGACAACTTCCTTGAGCAGCTCATCAAGGAGTATGCACCCAAGGCCGACGCCGAAACCAAGGCCATAGAGGAGTATGCCCGCAAGACCGAGGGAAGCGACTTCCAGCTTCAGCCCTACGACCGCTTCTACTATTCGGCGAAGATGAAGAAGGAAATGCTCAACATCTCTGACGACGAGGTGAAGCCCTACTTCAATGTCGATAGCGTGCAGGTGAATGGTGTGTTCTATGCTGCCAACCGCGTCTATGGCCTGACCTTCAAGGAGCGTAAGGATATCCCCAGCTATCATCCCGACACGAAAGTCTTTGAGGTGATCGACAAGAACGGCAAGCCCCTGGCCCTCTTCTACAGCGACTTCTTCCGCCGTCCCACGAAGCGTGGTGGCGCGTGGATGGATGCCTTTGCCAAGCAGAGCCGCCAGCGCAAACAACTTCCTGTGGTCTATAACGTGTGCAACAGCGCCAAGGCTCCCGATGGTCAGCCCTCGCTCATCACCTGGGACGAGGTGTGCACGATGTTCCATGAGTTTGGCCACGCCCTCCACGAGATACTCTCCGACTGCCAGTACAACACCCTCTCTGGCACGGCCACGGCCCGCGACTTCGTCGAGATGCCCTCGCAGTTCAACGAGTCCTTTGCCAGTATCCCCGAGATCTTCGACCACTTCGCCCGCCATACCGTGACGGGAGAGCCGATGCCCGCAGAGCTGAAGGAGCGTATGCTTGAGAGCATCAATTTCCAGACGGCCTACTCCCTCGGCGAGAACCTCGCATCGACCTGGCTCGATCTGGCTTGGCACAAAATCAGTCCGGACGAGGTGCCGTCGCCCTATATGGCCGGTGCCTTTGAGAAGGAGCAGCTCCACAATGCCGGACTCCTCAATACGCAGATTCCCCCGCGCTACTCCACCTCCTATTTCAACCATGTCTGGGGCGGAGGTTATGCCGCTGGCTATTATAGCTACCTGTGGACGGAAGTCCTGGCGGTCAATATCGCCGACTACTTCAAGCAGCATGGCGCGCTCGATCCCGCCGTCGGCCAGGCGTTGCGCGACAAGATTCTGAGTCGTGGCAACACCAAGGATCAAATGCTGATGTTCACAGACTTCACTGGTATGGAGAAACCCGATGCTTCGGGACTGCTCAAGGCCAGAGGACTGTAAAAGTTCTGTTTACGCAATACAGATCAAAGCAAGCCCCCGAAAGTTGACGTTTATCAACTTTCGGGGGCTTCCCGTTTCGGTTTTTCTCTTCCTCATATCGGACTGCAATCTGAGGACCGAAGAAGAGGGATGTTTGGTCGTGATGCTACTCCATCGTCATAGAACTCGTGTAGTGACCTGTGAGGTTTGCATTGTCATACTGGTAGATGTTGAAGACGGCGAAGTCGATATCAATCTGTCCGCTCATCAAGCTCACCCTGGCGTTGCCTCCGAGGGCGGCAGCTCCCCCTTCTTCGCGAGCAGCATTGTCAGTATAAACTTCATTTTCCTCATGATTGTATCGGTTGTGTTGTTAATAGGTCTGTCCTTGTCCTCTTCTTTCTTAAGAGTGGTTACAAAGTTAGAAAGATTAATTTATACGGTCAAATATTTCTGAATATTATCTATGTGGCGTGTTTTCTTAATTGTTTGACAGTCGTGGGTTCCTTTTTAGCGACGGGTTTTGATGTGTCAAAGTAGGGCGTAAAGAATTCCTTGTAGTCCAAGAAGAAGAAAAATATACGAAAAATTTTCTTAATTCAAGAAAAATCTGTACCTTTGCCGACACTATTAACAGAACAAAATCAAGCACTGATGAATAGCATTCTGAACTTTGATGAGCTCTTGCGCCACCTCTCCGAGCAGAAGGTGGTGAAGCGTCTTGCCGTCGTGTGGCCCGAGGACGATGCCACGCGTGGCGCAGTGGCCCGCGCATTGCAGGCTGGTTTCGTAACCGCAATTATGGTTGGCGCACGCCAGGCCGTGGAGAACGACCCGCAATACGCCGAGTTGATGGACCGCGTGACGTTCGTCGATACTGACGACAAGCTCGACGCGGCACAGAAGGCCGTGTCTCTCGTCCGCGAGGGTGGTGCCGATGTGCTCATGAAGGGATTCATCAATACCGACCAGGTGCTCCGCGCCGTGCTCAACAAGGAGACAGGTATCCTGCCGAAGGGCAACGTGCTGACTCATATCGCTGTGGCCCAGATGCCGCAATACCACAAGCTTCTGTTCTTCACCGACGCCGCCGTGATTCCTTATCCTACGCCCGAGCAGCGCACGGAGCAGATCAAGTATGTCACCGCTCTGTGCCGTCAGTTTGGCATTGCCGAGCCGAAGATTGCCCTTATCCACTGCTCTGAGCACGTGGATGAGCGCCACTTCCCCTGCACCGCCGACTATCTGGAGCAGAAGAAGCGTGCCGAGGAGGGATTCTTCGGTCCCGTTCGCATCGACGGTCCGCTCGACTTGAAGACCTCTTGCTCTCCCGCCGCCCTGAAGGCGAAGAACATGGAGTCTTGCGTAGAGGGTGATGCCGATGCCGTCATCGTTCCGGACATCGAGGCTGGCAACGTGTTCTACAAGACCATCACGCTCTTCTGTGGCGCTATCACGGCTGGTATCCTCCAGGGTCCGACCGCTCCCGTTGTAGTCCCGTCGCGTGGCGACTCCCCCGAGGCCAAGTTCTTGAGCATCGCCATGGCAGCCATGGCACACCAGTAATATTAGTGTAACCAAGCCAAACTTAGAAATAATCTACCAAAATGTATAGAATATTAGCCGTCAATCCGGGTTCTACTTCGACGAAGATTTCCGTTTCCGACGACGAGAACCTGATCTTTGAAGCAACCATCAACCACTCCCGCGAGGAGTTGAAGAAGTATAAGCGTATCTCCGACCAGTATGAGATGCGCAAGGATTTGGTCATCGCAGAGGTGAAGAAGCATGGTCTTCCCGTGCAGTTCGACGCCATCATCGGCCGTGGCGGACTTGCCAAGCCCGTCAAGTCTGGTGTCTTCCGTGTCAATGATCAGATGGTCGAGGACCAGCGCAAGGCCCTCCACCAGCACGCCTGCGACCAGGGCTGCATCATCGCTCACGAGATTGCCGAGGAGATCGGTTGCCCGAGTTTCGTGGCCGACCCCGGTGTGGTCGATGAGTTGGCTCCCGAGGCCAAGATCTCTGGTTCTCCGCTGCTGCCGCGCTACTGCATTTGGCATGCGCTCAACCAGAAGGCCATTGCCCGCCGCTATGCCAAGGACCATGGCACACGCTATGAGGACCTCAACCTCATCGTCTGCCACCTCGGTGGCGGTATCTCCATCGCTGCCCACGACCATGGCGAGGCCATCGACGCCAACAACGCCCTCGACGGCGAGGGACCGTTCTCTCCCGAGCGCGCAGGATCCCTGCCCGCAGCAGACCTTATCCGTCTTTGCTTCTCTGGCCGCTACACGCAGGACCAGCTTGTCAAGAAGGTGAGCGGAGAGGCCGGTATCATCGCCCACCTCGGCACCAACGACATGCTGGAGGTGGAGAACTGGGTGCTGCATGGCGACAAGCACGCCGAGCTGATCCTCAATGCCATGATCTGGAATGTGGCCAAGTGTATTGCTGCCGAGGGCGCAGTGCTCAAGGGCAAGGTCGATGCCATCCTCCTCACGGGTGGTCTGGCACGCTCTCAGTATATCACTGACCACATCAAGGAGCGCGTAGAGTTCATCGCCCCTGTCACCATCTACCCAGGCCAGGACGAGATGAAGGCACTCACCGAGAATGCCCTTGCCGTGCTCCGCGGAGAGCGTCAGGCCATGGACTACGGCGAGGCCGCCAACAACGAAAACGACCTCTAAGTAAGGAAAGATATTATCCAGGGGTGGGGCAGCCAGACGGTTGCTCCACCCCTTTGTTTCTGTTCTGGGGCAAGGGACAAGGCCCGCGGGTGAGAGCTCCACTTCTCACGGTCTCGCCACTCTTATAGAAAAATGTGCCAAACCCCATGATGAGAGTTTGGCACAAATAGATTCAACCTCGATCGGTTGTTAGAGTTTATTTCGTTTGTGGTAGGCGATTATCGCTTCACGACTTTCTTTCCACCGACGATATAGACACCCTTCTGCTGCTGGCTCAGCGTGCCACGCAGTTGCACTCCGTCGCGGCTATATACGCGCTCTGCCTTGTCAGCCTGCTGGCTGTCTGCCGTCGCGCTATCGATACCGTCGCTGGTCAGCTCCTCGATATTCGGGGCAAAATCCTTCCACAGGTCGGCATTCTCATACTTTGTCTTGCTTCCGACCGGCACACGGAGTGTGCAGTCCACGGCGTTCGCTCCTCTGAAGAACGGGATCAGACCCAGCTCGATAGTAGCAGGGTCTGCGACGCGCACGGTGAGGCTGCTGAGGTTCTGGCACCATCCGAAGGCGAAGTCGCCGATGGAGGCCACGCCGTCGGGCAGGTCCACCGTAGTGAGTTTCTTGTTGCCGAAGAAGGCGTATGGGCCGAGATTCCGCAGGCTCTTCGGTGCGATATACTCCGGTGTGGTCTTTCCCTCCGGATACTGCATGAGCGTGTTCATCTCCTTGTCGTAGAGCACGCCGTCCACCGATGTGTAGTTGGGATTGCTCTTGGCCACATTGATGTCCGTGAGGCTCCAGCAGTCGTGGAATGCCGACTCGCCGATACTCTCCGTGCTGGCAGGTACGTCAAAGGTGGGTACGCCGCTGACACGGGCGAAGGCGAAGTCGCTGATCACCTTCAGCTTGTCGTGCAGAGGAAGGGAGGTGAGGTAGTCGTTGCCGCAGAAGGCATAGTCGCCCACCATCGTCACACTCTCGGGGATAGTATATGAGTCGTTGTCCTTGCCCGCAGGATATTGCACGAGCGTCGTCATGGCCTTGTTGTACAACACGCCCTCTACGGAGACGTAAGCCGTGTTGCCCTCTGCCATGTCGATTGCTGACAGTTTCTTGCAGTCGGCGAAGATACCGCCTCCGATGTTGGTCACCGTTGAGGGTATCGTGATGGTCTGCAGCTGCTCACAGGCGTTGAAAGCCGTCTCCTCGATGCTCTTCAGACCCTCTGACAACTGAACGGAGGACAGGTTGACGCAGCTTGCGAAGGCATTGTCGGAGATGGTCTCCACACTTGCCGGGATGCTGACCTCGCCGAGCGCCTCACATCCGCTGAAAGACCAGCGCCCGATATAGGTCAGGTAGGAGGGGAAGTCCACGCTAGCCAGGGCCACGCAGTCGGCGAAGGCGAATCCGCCGATGGTCTCCAGTTCCTCTGGCAGAGCGATGCTCTCCAGGCTGGTGCATCCCTCAAAGGCGCTTTCTCCTATCTTGGTGATGGTGCCGGGCAGTTCTGCCGACGTGATGGACAGACAGTAGGAGAAGGCGTTGTCGCCGATGGTCTCCATGCCAGCGGGCAGGCTGAGTGTCGTCATGTAGATGCAGTTGCAGAAGGCGTTGTTGCCGATGCTTGTCACGCCACTTCCGACGTTCACAGTCTCGATGCCCTCCTGATACTCCTGCCAAGGTGCTGCGCCGTAGTCGTAGTTGGGCATGGCGCCGTTGCCGGTGATGGTCAGTTCCTTACTGGTCTCGTTGTAGTTCCAAGAGAGTGGTCCCGTGGTACCCGACTTCTGTGCCATGGCACAGGCAAGGTTCATCATCAGGACCAATGCCAGAGTAGTTTTTTTCCTCATAGATTTTGTTTTTTAGATAAGTTGGGGAGATATTGGATTTATTTTGTGAATCACCCCCCAGTTTGAAGGTGAGACACAATACGTTCTAGTCCAGGGTCGGTCTTCCGGCGTCTTTTCCGCCAGTGTTGCGCCCGTGGTTCATGAGCGGTTTGATTTGGAGGCAAAATTATACATAATATTCGGAATAACGGTGGTATTTTCCATAAAACTTTTAACTTTTTTCCGTTTTCTCCATTTTCTACCTGGTTTCACGTCAATAATCTGTGCTCAATTTGCATTTTCCCCACACCGCTTCTTTCTCCATCATGATGAAAAGAGGCGGTATGGAAAGATTTGTTTATAAATATTTGCTGATTATAAAATAAAACCGTATCTTTGTCGGCACAAAACCATTTATCAAACAAAATCAAACAGGCTTATGAAGAAATGTTACGCAACCCTGCTGCTCGCCGCACTCTGCTCGACGGCTACGCTGGCACAGCAGCAAGACTCGCTCATCACGCAACCCGCGCCGGGCGAGACCATCAACCTCTATCGTACGACGACGGGCTATGAGTCGGTGTATTATTATGCTGTGGACCACCAGAGCACGGGCGACTGGCAGCGGATGGTGTTCGGTGAAGATGGTGCGGTCTATCTTGAGAACCCCATCAACTCCATCTACACGCAGACCTGGATCAAGGGTTATCGCACGGAGGGAGACACCATCGCCTTCCAGCTTCCCCAGGCCATCTTCTCCGAGGAGGACTTCTTCTCTGGTGATACACGCTATGGATACTTGGAGCGCGTGCGCCCAGGAGAGCGAAACGGCAAGCAGACGCTCGTCCCCAACGAGGATCCCGCCGACCAGGTGCTCAAGTATGTATGGCATGGCGACTCGCTCAAGATGGTGCTCCCCGAGGGCGAGTTGATTGGCATGTGCCTTGCCAGCGGATCATGGACGAGCTATGCCGAGGCCACCTACAAGGGTGTGCGCATGGACAACAACACAATGGTACCGCCGGCAAGTGCCACGGTCAACGACGGTCTGATGCTCTATATGGATATGGAGGGGCAGTCGCAGCTCTATCCCGTGCGCTACGCTCTCGATGGCAGCGATGTCTATCTGGGCGACCTCTCGGCCAATGTGAAAGGCTACTGGATCAAGGGAACGATGGACGGCACGACCGTCACCTTCCCCGCCACCTCCTTCGTCGGCATCGACACCCTGACGGCATGCTATGTCTATGCCTCTTCTGCCGTGGTGGGCAAGGGCAAGGACGAGATGGGTACCGAGTTTGACAAGGCTTGCTTCTCTGGCGAGCCCCTCGTCTTTACCTACGATGCGGACAACAATTCCCTTTCCACCAAGGGTATCCTCATGGTCCACAAGAGCATGGATGACGACCGCAGCACCAACATCTTCGATGCCTACCGCTATGCCCTCATCAGCCGTTGGGACAAGAAGCCCGCAGCCCCCATGCCGCCGAAGCTCACGGCCTACCAGCCCTACGACCCGAACCCATGGGGAGGCCCGGGCGGTCTGCAGTACTCGCTGAGCTACTACTCTGCCGACTTCAACTATCTCGACCCGTCTTGCCTCTACTACAATCTTTATATCGATGGCGAGGTGGTCACGTTCTCGCCCGACGACTATGCCAACCTGACGGAGGAGATGACCGACGTGCCCTATGCCTTCACCGATGGCTACGAGTTCTATAAGTATGACGAGAACGACCGCACCATCTATTTCTACAAGGAGGTGAAGGAGAAGATCGGTATGGAGGCCTTCTATATCGACGGCGACGTGCGTCTCGGATCGGGTGTGGCGGAGTATTATCCCAACGGCGTGCCCGACGGCATCGATATCTCCGAGGCTTCCATGAAGCAGATCGAGCGTGTTGAGTATCGTGACCTCTCTGGCCGTGTGGTCAGTCGCCCGGCAAAGGGTATCTTCGTCCGCACCATTACCTACTCCGACGGTAGCCGTGCTACGCGCAAGGTAGTGAAGTAAGTTTCAAACTTCCGCAAAGTGTATCGTTCGCACACTTTGCGGAAGTTGTCGGTGTTTTGGGCGTGGTTGACGTCCGATAAAATGACAGTCTATGATAGCTCGATCCATGCTTGCTCATCGTCTTTCCCAGGATGAGATCAAGGAGATCTGCGTGCTTGCCCATGGGAAGCACAACGATCATCTTAAGGAGCAACTATACCAATTGACCCTTGACGACGATCGTCGTGTGGCTGTCAATGCACTTTGGGCGTTGACCCATTTTGCTTCCTCGGACTACGAGTGGCTCTATGCCAAGAGCCATCATCTGATAGACCGTTGCATCGTGGAGCAGGATGCAACCAAGCTTCGGTTGTTGCTCGCCCTTCTCCTTCGTCAGCCATTTGGCAAGGAAGACATCCGTACAGACTTTATGGAATATTGCTTAGTGCGAATCGCCGACTCGAAGTCGGCCTATGCCGTCAGGGCTCAGTGTATCAAACTTGCTTATGAACAGATGCGCTATTGGCCCGAACTGCTCGGCGAACTGCGTCAAGTCCTCGACATGATCTGTTGCGAACCATTGTCGCCAGGCCTTCGGTCGGCTTGGAAACAGGTGATAAAGAAAATAAATGCCGCTCAGTGACATCTATCAGTGGGAATAGTCGATGATACATCGGGCGCACAAATGAAAACTCCCTGTGGCAGGCGGCCTTTGGCCGTCAGTCATAGGGAGTTCTATTTTCCAATCTATTCCATGAGCAGTACGCTCACGCATTGCTTACACGTCGATCTTGATCTTCTTGGAAGCTGACGCAAACTTCATGGCTGCTTTCAGGAATCGCTGCTTCTGCTCCTTGGTGAAGTTGGGGGCAAGTTTCTGACATTTCTCCGATGTGGCCTGCAGTTCCTCGCTCAGCTCCGTCATCTCCTTGGAGGCGGTCTCAAACTCGGAGGATCCGGGCTTGGCGGCGTTGAGCTTGTCGATGATGGCGGCATACTGGTCGGCATACTGCTCAAAGGCGGCTACGAGCGATTCGGCGTCGTTCTCGTCTATCTTCACTTTCTCAGGTGCTGCGGCCTCGGTGGTCGTGGTGTCCGTCGTGGTTGCGTCCTGCTTGCTGCCGCTTTGGCCACAGGATGTGAAGAGAAGGGCAGAGAGGGTGAGGGTGAATAATAGTTTTTTGTTCATAATAGGGTAGTGATTGGTGAATGTTGCGATAGGGTGTGGTTACATCCAGAAGGTGTAGTGTCCCTCTTGGTCGGCGAAGAAATAGGATCCTTCCTTCGTGAACTTGATGCGGTACACGTCATACTTCGTGGCCTTGAGGGCATCCTTCAGTTTCTGGGGCACGTTGCCGAGAAACTTGTATCCGTTCTCGAAGCAGAGCACGCAGGCGTCGTTGGTCAAGTGAGCGGCCCACAACTGTCCGTGAGTCTCGATGCCTTCCTTGATCCAGTCGTCCATATCCGTGCTGGAAGAGGCGACGTGGTCGGTGGAGACGGCAATCCAGTCTCCGTCGTCGTTGAACGTCACGGAGGTGATGGTCTCTTCGGCCTCGTTCCACTGGCGGAGCTTGCTCTCCAGTTTAGACGGGATGTTGGACCATTGGCAGCCGTTCTTTCCTACGAGGATGAGCCATTCGCCGTCCTCGGTCAGCTGCACGTCGTCGATGTAGTCGTCATCGTCGTGATACTTTTCGAGCGCGTCAGCCAGGGCCTGTGGGATGCCGGCCGTATAGGCATAGTCGTTCTTTCCGTTGAGGGCGAGGTCGCCTCCGGTGTCGGTGATGGCCACGTTGCGGCAGCCCCCCCATTCGGAGATGTTCTGCTTGATGTAGTTACGGCCACGAGAGTTTTGGGCAAAGAGGGAGACGGTGAAGACCGTCATCAATGCCATTATGAATGCTGTTCTTCTCATACGCATGGTGAGTCGTCTTTTGTTATCTGATATTGTTCGTTTTTTATCGTTTCTTGCCCGCACGGCATGGTTCGACCGTGCGCCGTGTCGGTGGTTTCCTGCCATGGACGTTTTGCGTCTGTGGGTTGGAGTGAAAACTAATCGACACGACAAAGTTACTAATAAATTCCGAAAAATCACAAATATTTTATAAGAAATATTCCTACTCCGTTCGATTTTCCCCTTATATCATTCTGCTTTCGTGTGAAATGCAATTGACTTTGGTCTTCTGGTTGCGATATAAAGGCACGACGCGAACTATTTGCTGAATATTTCGTCAAATTGTGACTTTGTGAAAATATAGTATAAGTTTTTGTCATGATCGTCCACGGCATCTGGGCCTCTTCCGTGATGGTAGGAGATGCGGGTGGGGAAGGGGTGAAACCATCCGTCAATTTCCATGGGGACAGATGTGGCGCTGTGTGGTGCAATGGCCTTGACGTAGGTTGTCTTGTCGTCTGGAGTTCCGTACTGATAGTTCTTCCGGCAAAGATAATATTCTTCGTCGGTATTATTGAAGACGTATTTTCCGAATAGTTCCTTTCCTATGTTTCCGTTGATGGCATAGCATGTGTAGTGGCCGTTGGGGGTGGGGTCCTCGATATGATAGTAGGTCGGGATGACGAGTTTGAGTGCCAAGCCAAGCGCAAATCCCAGCATTGGGCCAACTATGATGCTGGCGCCGATGCAGATGCCCCAAGTTGATCTCTTGTATTTTTCGTCTTGCCCTACGATCTTTACATCGGGGTCTGCGCTGCCATCATTGCTTCGCAAACCAGCTCCCGTTGCGGTTGTTCGCCTGACCTTTTTGTAAATGAAAATAAAAAAAAGGATGCTCGCGAGGGCCATAGACCACCCGAAAAGTGCAAAAGACGTAATCTCCATGTTCTTGTTTTTTTAGATGTTGTTATGAGTATGTGCTGCCGAGGTGCCAGCTATCTTATGCAAAGTTACTGAAAAAAATCATCCGGTTGCAAATTTTAGAAAAAAAATACTTGGCATTTTTCTCGTTATGGCAGCGTTGCAGAAAACGGAGGATATCCACCCTGCTCAAAATTATCACGGTGGAGATGCGTGCGCATCTTGAGATCATAGATCAGCGCATTCAGTGTTTTTTCGCCACCAGAACTTGATCGAGCTCATAGTGTCCGTCGGGAATGGCGATGAGCGAGATGGGCGAGTTGCGCTTCGCCTTGTCGCTAGGCAGGATGTCGTTGCGCTCAGTTCCCTTCTGTGCAATCGAGCCGCTCTCAGTCTTGCCGATGTATATCTATGTGATTTTGCGGCTGGAGCTCTTCATGCTTACGTTTCATCCCTTGGCGCTTGCAAAGGGAGTGGCGGATTCTTCGGTATTGTTCTGAATTGCTTCGTTTCCAATGGTAATAGTCAGGGTTGCCCCCTTATCGCAGACACTCTTATACTCCTTTATAAAATCATCAAAGGGGAGTGATGTTTTTGCGCCAAAGCCAATCTGTCTGGTTATTTTGGCGCAAAAGAACCTAACATCTTATGAAGATAATTGCGTGAGGACTGTGTGGTTCGAAAGTCTACGGTCTGTTTTTCTACCGCCTTAATGGATAAAGTTGAAAAGCGGCAAATGGCAACTTGCCTTTCTAGGGTATCACGAATGGGTGAAAGGTATAGAATCTTTCCAGAAAAGGTGTTGTTGTGAGTCTGTAAATAGAGTGGTTGGCGAAGAATGAGGTTAGGCTGTTTTCCCTCAAACTTGAGTAAAATAGTGACATCTATGCTGTCTGTTGCAATGGATGGGATTTCATGTATAGTAGCTGATCCTGCATAGATTTGCTTGTAAGGTAAAAAGTAGGCTACAGTAGAAAGGCAAAGTAATACTATGACAATGGTGGAAATACCATAGCGCATAAGCGCAGATGGCATTTGGCCTACGATACTACGTACTTTTTCGCTGCGGAGCTCAAAACTGCGCTCCTGGTTCTTTTTTTCTTCCATGTCAGCAGCCAAGTTCTAATTGGTTTTTTACTAATGAAAAGTATTTGCCGCGTTTTTCAGTCAGTTCATCATGTGTTCCGATTTCTGCTATTTCCCCTTCGTCCAAAACCACGATTTGGTCGGCGTTACGAACAGTTGAAAGACGGTGTGCCACAATCACAACGGTTTTCCCCTTGTAAAAATTCGATAAGTTCTCGGTTATAACTCGCTCGTTGCTTGTGTCTAAGGCATTTGTGGCTTCGTCCAAGAAAATAAACATCGGGTCCTTGTATACTACTCTCGCAATAAGAATACGTTGTCGTTGTCCCTGACTAATACTTTGGCCATCTGGGCCTATAATTGTGTTATAGGATAACGGTAGCTCCTCTATGTAGTCTGCTATGTTTGCTATGCGCGCTGCGTGTCGGACGCGTTCTATGTCGGGCTCCTCATCTGATATGGCAATATTTTTCGCAAAAGTATCGGAAAAAAGATACCCCTCTTGCATAACAACACCGCATTGGCTACGCCACCAAGAAAGGTTGTATTTGTTCAGATCGATATTGCCTACTTGGATACTACCGTTTAAAGGCTCGTAGAACCCTAAAAGAAGTTTTATTAGTGTTGTCTTTCCACTTCCACTCGCTCCAACAATAGCTGTTGTTTTTCCATTAAGTATGGTGAAATTAATGTTAGAAAGAGTATTCTTTGAACTGTACGTGTCGTATTTGAAGGATAGACCATTGATGAAAATGGTGTGACCTTTGACGGTCTCGCTAGTGTAAGTGTGCTGTGTTCGGTTTGCGTTTTCTTCATTACTTTGTTTGTGAATTTCATTCATACGTTCAAGGCTAATGCTTAAATCTTGCCAGGATAAAACAAATTGGACTAGCTGTTCAACGGGGCTATTAAGTTGCCCGATGATATACTGTACTGACAGCATCATGCCTATAGTCATGTTGCCGTGTATTACTTCAGTAGCAGCGAGAACTGTAATCAGTATATTCTTCATTTCGTTGATGATGATACTTCCTGCTTGTTGGCTCTGTTGTAAGTTGAGAGATTGAAGATTGAGTTTGAAAAGATCGGCTTGTACGTCCTCCCATTCCCAGCGCTTACGCTGTTCGCATCCCTGCAACTTAATTTCTTGCATACCGTCTACGAGTTGGTATGTTATGTTGCGATTCCTTCCTGCTAAGTCAAAGTATTTGTAATCCAATAGTTTTCGTTTCTTAAGAAAGAGTATAATCCAACTTATATAAAGAACTGTTCCCAATAGGAATACAGTAAATATCGTAAAATTATAAATAATCAGCACAACACCGAAAATAATGAATGTAAAGAAAGAAAAAAGAACGCTTAGACTGCTAGAAGTAAGAAATTGTTCCACGCGCCTATTGTCTTCGATGCGTTGTAAGATATCCCCCAGCAACTTGGTGTCGAAAAATTTCATTGGTAGTTTCATCAATTTAATGAAAAAATCCGAAAGAAGGGAGATGTTTATGCGTGTGGAAATATGAAGCAATATCTTTGAGCGGATAAAATCTATAGCCGTTCTACTAAATAGAAGCATTAGTTGCGCAATAAGCACAATCCAAATGAAGTCGATGTCATGTCCATAAATACCCGTATCAACTATAGATTGCGTAAGAAATGGAAATATCAACTGTAGTAGCGTGCCCAATAATAACCCTAAAACAATTTGGGCAAATGCGCTTCTATATGCTCTTATATATTTCCATAAAAAACTAATTCGATTAAATGTTGTTCTTTTTCTTGCATCAAATTGATACAACGATAAGTTTGTTGGTTCAAGGAGAAGAACAACGCCGTATCCTTTGCCATTTATGTTTGTGCTAATCCAATGCTTGCAAAATTCTTCTTTAGAATACTGAAGCATGCCATATTTCGGATCTGCTATATAAATGTGATAATCACCATGACTACGATTCTTTATTTTGTAAATTACAACAAAATGATTTTGATTCCAATGAGCTATGCATGGTAAAAGTGCTTCTTGCGCTAATGCGTCAAAATCAATTTTTCCTCCAATGCTCTTAAAGCCTATTGCTTCTGCGGCTTTACTTATGCCTAGCAGTGACACACCGCTTTTTCCTAAATAATTAGTGCAAAAGTGGGAGTCTCCGTTAAGTTGGATACCATAAAATCTAGCAATCATGGATAAGCATGTATTGCCACAATCCATAGCATCTTTCTGCTTGATAAATATAGTCATACTTTTCTATGATTTACAAGGACAACATATTCCGTTTTTAATTTCTATTTCCGATGGAGATGGGCACAAATGATTCAGTAAACAGTTTTTGCAGATAGTTCCTATAGAACTTCTTGTTAAAAACCATTCTGAGTTTGGCCTTTCGCACTCATATTTCGACGCGGTATTCCAACTATTTTTTATTCTTATATTTGATAAGATACGTTCGGAACAGGGGGAGGTTATACTGCCGTCTTCTTTGACCTTTAAACGTCCAAAAAAGTTTGAATTTATAAGCATATGCCTATATATGTCAGTCTTAGACAACCTCCTATTAAGGACATCTGTTTTTGTAAATGAAATAAATGCCAAGGCCGAATCTTTATTGGCAAACTCAAAACAGAACCTTACAGGAAAAGACAACTTTTTTTCATGTAGGAAACGTGCTATCAATGTGTATTCTTTTATGTCAGAAATGTTGTATTGAATTGTAAATTTTTCTTTAAATGGAGAGGTGGTTGGGATTTGTATTAATTTGTTTGTTTGACAATTTGTTGTTATACATAAAGACTGTATTAATGAAGAAATACTATCTATAAAATATGAGTTTTTGATATAATAGTTGTATGGCAGAGTCAATGAGATGTGAAAGCCACGCAACGACAGTCTCTTTAATAATCCCCCCAAAGCCCCTTTTGTTTCAAAAGCCTCTTCGGACAAAAGTGTAATATTTATCGAAGGTTTTGTTCTCAAGAAATCATTTAGCGAATTTGCTAATAGATGTACATTTGTCTTTTTCCCATAGTTTATTTCTATATGGTTGATGTAAGACAAGTAATCAAAGTTCATCTTGTCTTTACGTCTGCTAATTTCTGACTGTACATTTGGAATTGGAGGAAGTGATATTGGTCGTTCCAATACATTTGAAGTCTTGATTTTAAAGTTTCCGCAAAGACTTTTACGTAAATCGGTTAAAAAAGTCCTCACGCATTTATCTTCCCTGCAGACTCTTTCTTCAACCTCAATACAGTATAAGTTTATGGTGCTATGTAGCCCTAATATAATAGTTTTTAGGTTTCCAATACATTTCCCTTGTATGCTATTATGGCTACTTGTGTTGTATATTAAAAACTCTTTATTATTTTGCCAGATAAAAGAATCCGAGTATAAGTAAATCCAATACATGATATTAATCAAAAACAGTTTCACAAATTATTTTCCTGTAAATATTAGGATGACTAATTAAAATTTTCTTTAAAAGAATATTCAAATTACCAGTCGAAGAAAAAGAACCACAATTTCCGTTGCTACAGAACAGATCGTCTTGTAGTATGCAATTAAGGCAAGACTTATTGTAATCGCAATTTGCGCATTGTGTGCTTAGCTTTTTATAGTATTCGTTGTATTTGTCAGCAATTTCTTTGTAGTTTATCTGAATTTTGTTTTTAGCGATATGTCCCAAAGTGTTATTATGAGAAATCCTTTCGCATGGCAGGATCAAACCTCTTGCAGAAAGAAATACCTTTTTACTGAAAGGGAGACAAGTACCACTAAGATAGGTTCCGTGTTTGAGGCTATTTCCTAGTAGTAGCATGTTTAAGTTCTTGAATACATTTTCGGATCTGTTGAAGATAAACGAGATCAGTTCTGTGACATAAGGATTGCTATACATATAATCATTCCAAATTTTATTTGATTCCTCGTTAGATAGTTCTTGAAGGGCTGTGTCAAAATCAACCATTATAGAATTGTAATCGGCTCGGTGTGAATCATTAATCGATGAAGGATTAATAGTGCTAAATATTGGTTTTTTGTTAAGCTTTTCTTCAAAAAACTTATTATGCTAGATAATCCGTTCTTGTTGTGTAGAACGGAATTAAACGAGATGTTGTTTTGATAAAATTCACTGTATTTTTGTTGTATGCTCTTGATATTGCTATACACAGTATCAAAGCTCTCACGGTTACTGCCACCATAAACTCTTAAAGAGTTGCCTTTGCTGTCGCCGTCTAAGCTAATTAGTATTTTAAAATCATTTTCAACCAAGTAGTCTATGTGTTTGTGAATCAAAGTTCCGTTTGTTGTCATTGTGTAAATTGGGTTGACGCAAATCTGATTCCGAGATTGGTTGACTATATCAACAACGATTTTAACTAATTCCATGTTCAGCAGCGGCTCTCCTCCATAAAAACTAATATATACACTTTTATGTGGATAATCTTTCCTTTTCCATTGTTCAATATAATAGTTTGTGAAGGTCTTTGCATCTCTAATGCCCATGTGAATCAGCCCTCCAGTGCCTCTATTGTCATGATGTGAATATAATTCTCTAAAAGTGCAATAATGGCAAGCTAAATTGCATTTTTCTGTAGTTTCAAATACAATTTGTGGTGGGTTGTTGAAAGATTTTTCTATAAATGAAGCCTCTAATTTGGAGAAATTGTTGGTCATGTTGCAAAAAGAATTTAAAAAGAAGTGCAGCATTTTGAATATTATCTAGATGATGAATTATCACGCAGGTGTAATATAAAACACTGCACGTTCTTTGTTAGGATAAACATAGTTATTGATAACTATACCATAATCAAGTGTAGTTCTAGTCTTAAAATAATTCTGACAATAACTAGTCAATTCTTAATGGCCCTTGACTTTCTGCAGCTCTCCATGTAACAGTAATTGGCTTGAAAATACTGTCACATGCCTCAAAGCCAGGGGTTGTAAGTCCACCTTTAATGTTAGCATTTTTGTTGTCTGCAGTCGAACTATTACCTTGACACCCACAAGAGCATGCTTTGTCTGGTGACAAATCTGGAGATCCACCACCATGCAAGACATTCATTTGTGCATCGCTTAAAAGTTGCTCTTCTTTCAAGAAGAGATTAATTCTTTGTTTTTTCATAACTAAAAAGTTTTAAATTATACATGCGAGGAACTTACTGTTCCAGTTTTATTATACTTGGTATTTCCCATTTCAGACTTCCCGATACAAGCATTTTGCTTGTATTCTCTGCAGAGTAGCACTCCACTCCTAATGTACTATATGTAGCCACGGGATCGTTGTAAAGATTTATAAGAAAGTTTATGGCCTTTTCTCGCGACATTTGCTGTCTCGGGCGGGCATATGTGTATATTTGCTCCCCGTCTCTTCCTTTTTTTATTCCTATGGCTTCCCATGATAAATCCTCTAACTCAATTTTCATGATTAGTCCAGGCAGTCCAGTAAAGCAATAAGGTCCAGCGTCGTATGGTAGGTCTTCTGAGAACCATGCGGTGACGGTTCTTCCGCGGTAGAGTGTCGTAGCTTTTGAGCAGGCGTATCCTAATACGACCTGTTTTTCATCCTCATTAATACTCCACTGTATAATATTGCTCGGAAAGGCAAATGATATTACCATATTGTCGAAAGGAACACGATAGCTTATTTCCGTGTTTTTTGTTTCGCGGTTGGTCCAAACCTCGTATGGAACGGTCGGGTTAGAATAAAGGGCCACGCCTTTTGCTCCTTTGGCCATCAGTGATGTTGCGACGGAGTCGTTTTGGTAGAGTGCTTCGTTGCGTGAGTAAATGTTGTTACGTCCCACGAGTATAGTTCGTTGCTCTGTGTGTGGTTGTGAAGAGTCATGGAGCTTCGACCATGTGAATAGGTAACGCACCTCCAAAAGCACGTCGTCGAGCGCTTTCTTGTTTCTCAGATTCAATGCAGTGAATGAGGGATTCTTGCCAAGCACAAAGGCTTGGCAAAAAGTTTGTACCGGGAAAGCTGCCAAAAAGGCTATTAATGCCCCTGGGACCAATAGATATTTGTGAGATCTTTTCATATTCTATAAAATGAGATTTAATGACAGAATTAGATTTCGTGGAACAAGATAGAATGTGTTGCGTTCGCTTTCTTGTGCGTTCACGGAGGTCATGCTCAGCTGTTTGGCATTGAGCAGATTATGAATGGAGAGACTCCATTCGGCAGTCTTTGTCCTATAATATGCTTTTAGATTTGAGAGAAAAGTATGGCTGTGGTCTTGCTGGCAATACAAGGCTTTGCAGACAACGCTCCATCTGTTGATAGTAGCCATTATCTTTCCGCTCAGCATAAAGCGAGTTGTAATCACGTCAGTGTAATCTTCTTTTTGTCTAGACATGCGACTGCGATTGATAAATGTATGAATTTCGGTTAGAACACCTTTGACGGGAATTATGCTCCCTCGCAATAAAATGCTGCTCTCGTAGAGGACGAACGGTAGTTTAGTGCCGTTTAGCATTTGCGATGAGGAAAAGCGTGTGCGATTCGCCTTTATGCCCACGTTGGCTTTCTTCCAATAAAAAGTTTTTGCCACTTCGCCACCTAAGTTTAGCGAATTGGTTCCGTAGGCTTGTGGTGTTAGAAAGAGTACCAAATGATCATTTCTTACGACCTTGTTTGTCATCATATCGCTATTTAGACGCGTGTATTCTATATGCAGGTTTCCAATCAACCTGTTAAAAGCATTAGCATAATTGAGCTTGGCTCCCAAGCGTTGATAATCCGTTGATGTTATCTCTTTTATGCTTGCCTGGGTCTGCTCGTAACTGTTGCGAATAATGAAAGCACGAAGGAGGTCGTCAGGCTTGTTGTCTTGGAACTCTTGTGTCCATTGAATTTGCAGCGACAAGTAGGGGGCCAATGGACGCTCTATTGTCAGGTTAGGGTCAATATGTAGTGCGTGCCGCTTGGGGCTTATATAGGGAGTGTATGCTGTAATATGGGAATAGACCAGCGGGATATAGCCATAGATCCGAAAGCGGGCCACGGTAGAGTGGATGGTCAAACCTATTCCTGCCTTTACCCGATTGTAGTGTACATTGTCATCAGGGGCAAAAGTATTCTCTGGTGATGACAACGAAATAGACGAACACATTGTTGTGCTCAGTGTGGTTTTATCGGCTAACCCAAACCAATACGGGTCAATAATCCATCCTCCAAACTTTATCGTGGAGAGCATTTCTTGTCGCAGTTCTGCAAAATAGAAATGTTGTCTTACTTTTTGTAGTGCTTCGGCTGAAGGCGAGGGACTTGCCCCTGCTCCTTGTCTCAGCGTAAGGTTCTCATGTTTGTTGGAATAATGCAAATTGAACCTGGTGTCCAGCCCATTCGCATCATTCCATCGATGTATCATTTGTAACTGATTGTCTAGTGTATATTCTTTTTGGCAAAGGTGTTCTTCAAGTCGTGTAGATTGTATGTCTTGGTTGACGTATGGTAGATCTCTCTTCCATGTACCAACGAGCTTGTTCATGAGGTAGCACCGTGGAGCGTTTTTCTCATATTTCAATAAATGGTCCACGTTTTGGAAAGCATTCCCAAAAGCAAGATTACGTTCGTGCTTTATTTCTTGTTTTCCAACATAATAAGTGCGCTCAATATCTGTATGTCCTTCGGTGTTTTCATTTATGGCAGTTACGGCATAACTCCATTTAGAGTTTTCTGCGTTCTTGTACAGTCCGTTAAGCGACAACGCCTTGCTTTGATTGGTCATGTAGTCATTTTGTCCAAGTATTGAATTCTGTGGCGTGGTAGTGGAAAGAATATTTTCTTGCAACATTGTTAATGGCACTGCATAAACACTCCGCAGCTGGTCGCCACTATTGTTTATGGCTGTCGTGGCAAAGAGCTGCTGCCGAGCATTGAACAGTCCCCCGTACAAATGTGCAGTATATACCAAGTTGCTTCTATTGCCGTCTCTATAGCCGCCGCCCATTTCCATCTTTCCCGATAAATTATCTTTAGCATTCGCTGATAGCTTTAAGTTGATCGCCACATCATCCGTTATACGACTACCTTGCAGAGCGCGAATCGGTTGGTGGTGTTGCATCACGTCCACGGCAACAATATCCTTAGGGTCAATTCGGTCAAGAGCTATGGAGTATTTGTTTTCAAAAAGATTGTTTCCCTCGATCTGAAACTCCGTAATCTCTCTGCCATTGTACAATACTTTTCCCGCATCATTTACGCTAATACCAGGCATTCGCTCCAAAGTTTCGCGAAGAATCCTGTCATTCTTGTCTTTGAATAGAGCAATGTTGTAAGTTAGCGTGTCGCCTTTTGCTTCTATAGAGGTTGGCTTGACAAAAACCTCCTGTAGTTCGAAATTGCGGGGTTCAGCAACAAAGTCTATTGTCTGAGGTGTGTTGGCTATTTCTTTTCTCAGGGTGTTGATGTCGAAGCCAGAAACGTATAGGACGAGCCGCTTGTTGTCGCTCGAAAGAGTGACCGCATAGAGCCCCTGTTTGTTGGTTGTAGTATTAGCTACGATGCGCTCTCCTTTATCTGTTAGTGCTTTGACAACAATTATGGCATTTTCAACAGGCGTGTTGCCAATAAAGGTAACTCTACCCTCAATTTTGTTTTGGGCTGTACAGATGTTACAACACAAAGCAAAAAGTGAAAATATGATAACCATTAATTTCATTGTTCAAGACGTTTCTGTTTGCGTAGGTTTTGCAATACTCTCAATAGTGAAAAGGTCGTGTCTGTAGATGAGGATCAATCAAATAACAAACATCGCATACAATTTCGTGCCAAAATTACAAAGATTTCCGGTTAGTTCCAAATAATCTTCGAGTTTTTTTGTTATTACGGCTATTTTTGTCGTTTTTTTCGGTCATGAGCATGTATAGGTCGCGATAAGTGTCATTTTGTGTTTGGAAGAGAAGGTGTATGTGTCATAGCGTTTCGTCTCTTCTGATGCTTGTAGATGTATTTCCCCTCTCTTGTCTCTTATTGGCTTGAATAAATGAAACGTGGCGGTCGCCCCTGCGTGAGAAAGAGGGGTGATAACCCTTCCTAACTGCCCTGAAAAATGAATATAACTTCATCGGGCTACGAAGTTAACTTCATCGGCCCACGAAGTTATATTCGTAGGGCTACGAAGTTATATTCATTTTTTACCCCACTTTTGAGCCTATTCGAGCGTGGTGGTCCTCTTGCCTGGCTTGCATGAGAAATATGCTTGTTCGCGTGCGGCTTTCCGTCCCGAACCCGTCCCGAGACCATCCCGAAGGATGGACGATGGTTTTTGGGCCTCCCCCAAGAGGGCAGGAGGGGGTGCTCATGTCCGCAGCGGCCACTTTCGCCTTTCCAGCGCTATATATATAATAAGGAGAAAATAGCCTCCCTGTCGTAAGAGACTCTTGTTTCCGTCCGTCTCGCCCCATTTTCTCTGTTCTCCTGCCCTTGTTTCGCCCCTCCAAGGCTTCGTTTCCCCACGATATGGCCCCGTTTTGCCTCCCAGGCCGCCTCCATGACAAGGTGGTCGTGTTCCCTGAATATCCCCTTTTTCCTGCCCTTTCCCCCAAAACACCCTCTTTTTACCCTTATTTTGTAAAATAACGCGAAAAGCTGCCAACTTTCGCAAACTTTTCTTTCGAAACATTTGGAGGGTATTAAAAAACACCGTACCTTTGCACCCGCTTTTCCGAACAAAGCATACGCCGAGAAAGGGAGAGCGATAAAGATAAGCGATCTTTGAAGAGATTTACATAAGACAGAGAGTAGTACAAGAAGCGGATGCTTCCGGTCATTTTGGCCAGGTCGCATCCGGGTAAAGAAGAAGAGCCGTCCAATTTTTTGGAACAGGTGCTTTGAGCCCAATCTTCGGTACATCTGGATGAGCGTCCTTGAGAACAGAGACAAAGTCTTTCCCTTTTCGTAAGGGAAGTCAAACGGATATTTTACAATGGAGAGTTTGATCCTGGCTCAGGATGAACGCTAGCTACAGGCTTAACACATGCAAGTCGAGGGGAAACGATAGAGAAAGCTTGCTTTTTCTAGGCGTCGACCGGCGCACGGGTGAGTAACGCGTATCCAACCTGCCCATCACTTGGG